>ENA-OOZT01001750-OOZT01001750.1-human-gut-metagenome-genome-assembly--contig:-NODE-1750-length-13833-cov-6.884744_pt1 | contig 13833 bp, 8 predicted proteins | sample MGYA00241192_ERZ501407 | MGnify/ENA primary metagenome ERZ501407 (study PRJEB25962, sample SAMEA2042911) | human gut metagenome | biome: human gut; feature: human-associated habitat; material: faeces...
CTCGAGGCGATGGGTGCCGAGGTCGTCGAGGTCTCCTGCCCGCGCTTCAAGTACGCTCTGGGCGCCTATTACATCATCATGCCGTCGGAGGTGAGCTCGAATCTCGCCCGCTACGACGGCATGCGCTATGGCCTGCGCGTGATGCCCCCGAAGGATGTGGCGCAGACGGCGGCCAACATGATGGCCTACACCCGTGAGGCCGGCTTCGGCGACGAAGTCAAGCGCCGCATCATCCTGGGCACCTATGCGCTGTCCGCAGGCTATTACGACGCATGGTACGGCTCCGCGCAGAAGGTGCGCACGCTCATCATCGAGGACTTCGAGAACGCCTTCAAGCAGGCCGATGTGCTCATCTCCCCGACGAGCCCGAGCACCGCGTTCAAGTTCGGTGAGAAAATGGACGACCCGCTGGCCATGTACATGAACGACATCGCCACCATTCCGGCCAACCTCGCCGGCGTGCCTGCCATGTCCATCCCGGCCGGCCTGTCCGACGACGGCCTGCCCGTCGGCTTCCAGTTCATCGCCCCGCAGCAGCGCGACGAAGTCATGTACAAGCCGGCCGCGGCCCTCGAAGCCGCGCTGGAAGACAGCTGGAACGGCCCGATCTGGAACGACCTCAAGACCCCGTGGCTTGACGGTCTGGGCAAGTGAGCATCGGAAGGAAAGAAACAACATCATGGCTGAAAAACTGATGAAGTACGCCGATGCCACCAAGAAGTACGATGTGGTCTTCGGTCTGGAAACCCACGTGGAGCTGTCCACGAACACCAAGCTGTTCTGCCCGGCCCACATCGAGTTCGGTGGCGAGCCGAACACCGAGCTGACCCCGGTGAGCCTTGGCCTGCCGGGCTCTCTGCCGGTGATCAACAAGACCGCCGTCGATTACGCCATCAAGCTGGGTCTGGCCCTGCACTGCGAAATCGCCGAGTGGAGCCAGTTCGCCCGTAAGAACTACTTCTACCCGGACATGCCGCGCGACTACCAGATCTCGCAGTACGACAAGCCCACCAACGGCAACGGCTACCTGGACGTCGAGCTGGAAGACGGCACCGTGTTCCGCGTGCCGATCGAGCGCGCGCACATCGAGGACGACGCCGGCAAGAACACCCACGTGGGTGGCGCCGACGGCCGTATCGAAGGCGCCGACCACTCGCTGGTCGACTACAACCGTGCCGGTGTGCCGCTGATTGAGATCGTCACCAAGCCGATCGAGGGTGCGGGCGACCGCGCTCCCGAAATCGCCGGTGCCTATGTGCGCGCCATCCGCGACATCGTGCGCGCGTTGAACATCTCCCACGCTCGTATGGAGCAGGGCAACATGCGCGCTGACGTGAACGTCTCGTTGCGCCCGAGCCCGGACGCTCCGTACGGCACCCGTTCCGAGACCAAGAATGTGAACTCGTTCCGCGGCATCGAGAAGACCATCCAGTACGAGATTCGCCGTCAGGCCGCTCGTCTGGACGACGGCAAGGAGATTCTGCAGGAGACCCGCCACTGGGATGAGGCTACGCAGACCACCGCTGGCGGCCGTCTGAAGTCCGATGCCGACGACTACCGCTACTTCCCGGACCCCGACCTCGTCATGCTCCACATCACCAAGGAGCACATCGAGGAGATGAAGGCCCAGATGCCGGAAATGCCGCGCGAGCGCCGCAACCGCCTCAAGTCCGAGTGGGGCCTGAGTGATCTGCAGATGCGCGACATCCTCAACGCCGACGCCCTCGACCTGATTGAGGAAACCGTCAAGGCCGGTGCCAAGGCTGCCGGTGCCCGCAAGTGGTGGCTGGGCGAGCTTTCCCGCGAAGCCAACGCCAAGGGTGTGTCCCTCGAAGAGCTGCCGATCACCCCGGCCGATGTGGCCGAGGTCGAGAAGCTCATCGCCTCCGGCAAGCTCAACGACAAGCTCGCCAAGCAGACCGTCGAAGGCGTGCTTAAGGGCGAAGGCACTCCGGACGAAGTCGTCAAGAAGCACGACTACAAGATCGTCGAAGACAACGGTGCCATCGAGGCGGCCGTCGACGCGGCGTTCGAAGCCAACCCGGACGTTGTCGAGAAGCTCAAGAGCGGCAACATGAAGCCGATGGGTGTAATCATCGGTGCCGTGATGAAGGCCACGCGCGGTCAGGCCGACGCCAAGGCCGTCACCAAGGTCGTCATGGGCAAGATCAAGGGCTGATTAGATTCACTGGCTCCCGCTGGCAGGAGCTGTCGAACGGAGTGAGACTGAGGGTGGTCGCCATGTACGGATGACCACCCTCAGTCCGCTTCGCGGACAGCTCCCGCCAGCGGGAGCCTTTATTGATTCTGTAAGAAAGTCGACTCAGAGCATTTCCAGCGTTCACCCAGTCGAGTAAGATATGTTCGGCACTGGACCGTGAGCCGAAACAAGCCGAACCGGGGGATGTATACCGATGACCGCAACCAACGAGACGCTGAGCATGGCTACCGAAGCGCAACTGAAGCGCGATCTGCCACAGAGCATCGTCATTCCGCCAATCCGTGGAGAAATGGTGCACCTGCGCCCCGCCACCGTCGAGGACCTGCCTCGTTTGGATGAACTTGATGCCTTCTATGGCGCATCCAAGATCACAGGTAAGGATGCGGTCACCGAACGCGCCATCGTACACACGTGGGTCCGCCGCTCCCAGGCTTGGGAAGCCGGTCAGGCACCCGCCGAATCCGGTGTGGGTGATCCGGAATCCCGCCGCACCATCGCATGGGCCGTATTGACTGACGCCGACCATGACGATGACGGTCAGCTCGATGCGGCCAGCACCGATAATGTCATCGGCATGATTTTCCTTATCGACATCGACGGCTGGTCCAAGTCCGCCCGCATCCAGATCATCTTGGGCCGTGAATACCGTGGCCGCGGCTACTCCCGTGACGCCATGCCGCGTGTGATGACCTACGGTTTCGCGCCCGAACCGGCCGGCCTGGGTATGCACCGCATCTGGGTGAGCGTGCCGGAAAAGAACAGCCGCTCGATTTCGGTCTACCAGTCGCTCGGCTTCGTGCCGTCCGGCACCTCGCGCGACGCGTTGTGGGATGCCGAAAACAACAAATACCAGGACCTTATCGTCATGGACACGTTGGCCGACGAGTACGATCCGATTCGTTCGCTTGACGCTTTTGGCATGCACTTGATTGAGGACAACCCGGGTGTCAAGGAAGCGCTGTCCGCGCGCGAGCATTCCATCGCCATCCAGCAGAACAAGCCGGAACCCGAGCCGGCACAGCGTGGTGAGGCAGCCGCCGCCACGACGAGTGACGTGCAGTCCCAGGCCCAGACGCCGGCGGCCGCGCAGCCAGTCGAGCCACAGGCCGAGCACCACGACGATACGCAGAAGAACACGCGCCACAGTCTCGAAGAGGAAAGCAACTGGCCGTACGGTCAGGCAGAACGCAAGCCCTCAAAGGAAGCATGGTGGCGTACGCTGGGCCGCGGCCGCAAACGCGATACGGAAAGTGAGTGAGTAAACAAGCATGAGTGCCGAGGATCTCGACAATTACGAAACCGACGCCGAACTCGCGCTGTATAGGGAATACCGTGACGTCATCAAGCTGTTCACCTATGTGGTGGAGACTGAGCGTCGCTTCTACTTGGCGAATAAGGTCGATTTCAACGTGCGTTCCGCTGGTCAGGACGTGTATTTCGATGTGCAGCTGACTGACGCATGGGTATGGGATGTCTACCGTTCCAGCCGTTTCGTCAAGTCCGTGCGCATCGTGACCTTCAAGGACGTGAACGTCGAAGAAGTCCAGAAAACCGATATCGACATTCCCGACGATATTCACTGACAGGCAATCGTCTGATACAGCCTGTATTGACAATGCGCGGCATTCCGTCATCTTACGGCGGGGCGTCGCGCATTGTTCATACAACGCATAGCAAAAGTTCAGACTCGTAACCTTGCCATCGTGTGTCTTGTTTGCTTGCGGCTGATAGAAAATGCTGCATGAACACACACCATATGCAGCAGGGCCTTAAGGGCTCCATCGCGGGCGTGGTTGCTGCCGCCACATTGCTGGCCGGTGGCATCCTGACCGTTCCGCACGCCATGGCTTTGGAGGCCGATGGCCAGTATTACAGCAGCAAGCAGCCATATGTGGCACCTAGCGAAGCGACCACTGCCAGCTATAGCCAGGCGCCGGAAGGCTACGAAACGGTATACACCGAGTCGATGGCTCGCCACGGTTCACGCGGCCTGTCCAGCTACAAATACGACGCATTGCTTATGAAGATGGCCGAAGCCGCCGAAGCGGATAACGGTTTTAAGTCTGATGCCATCAAGTCCGAATTCATGAAGAATCTCAAAGCCATCACCGCCGCAAATGTGGAGAATGGCTACGGTATGCTCACCGGTCAGGGTGCTGACCAACATCAGGGCATTGGCGCACGTGCCTACGAGCGCAACAAGATGCTGTTCGACAACGCAGCCAAGGACGGTGGCAAGATTGCCTATCAGTCCTCTGGCGAAGCCCGCGCTACTGAATCAGGCGAGAATTTTGCTCGCGGTTTCAACGCGGCCTCGAACAATAAACTGGCGAACAGCACTGTGACGCCCGCCGATCCGGCCGGCACCGGCGAGGCGGCGGCTTTCGACAAGACGCCGAACACGCTGTACTTCCACAAGTCCGAAAACCCGGACGGCACTGAGAAAACCGGTGAGGCCAAGCAGCGTGCCGACGATTACCAGAACTTCGTGGAAAACGATGCGATTATCGCAGGCGCTGAGCAAACCATCGCCGAAAACGAGGACGTGAAAACAGCCTCTCACGATTTGCTTTCACAAATCTTCACCGATGACTTCCTCGCCAAACTGGCCGACGGCACGTACGCCTGGTACAACACTGTCGATGGCACCAAGGGCGGCGAGGCCAACTGCGCGCCGGGAGCCGACCCCAGCAAGGATGCCGACGCCTGCGGCGCAGCCAAGAAGAAGATCGCCTCCGAATACGATGCCGCGATGGATCTGTACAACCTGTACATCATCGCCGCTGATATGGAGAACGAGAACACCGGCAGCCATACCTTCGACTTCAACCAGTACTTCCAAGGTGAGCAGGCAGACGACGCCAAGTTGTTCGCCTGGGCGCTTGACGCCGAGGACTTCTACGAGAAGGGCCCGAGCTACGCCGGCCAAGACGAGACCTACACAATCGCACAGCCGCTGCTTGACGATTTCTTCTCGTCGATTGATGAGCGCGTAAACGGCGGATCCACCGTTGCTACTTTCCGCTTTGCCCATGCCGAAACGATGATGCCGTTCGCCGCGCTGCTTGGCCTTCCCGGTTCCACCCAGCAGGCGGCCGCCAGCACCACCGACGTGTACACCTACGCCAACAATGAATGGCGCGGTGAATCGGTGACTCCGATGGCCGCTAATGTGCAGTGGGATGTTGCCGTCAAATCCGGCAACGACCCGAAGACCGGCCGTGCCTACACGCCGCTCGTTCGTATGCTCTACAACGAGCAGGAAATCGCCTTCCGCTCCGAATGCACGCCGATTGCCGATGGTTCCACGTGGTACAAGCTCACTGAGCTTAAAAGTTGCTTGGCCTCCGACCACCAAACCCTAGGCGACGATGCGCATCTGACTGATGATTCCACAACGCAGCCGGGCACAGGACCTAACACTGGTGAAGGAACGAGTACCACTCCGAATAACAATGGTGCGGGAACTCATCAGCCCAGCAACACTCAGGCTAATGGTACGGAAAACGAGTTGAGTCGTACTGGTGTTGCCGTTACTGGTGTTGCGGGGATTATGATGCTGCTTGCACTTGCAGGCATCTCGCTGAATCTATGGAAAGTTCGTCGCTGACGAATTAGCCTAAGACCAAACCGATTCGCCGCGCTGTGTGTGACGCAACGTTGCCGAATACCCCTACCTCACGATTCGATGCGTCGCCTTTCTGCTGATGGAAAGACGGCGCATCGGTCGTATATCGGGAGAATTCTGTAAGCATTCGCTCATCTTTCGGTGTGCGATTCCGGGGCTTCTAGTAGACTGTCTCTGATTTTGCGTTTATAAGGAGCATAATGACCGACAAGCAATCCGTAGTGATTATCGGCGGCGGTCCGGCTGGACTTACCGCCGCATGGGAACTCATCAAGGACGGCGGTGCCGACAAGTACGACGTGACCGTGCTGGAGGGGACCCGCGAATTCGGCGGTATCTCGCGCACCGTGAAGCACAACGGCAACCGCATGGATATCGGCGGCCACCGTTTCTTCTCCAAAGACGAACGCATCATGGATTGGTGGAAGACCGTTCTGCCGTTGCAGGGCGCACCCTCCTATGATGACAAGAAGCTCGGCCGCGACCACGACATGGAGCCGGGCGGCCCCGATCCGGAGACGGAGGACAAGGTGATGCTCAAGCGCCACCGAGTGTCCCGTATCTTCTGGAACCGCCACTTCTTCGATTACCCGATTTCGCTGAGCCCCAACACGTTGAAGGCCATGGGCTTCAAGCTCACCATGGTGGCCGGCTTCAGCTACCTGAAGTCCATGTTCCACAAGCTGCCGGAAGACAATCTGGAGAACTTCTACATCAACCGTTTCGGCCGCAAGCTGTATTCGATGTTCTTCGAGGGCTACACGGAGAAGCTGTGGGGCCGCCACCCCTCCCAGATCTCCGCCGACTGGGGCGCCCAGCGCGTCAAGGGCCTGTCCATCATGGGCGTGCTCAAGAACGCCTTCCAGAAGCTGCTGCCCAAGAAGCGCTCCAACGCGGAGGTCGAGACCTCGCTGATCGAGGAGTTCTGGTATCCGAAGTACGGTCCCGGCCAGCTGTGGGAGACCGTCGAGTCCAATTGCGAGGCCGCCGGCGTCAAGGTGCTGACCGACGCCAGGGTGGTCGAGGTCCGCCAGACCGATGGTGCCGTGTCTTCCGTGGTGTACGAGGATTCCGAGGGCAACCGCACCGAGCTTTCCGGCGACCAGTTCATCTCCTCGATGCCGGTCAAGGACCTGGTCAACGCCATCGACGCGGCCGGCGCCGATCCCGAGGCCGTTGATTCCAAGCCCGCCCCGGCCGATATGACCGAGGTGGCCAACGGCCTGCCGTACCGCGATTTCGTGACCGTGGGCCTGCTGGTCAAGCACCTGAAGCTCAAGAACACCACCAGCATCCCCACCCTCGGCAATCCGCCGATCGTGCCGGACTGCTGGATCTACGTGCAGGACCCGGGCTACAAGGTCGGCCGTCTGCAGATCTTCAACAACTGGAGCCCGTACCTGGTCAAGGACGTGGACGACACCGTGTGGATCGGTCTCGAGTACTTCTGCGAGGAGGGCGACTCGTTCTGGAACATGAGCGAGGAGGATGTCACCAAGTTCGCGATTTCCGAGCTCACCCGCATGCGTGTGATCAACGGTCCGGACGAGGTCATCGACTCCCATCGTGAGCGCGTCAGGAAGGCGTACCCCGCCTACTTCGACACCTATGAGCACATGGACGAGCTCATCGAGTACCTCGACGGCTTCGGCAACCTGTACTGCGTGGGCCGTAACGGCCAGCACCGCTACAACAACATGGACCACTCCATGGCCACCGCCATGGAGGCCGTCGGCAACATCAAGACCGGCAAGACGTCCAAGAAGAACGTGTGGTCCGTCAACACCGAAAAGTCCTACCACGAAGAAAAGTGAATAAACCTTGTTGAGCTCCCTCGTCACAGAGGGAGCTTTTTTGGTTTTCGGCGGGCCGTTTTGCGTTGGTCGAGTTGGCGTTGTACAGTGAACGAAGTTCGCAGAGACTCAGAGACGCAGCGAACATTCATGAGCGGTGCAACCGCAATAATCACTCTTAACGCCTGGATAGGCATGGGTCTGTTCGGTATGGAAAGGGCAACCAGTGGCAAATAGCCAGAATCTTGAGGATATGAAGCTGCCTGAGCTCAAAGAGCTCGCTAAACAGATGGGCCTGCGCGGCACGTCGACCATGCGCAAGCCCGAGCTGCTCGCCACCCTGCAGGCGGCGCGCAATGGTGGAGAGCCGCCGGCCGGTGTGACCGTGCGCGCCCCCAAGGCCGCCAAAACCGCCAAGGTCGTCAAGGCTCCGCAGTCCGATGCCGCTGAGGCCAACACCACAGACAATGCTGACGTGGCCACCCAGTCGCCGGCTCCGGCTCCGGCTGCCACGGAACCGCAGCTCGATTTGCCGCTTCCCGTGGCCGACGATGCCAAGAAGGACGAGACCGAACCGCGACGCACCCGTCGTAAGGCCGCCGATGATGCCGCATCCGAACCGCGTGCGGCCCGCCGTCGTCGCGATGACGACCAGCCCGATTTCGCTCGCCGCAAGCCGCGCAAGAAGGCCGATGAGGCCGGCGATCTGCTGGCCACGCTCGATTTGGGAGATGCAGCGCCTACCGAGCGTCGCCGCGAGCGTCACGAGGACGTGGAAGTTCCGCTGATTCGCCGAGTCCGTGATGATGAGGACGAGCAGCCTCGCCGCCGTCGTCGCACTGCGGAAAACAGCGAAGAAACCGTGCGTGACCTCGACGATATCCTGGCCACGCTGCCCACGCAGAAGCACGAGGAAACGTCCGAAGACGGCGAGCAGAACGACGATCACGAGTTCGTGCGTCGTAACCGCCGCGACCGTAGCGATCGCAACGATCGCGATACCCGTAATGATCGCAGCGATCGCCGTAACCGTCGCATGCGTGGCCGTGATCGCGACAACGCCGATGATGATCGTCGCTATGATGATCGCGATAATCGTAGCGATCGCAATGACCGTGATATCCGCCGCGAAGAGCCGCAGGAGGATCTGGTGCCGGTGGCCGGCATCGTCGACGTGCTCGACTCCTACGCTTTTGTGCGCACTTCCGGCTACCTGCCCGGCCCGAACGACGTGTACGTTTCCATGGGCCAGGTCAAGAAGTACGGCCTGCGCAAGGGCGATGCCGTGCATGGTTCGATTCGCACCCCGCGTGAAGGCGACCGCCGCAACCAGCGCCAGAAGTTCGTGCCGCTGCAGGCCATCGATTCCATCAACGGCCAAAGCGTTGAAGAAGCGCTCAACCGTCCGCAGTTCTCCAAGCTCACGCCGCTGTACCCGCAGGAGCGTTTGAAGCAGGAGACCGCCCCGAACAAGCTCACCGGCCGTATCATGGACATCGTTTCCCCAATCGGCAAGGGCCAGCGTGGCCTGATTGTCTCCCCGCCGAAGGCCGGTAAGACCATCACCCTGCAGAACATCGCCAACTCCATCGCCGCCAACAACCCCGAGGTCCACCTTATGGTGGTGCTCGTGGACGAGCGACCCGAAGAGGTCACCGATATGGAGCGCACGGTCCAGGGCGAGGTCATTTCCTCCACCTTCGACCGTCCGGCCTCCGATCACACTACGGTTGCCGAACTGGCCGTCGAACGCGCCAAGCGTCTTGTGGAGCTCGGCCAGGACGTGGTCGTACTGCTCGATTCCATGACCCGACTGGCTCGCGCTTACAACATCGCAGCCCCTGCCTCCGGCCGCATCCTGTCCGGTGGTGTGGACGCGCAGGCCCTCTACCCGCCGAAGAAGTTCTTCGGTGCGGCCCGCAACATCGAAAACGGCGGCTCCCTGACCATCATCTCATCTGCGCTGGTGGAAACCGGCTCCAAGATGGACGAGGTGATTTTCGAGGAGTTCAAGGGCACCGGCAACATGGAACTGCGCCTGTCCCGCGAGCTGGCGGACAAGCGACTGTTCCCGGCCATCGACATCAACGCTTCCGGCACCCGCCGCGAGGAGCTCATCACCAACCCGCAGGAACTGCCGATTATCTACCGTCTGCGTCGACTGCTGGGCGGCATGGAGCCCGAGCAGGCCTACCAGACGCTGGTGCCGCGCCTCAAGAAGACCGCCACCAACCGCGACTTCCTCGCCGCCATCGTGCAGCAGGCCAACACCGGCAACGCGGTCAACGGCAACTGATCAGACCGCTGAACAATAGTGTAAGGGCTGCACCCTGATTGATACGGGGTGCAGCCCTTGTCGTATCTGATGCAAATACATCAACTATCACATTGCAGTTGTAGTATTGCCGTCAACGTTCACATGCACGCTGACGATATATGAGATGAAAGAGGCATCACTGGGTTCGATTGTTTTGGGAGTGGGCAGTGGTGCGGCCATGTTCGGCGATGCGGATGCCAGCCATATCCTCACCGGCGACTATGACATCTGAGATATCTGACTTTGCGCATCGTGCAAAGCCGTAATCGGGAGTATCCTCGAATCTATGAGCGAAACGAGCAGCGACTGGCAAAGGACCACCATCGACTCCGCCCAGGCGGCGGCCCACCCGGAAACCGCACAAGCGGTGGCGCGCATCAAAGCGCTGCGCCAAACCATCGATAACATCGATTCGGCGGTCATCGCATTACTGGCCGAGCGGTTCAAGGCCACCTCGCAGGTCGGCGTGCTCAAAGCCAACGCCGGATTCGCGCCCGAAGACACCAAGCGTGAGGACTATCAGATCGAACGCCTCCACCGCATCGCCATCGATGCCGGGCTTGATCCGGAAATTGCCGAAATGTACCGTGAATTCGTGGTTACCGAAGCCAAGAAGCGCCACCAGCGCATAGCCGATGCCGGTGGTGACCCGGGCGTACTCGACGTATTCGCCTGATTCGCCCGCAGCGAATGGGCACCTTTCGGATATTCGTCTATAGGGCAAGTTGCCTGCAGCGACTACATTAATACGGGAATGGAATGCCCGTAGTGGTCGACTGTATGAATGGGATACGTAGATGAGATGTGGTGCCGCACTGGTCAGTTGCGCATTGTGCGTGGCTTCGATTCTCGGCGGTGCTTGGATGTCTCGTCCGACTCCGGTTGATTACGGTCCGGTGCTCGCTACGGCAAGTGATATGTACGCCGTCACCGATGCCGAAGGGGAGCCGGTCCGTTGGTATGTGGTAGGGAAGGGCGGCGCCGGCAATGGCGCCAGTGCCGATTCCGGCAATAGCGGTTCCACTGATACCGATTCCGCCAATAGTAATTCCGGCACGTCCAAGGTTTCTCGTATCCCCGCTTCCGCCGCCACCCTGCCATGGAAAGTCAGCGTCACCTACTCGCTTGACGGTCCGAACGTCGAGGCAAACGAGGTTGCCGGCGCGTCTGGACTGATCGGCGTGTATATCGATATTAAGCCGCAAACCAAGGAAGCCAACCGTACGATCCCGGTTGTCGCCTTTACCGTGCCTACGCAGGTAGCCGATGATGTTTCCTCTGACAACTCCATTACGGTGACCACGCAAGGTTCCAATACCGTAGTCGCCGCAGCTGGAAAAGCCGCAACCGGCTTGGAATTCAGCTGCTATATGAACGCCAAAGACTTCTCCATGAGTTCCGTGGCGCTCGCCGTATTGCCTTCCAATTCCAGCAGTCCGGCAGTTGGTGCTAATCCCGATGCCGCGAATGCTGCGAATGCTGCGAATGCTGCCGCACAGCCTGCTGCCGATACGGATGTCGCCCAACTCACCGCCTCTGCCGCCACACTGGTCGATTCACTGACCGACGCCGGTTCTGGTGAACAGCAACAGCTCATCGAGCAGCTTCAAACCCTGCGCGATAACGAACGTGCGCTGAACAAGTCTGTAGTGGCCGAACGCGAAACCGCCCATAAGCGGACGTTTGAAGACTATATGGCCGCGTATGTGGGCTCATATACCACGCACCTGTCTGGATCGATTGGCACCTCCACCCAGTTGCCGGCGTTGATGGGCACGGCCGGCGAACTGTCCGGGGACACGCCTTTGGCTCAAGCCGTACTCGACTTGGCCAACGCGGTGAACAACGTCAGTGCCGCACATCAGCATGCCGGTGCGGTCGATGCGTTGGACGAGGTGATTCGCCGCATCCAGCAGCAAGGCACCACCGGACTGGTGGATGATCTGATCGCCGAGGCTTCGGAGGAAGCCACTCAAGGCTCCAAGCAATACGCCGATGGCCAGAGCCAGCTCTCCGCCGCAATGATTCCGTATTCGATGAAATACACGGACGTTTACACGGCCAATTTGAGCGCCCTGACCGGCGGCACGTCCTCGGGCGCCACCGCTTACGAGAGCCAAGCCATCGCCGAAACCAACGGTAGCGATGAACTCGCCGACGCTCAATCCAAGGTCGATGCCGCGATGAGCACGCTTGCCACCGCCTCCGAGCATACGGGCAAAGCCACGGCCTTGCGCCAGATTGTATTGCGATTCTCCGATCAGTTCGAAGGCGGCGCGTCCTCGGCTTCCGGCAGTGATGGTGATGGTTCGTCCGGTGATGTCTCTTCCGATCCGGTGACCGAGGCTCAGGCACTGACCGGCCTGGTCGATTCGCAATCGCAATCGTTCTACGGCAAGACCCGGGTCGCCCAAGCCAAGCGTAAGGCCGATGCCGCCCGTAAGCAGGCCAAAGCCGCGCAACAGCAGCAGTCGCAGCATTCCAAGGCCTCACTGGTCGATGACACCATGTCCATGTCTGCTGGCGATGTGATGAACTATGCGGGTGGTCTTACTTCGGCCATCGGTGGTGGTGATAAGTCCGACTCGTCTAAGAGCGCTGGTTCGGGAACGAACGACTCAGCCAAGTCGAGCGACACTGGCGATTCCGGCAACGGCAAGGCCTCCAACGCCAGCGATTCCGGCAACAATCTTGACACCGCTCCAGTACTGTTCGGCTTTGGCACTGGCGGCACGCTGTTCAAGCACGATATGAACGCGCTGATTAATGAGACCGTGAAAATCAGTGATGCTGGCACGCTCTTGGCGCAGGCCGTCGCGCAGCTCGACAGCCCCAATACGCAACAAAAAACCGCCGAAACCCGATATCTCATCGTGATTCCGACGGTGTGATGGTGTATGCGGGATATTTGCGTGCCGTCCCACAGTCGTGTCATCCGAACGTCAAAAAACAAAAGAGGGGAACCTCAATAGGTTCCCCTCTTTTGTTGTTGTGCGTAACGTTCAGTGCTTTGGCTTCTTAGCTGGCCGAGCTGCGGAGCCGTTAAGCGGGAAGCCCGGTGGGCTTCCCGTAGGCTCGGAACGAGCGGCATTGCCGTGAGACCTACTGTTGTTGTGCGTAACGTTCAGTGCTTTGGCTTCTTAGCTGGCGGCTCACCGAGCTCGCTGGCTTCGACGGCGACCTCGGTTTCGGGCGTGCCTTCGGCGGCGGATTCCTCGGCGTGCTTGGCCACCAAGTCGAACTTGCCGACCACGCGACCGGCCTGCGCGATATCGCCCAAGGCGGCGTGAATCGCTTCCACACCTTCCGAAGCAGCGGACAGTGCCACAGACAGGATTGGGGTCTTCATGGAGACCTTGGCCTCGGACTTGATCTTACGCAGCTGCTCCACGGCCTTGCCGGCCCAAGTCAGCAGCTCGGGGGAAGCACCGGTGGCGGCCTCGACATACGGGTCCACGACCGGCCAGGCGGCGCGATGCACGGAACCGGAACCGGCGTGCATCCAGCTCCACACTTCCTCGGTGGCGTACGGCAGGTACGGGGCCAGCAGACGTGCGAAGGCGTCCAGGCCCAGACCCAGAGCGGTGCGGGCGGACTTCACAGCCTTCTCGGACGGCACATTGCCGTGCTCGTCCGGAGTGCCATAGGCGCGGTTCTTGACCAGCTCGATGTAGTCGTCGCAGAACTGCCAGAAGTAGGACTCGATGACTTCCAGCGCCTTGGAATGCTCGTAGGATTCCAGCGCCTCGGTGGCCTGACGCACCACCAAAGCCAGCTTGGCCATAGCGGCGCGATCCAGCGGTTCGGTCACATCGGCCGGGTTCCACGCGGCCTCGGCGGCAGCGCCCACGTGATGGTTCTCGTCCTCACGGCC
>ENA-OOZT01001767-OOZT01001767.1-human-gut-metagenome-genome-assembly--contig:-NODE-1767-length-13719-cov-1.818867_pt1 | contig 13719 bp, 8 predicted proteins | sample MGYA00241192_ERZ501407 | MGnify/ENA primary metagenome ERZ501407 (study PRJEB25962, sample SAMEA2042911) | human gut metagenome | biome: human gut; feature: human-associated habitat; material: faeces...
CGATAATACAGATCCTCCCGGAATTTTCCGTTTTTTACCGCTTGCGGGATATCGAGGTTGGTGGCTGCGATAACCCGGACGTTGGTTTTCTGTACTTTCGAGGAGCCTACCCGGATAAATTCTCCCGTTTCCAATACCCTTAACAGACGGGCTTGCGTCGGTAAAGGCAGTTCTCCTACTTCATCCAAAAAAATGGTTCCACCGTCCGTTACTTCGAAATATCCTTTCCGGTCGGATACGGCTCCGGTAAAAGCTCCTTTCTCATGACCGAAAAGCTCGGAGTCGATCGTTCCTTCAGGAATCGCACCGCAGTTTACCGCTATATACTGAGCGTGTTTGCGGGTACTGTAGGCATGGATGATACGGGGAAAAATCTCTTTCCCGACTCCGCTCTCTCCGGTTATCAATACGGACAAATCCGTCGGGGCTACTTGGGTAGCAATATCGATGGCCCGATTTAAACCCGGATTGTTTCCGATGATTTCAAATCGTTGTTTGATCGCTTGTATATCTTCCATATTCAGCTATCTTGTTCATATTTTCTTCCGGACCTGTAAAAGTTACAGGTCTTCTGACAAAATTACATTAAAAAGCCCGAATCAGGAAACATTTATTCATTTTTACTCTTTCAAATAAATCGATTATTTTAATTTCTCTTTTGATTTTTTCTAACCGGCCGCATCAGTCGCCTATCGTTTTTGGGAGACTGGGTTTTGTAAAAAAAAGAGACAACAACTCTTAATAAAATGTTAGAGGACTATCGTGGATATCACAAATATAGGTTAAGATGGAAGAAATTAGACTTTAATTGAATCCCATTTTGTAAATTGCATCATCATTTACCAAAACTATTTAAATCATATTATGAAAAAATTAATTCCTTTGATGATGTGTTTGGTGCTAAGCGTAATGGCTTTTGCGCAAACGGGAGTGGATTTCCAGCATCTGACATTTGATGAAGCATTAGCTAAAGCTAAAGCAGAAAAGAAACTGGTTTTCGTTGATTGTTACACAACTTGGTGTGGTCCATGTAAGATGATGACAACAAAGATTTTCCCGATGAAAGAAGCCGGAGAATTTTTTAATCCTCGTTTTGTCTGTGTGAAGTTCGATATGGAACAGGGAGAAGGGAAAGAACTGAAAAACAAATTAGGTGTGCGGGCTTATCCTTCTTTCTTTATTATCCGTCCGGACGGAACAGTACAACATGCTGTCGTCGGTGGAGGTGAACTGGAACCTTTTATCGAAAGAGTAAAGAAAGGGTTGAATGAAAAGACTTCCTTGCTGTATCTGAATCAACAGTACGAAAAAGGAAAAATGAATAAAAAGCAATTATTGGCTTATAAGGTCGCTTTAGATGATGCTTACGATCAGAAAAAAGCAGAGCAGGTAAAAAAAGAATTACTGTCTCAGGTCACCGAGAAAGATAAATTGAAAAAAGAATTCTGGCCCTTGTTTGAAGACGGTACTTGTACGGTTGGAACTCCCGATTTTAATTTGATATTGGCCAATATTCCGACTTTTGAAAAAAATATAGGGAAAGAAAAATTGGATGAATTTTTATTCTCTGCTTATAGCCGGGCTTTGTCTCCACACCTTTATGGAAATAAAGAAAGACAAACCGTATCTTTGGATGAACTGAAACAACAGATCGGTAAATTGGATCTTCAGAAAAAGAACGATTTGTTGTCTTTATGTGATATCGCCGGATTGGTGGCTCAGGGAGATGTGAATCAGTTGGTATCTAAAGTGGAAGAAAACGCTGCTACATTGACCGGAAACGATTTATCGTCTATGCTGATGGCTTTCGGAGCTATGCGGGATAAAGCGACTAAGGCAGATTATAACCGTATGGTTGCTGCCGCTGAAAAAATGATGGCTAACCCCGCTAATAGCGAAATGAAAAATTACCTGGAATATTATGTGGAATCCTGGAAGAATTTAGCTCATGTAGGGGTTAATTTTCAGGACTTGACTTTTGAACAGGCAGTAGAAAAGGCTGCTAAGATGCGTAAACAGATTTTTGTCGACTGTTATACTTCCTGGTGTGGGCCTTGTAAATATATGAGTAACACTGTTTTCCCACAGGAGAAAATGGGAGATTATATGAATCCGAAATTCATTTGTGTTAAATATGATATGGAAAAAGGAGAAGGACCTGAATTAGCTAAAAAATTCGGTGTTCGCGCTTATCCTACTTTTGTCATTTTGAATACGGATGGAACCGTGCGTCATAAATTTGTCGGCGGTGGTGAACCGGACCGGTTTATCGAACGGGTAAAGGATGCTTTCGACGATAATAAAGCAACCGGTGTACTGGATGCAAAATATGCAGAAGGAGCCCGGGATAAGGAATTCCTGGCTAAATATGTGGAAAGTTTGATTTCTATGTATTCTCCGGATGCTTCGAAAGTAGCTGCAGAATTGTATGGACAACTCACCGATGAAGAGAAAGTATCGGCTGATTATTGGTTTATTTTCAATAATCCTGATTTAGCTCCGGCAGGCTCTGAAGCTTATGAATATTTGTTGGCAAACCGGGAGAAGTTTGCACAAAATAATACGGAAGAAGCTGTCGATAAACGACTGTCCAGCGGGTATCAACGTAAATTGATGATGATTTTCTACGGACGGGATAAATCGACAACAGCTGCCGACCTGGATCAGATGAAGAAAGAGATTGTCGGTCTGAAATTGAAAAATGAAAAATCATTGGTAGGGCAGATCAATATCGCTAAAGCACTCTTAGCCAATAATCCGAATCAGCTGCTTACAGTCTGTGAAAAAGAAGTGAATAACCTTTCTCCGGAAGAATTCCCATTCTCGATAATTGCCGGAGCAAAAGAAAAAGCTACTCCTCTGCAGATCAACCGTTGGAAAAAGATCGGTCAGAAACTGGTAGCCAAATGTGAGGATAAAGACATGGCAAAGCAAATGGAACAATATATCGAATCTATGTTTGCTAAAAAGTAGGTAAATAGTTCTGTCCGAAATAGAAGCGAAGCTGTGTGAATCGAGCATTCACACAGCTTTTCTTTTGAATTTTTAGAATTAACTATGAACTCCTTGCTTTCTAATCCTCTAAAAAGCATTATTTTTGTTTTTCATTGGCAGCTTAGGATGAAAACAAAAGAGGAAATATTCATAGAACAAATTAATCTGAAAAGGCGGGAAGCCTATCACGAATTATTTCGGAGATTTTATCGGTCTCTGGTGATATTTGCTCTGAAATATATTGACGAACAAGGAGAAGCCGAAGATATCGTACAGGAATTATTTGTCTCTGTATGGGAAAAAGAAGAGAAATTTATGTCTTATGCCAGTTTTCGGGTGTTTCTCTATAATGCTGTGCGTAATACTTGCCTGAATCGGATAAAGCATAAAAAAGTCGAGGAAAAATATGCCGCTTACAGACAGTTGCATCCTGAGAATCCGGAACTGGACGATTATGATATCATGGAAGAAGAGATCTATCGATGGCTTTTCAAGACGATAGACGAGTTACCACCCCGTTGTAAAGAAATATTTTTACTGCATTTGGATGGAAAGAAAAATGAAGAAATAGCCGCCCAGTTAAAAATAACTTTGCTCACAGTCAAAACACAGAAAAAAAAAGCGCTTCGATATATTCGTGAAAAAATGCAAGATTTTGGCTTGTTGTATATTTTGTTGATCTAGAGAATGTTGGTTGTAAAAAATCCTATTCCTGTTTTTTAACATTCATTTTTAACTTTTTTGCGTACCCCTTTTGGCATCTCTTGTTGTCTTTATGTAAAAGAAGTGAAAAATGTCTGAAGTGAACGATCCTATTATTCAGTTGATTGAAGAGTACTTATCCGGGGAGATGGAAGATGTCCGGAGAGAGGAATTGATGGCTTGGCTGGATAAAAAGGAAGAAAACCGGCTTTTTTTCGAGCGGTTGATACAAGATGGTACATGGGAACAACGGTGGAGACAATGGGAAAAGATCGATACCGAAGCTGCTATCCGGCGTTTTGATCGGTGTACCCGATTGGACCATGGAAAAAGAGCATATAAACGGTGGGTTGCCGCAGTCGCTGTGGCTGCATTGTTATTATTGGCCGTCGGTTTTTCACTTCGGCAGTTGATGAACCGTACGGAGGTAGCTCCGGTTCTGGTGGAGAATATCCTCCCGGGAAGCGATAAAGCTATATTGATTTTGGCAAATGGCGAAAAGATGAAGCTGGAGAACAGCGATTCTTTGCAAGTCGATTTGGGAGCAGGAAACCAATTGGTGAACAAAGATAATCAGTTGGTTTATCAGGGAGAAGAAACCGGGGAATTGCAGTATAATGAATTACAAATACCCCGGGGAGGTGAATATCAGGTAAAGCTGGCAGATGGGACGATAGTCCGTTTGAATTCGGGTTCCTCATTGAGGTATCCTGTCGCTTTCGGAAAAGAGAAGCGTGAAGTGGTGCTGAAAGGAGAAGCTTATTTTCAGGTGGCTAAAGGGAAGGCTCCTTTTTATGTGCAGATTGGAGGGTTGACTGTGAGAGTATACGGGACTGTTTTTAATATCAACAGTCATTATTGCGATCGTATACAGACGGCTTTGGTAGAGGGGAAAGTAAGTATCCTTCTAGGTGGGAAGGAATTTATGATGAATCCTTCACAATTGGCCGATTTCGATGTATCGTCCGGGACGCTGGATATCCGGGACGCTGATCTGACACCTTGTTTGGCTTGGACAAAAGGACTTTTTATTTTTAATAATCAGACCCTCGGACAGATTATGTCGACATTGTCTTTGTGGTATGATATGGAAGTATTTTTTCAGAATCCAGTATTGGAGCAACTCCATTTCACCGGATGTGTCAGACGTTATGAAGCGATCGATAATATTCTGAAAGCATTGTCCGAGAGTGTGGGCGTGAAAATAAATAAACAAGGCAAGACATTAACTGTTAGCTACTGATTCTTTTTGCGGAGAAAATACGGAAGGTAGTGGCATACCTTCCGCATACTAAGAAGACGAATAAAGTATTGTTCCACCAATCTTTATTCAGATTGTTAAATTAATAACTACCAAATTTATGAAAAAAATCTGGTTTTTGCTCAAATTTTTTGAGCCTAAAAGATGTAAAATCTGGAATGTAATGAAATGGTGTGTCATTTTCACTGTTTTTCTTTCCTTTAGTGTATCGGCAGAGATCGCTGCGCAACAAGAGAAAGTGAATTTGAATCTTTCCAAAGCTAATTTGCAGACTTTATTTCAGGAAATTCAGCGTCAGACAGGGCTTTATTTCGTGTATAACGAGGAACTTTGTAATACTTTCGGAGAGGTGAATGTGAATGCAAAGTCGTTGTTGGTGAAACAAGTACTGGACGATATTTTCCGGGATAAAGAACTGACTTATTACTTTGAAGATAAGATTATTGTGGTGAAGGCTGCACTACCGCAAGCGAAAGAAGAACAACGTAAAATTACCGGTAAGGTTATGGATGCGGAGGGGAGTCCTCTGCCGGGAGTTGGGATTGTGATCGAAGGTACAACAATGGGTGTTTCTACGGATGTAGACGGTAAGTATACGCTCGAATGTCCTCCGACAAAGGATTTGGTTCTGGTATTTTCTTTTGTGGGTATGAAGCTCCACCGGGAAGTTGTCGGTAATAAAACTGTAATCGATGTCAAAATGGAGGAGGATGTACAGCAGATGGATGAGGTCGTGGTTACCGGTATATTTACCCGTAAGAAAGAAAGTTTTACCGGTTCAACGGCTACCTTTAAAAAAGAAGAGTTGAAAATGGTCGGAGCTCAGAATGTGATTCAAAGCTTGAAGACGTTGGATCCTTCTTTTGTAATCATGGAAAATAATGATTATGGTTCCGATCCGAATAAATTGCCGGATATCGAGATTCGGGGTAAAAGTAGTATCGTGGGGTTGCGTGAAGAATATGATACGGATCCCAACCAGCCTTTATTCATTTTAGATGGTTTTGAAACCGATCTGAAAACAGTTGTCGATCTGAATATGGACCGGGTAGCTTCCGTAACGATTCTGAAAGATGCTGCATCTACAGCTTTATATGGTTCTAAAGCTGCCAATGGTGTTGTCGTTATCGAAACCAAACAACCGGAACCGGGAACTTTTCGGGTGACTTATAGCGGTAATTTCTCTTTGTCGATACCGGATCTGACGGATTATAACCTCATGAATGCTCAGGAAAAGCTGTTATTTGAAGAGAAAGCAGGTTTTTATAAATCAGCTTATACTTATGATGCTCAGGAGCAACTGTTTCTCGATAGTTTGTACAACCTTCACATGTCCAATGTGGCCAGGGGAGTCAATACCTATTGGTTGAGCGAACCTTTACGGGTAGCGTTGGTACATAAACATAATATTTATGCGGAAGGGGGAGACGAGGCTGTACGTTATGGGTTGGGAGTTACTTATAACGGTACGGATGGTGTAATGGAACATTCCGGGAATGACCTTATCGGATGTAATTTCGACCTGACTTACCGGAAAGGACAATTCCGTTTTTATAACAAGATGTCGTTCGATTACTCGAAAGAAGATAACCCTACGGTCAAATTTTCAGAATATGCCAATGCAAATCCCTATTTTGAGAAAAGAGATGCAGATGGAAAAGTAAATCGTTACCTGGAAGAATATTATACGGTAAATCAACAACATTATACGATTGAGAATCCTTTGTATAATGCGAGTTTGAATAGTTTCGACCGGGCCAAAAAGGTGAATTTTGTCAATAATTTCAATGCAGAATGGCGTCCTGTAGAGACGGTGATGGTGCGTGCACGTGTCGGTGTGGGAAAAAATGTCAGAAAAGCGGATAAATTCCTTTCTCCTCAACATACTTCTTTCGATTTGAGTGCAAAAAATCAGAAAGGTAGTTATACTTCTACTCAGAACGATACTTGGTATTACGATGGAGAGTTTACTGCCACTTTCGGAAAATTATTCGCCGATGTACATCAGGTAAATGCTGTAATCGGAACAAATTTCCGTTCTTCAGAAGCAAAAAGTGAGGAATATAAAGCGGTTGGTTTCCCGAGTGGTGATTTTACCCGTCCGTCTTTTGCTACCGGTTTCCCGGATGGTAGTAAACCCGAATATACAGAAACCGTAACTCGTTCGAACAGTTTTTATCTGAACTTTGGATATGCCTATGACAATCGTTATTTATTGGATGCTAATATCCGTATGGATGGAGCTTCGGTTTTCGGAAGTAATAAACATTATACCGAAACTTGGGCTGTCGGACTGGCCTGGAACCTCCACAACGAGTCTTTCCTGAGGGAGGTCGATTGGATCGGGATGATTAAATTCAGAGCTTCTATCGGTAATCCGGGAAATCAGAATTTCGATGCATACCGTTCGTATACTACTTATTCTTTCAATAACTGGATTTCTAATAATTTCGGGACTAGTGTGCTGATCGATGCTTTAGGGAATCCCGATTTAAAATGGCAGAAAACGATAGACAAAAATATCGGTGCCGACCTGTCTTTTTTCAATAATCGGTTTAATATTAATTTCGATTATTACCAGAAAAAGACAGATCCTTTGTTGGCAGTCATCAGCGTCCCTTCTTCTGTCGGAACCAAAACGGTCACAACCAATATGGGGGAACAGTGGAATACAGGGTTTAGCGGTACAGTGAAATATTCCCCGATCTATCGGCCGAAAGATCGGATTAATTGGACATTGAGTCTGAATTTCCGCCATCAGAAGGCAGAATACCGGAATATCGGGAATAGTCTGGATCAGTTTAACCAGGAAAATAAAAACTCCAGTCTGGACCGTTATTATGACGGAGGAAGTCCTACGGCTTTGTGGGCTGTACGTTCTTTGGGAATCGACCCGGCAAACGGACAGGAAGTTTTCGTGAAAAAAGACGGTACTTATTCCTATACTTATGATACCAAAGATGAGGTGAAAGTGGGTGATTCCGAGCCGGATGTAGAAGGAGTGATCGGAAGTACCTTATATTATAAAGGTTTTTCTTTTTCCGTTCATTTGCGTTATAGCCTGGGAGGAGATGTATTCAATAAAGCTTTGTACTCCAAGGTAGAAAATATATCCGAGACAAATCTGAAATACAATCAGGATAAACGTGCGTTATACGATCGTTGGGAAAAGCCCGGACAACATGCCCGGTTTAAGAAAATTTCTCTGACTGAGACGACGCCGATGTCTTCCCGTTTTGTCAAAACAGAGAATTTTTTAAAAGGAGAATCTTTTTCTGTCGGATATGACTTCCCGAAGGAATGGATTGAAAAAATCGGATTTTCTGCCTTAAGACTTCAAGCGAATATGAACGATATTTTTAGAAAATCAAGTGTTAAGGAAGAGCGGGGTATCGACTATCCGTTTGCCCGAACCGTATCTGCATCAGTGTCTGTAACTTTTTAATTCTGTGAATTATGAATATCAAGAGATATATAGCAACAATAATTTTAGCTATTGTCCTATTGCTGAATTTCAGCTGTACGGACTGGTTGGATGTAAAACCGGTAGACCGGATGTCCGAAGATCAGCTTTACTCGACAGAAGCCGGATTCAGACAAGCCTTGAACGGTATATATGTGGAACTGAATCATGCCGATTTGTATGGGGATGAATTGTTGGTGAATACGGTCGAGATATTGGCACAACGGTATAAATTCAGCTCTATGGGAACATTAACAAACCAATATCATCTGGCAGAATTCGATTATACCACCGATTATGCTAAGAAATGCGGTTCCCGGATTTGGGAAAAAGCATATGCCTTGATTGCCAATGTGAATAAATTATTGAAAAATGCTGATTCACATAAAGATTTGTTTACCGGAGATAGTTATGATTTGATTACCGGGGAAGCCTATGCTTTGCGTGCATTTTTGCATTTTGATTTACTGCGTTTATTCGGTCCGGTATATAAAACTCACAAGGAAGATAAGTCGATTTGTTATAACACACAATTTTCTTTGTCTGGCTCGGATCTGTTGCCAGCTTCTAAAGTGATGGAGTATGTGATTGCCGATCTGAAAGAAGCAGAAGACCGGCTTGCTAAAGATCCGATCATAGAAGAAGGGCCTTTGTTATCCGATGGTGCGACAGAAGAAGAGGATTTTTGGAGATACCGTTCATTACGTCTGAATTATTATGCGGTCAAAGCTTTGCAGGCGAGGGCTTATCTGTATGCCGAAATGAATGAGGATGCTTTGGAGGCTGCCCGAACAGTAGTGGCTGTTCAGGAAAAATGGTTCCCATTTCTCGAATATTCGGCTATTGTCGGGAATTCAAAAACGCCGAACCGGGTATTTTCGACCGAATTATTATTTTGTATGCAGAATACCAAGAGAAATACGATCTTCACCTCTTATTTCACACCGGATTTGAAAGATGATCAGATGTATGTGACACCCAAAACTTTTTTGGAAAATATTTTCGGTACATTAGCTAGAAATGACCGGCGCTATGAACCCATTTGGTTAAGTCCTTCCAATCACGATTTCAGATGTTTTCATAAGTATGCCGATATCGAAAGTGCAACTTTTTATTCCAATCTGATTCCGATGATTCGTGTCACTGAAATGTACTACATTATAGCAGAAACGACGACAGACGATATAGAGGCGTTGAACAGTATAAATCTGGTATTGGAAAACCGGGGATTGGATAAATTGACTTCTAAAGATGAGATCCCGGCGACGATCCTGAGTGAATATCAGAAAGAGTTTTGGGGAGAAGGTCAATTGTTTTTTTACTACAAACGGATAAATGCTTCCAGTATTCCGTCTGCAATGACAGGAGGAGATGTCGAGATGAACGATGTTAAATACAGCATGCCGTTACCGGAAAGTGAAACAAATTTCAGATAATTGATAAATGGATACGACTATGAACAAAATAATATTTTTTATTTTCAGTTGCCTGATCTTTGGATTAAGTGGCTGTGAGCAGAAGATCGATACCTGGTCCGGGAAAGATGTGGCTTATGTGGATATGGAAGCCGATTCGACATTGGTATCATTTATTTATATCAATACCGATGTGGATACAGTTCAGGTCCGGGTACAAGTAATGGGGAATATTCCGGAAGATCAGCCTCGTTATGTCGATGTGAAAGTGAAAGCGGAAAATGCAACTGTGGGGACCGATTATGAAGCCATCGAAAACAGGTATACCATTGAAGGAGGTAATATATTCTGTACCATTCCGGTCGTATTGAAACGACCGGCGGACCAAACGATAAAAGCTGTGGAAATCGAGTTGATGGAAAATGAATATTTCCACTTGTATTACCTGGAAGATGTCCTGACTAGTGGATCGGATATCAAATATACTAAGACAAAGCATCGGATTGTTTTTCATAATATCATGAAAGAACCGCCTGCCACTTGGAATGAATATTATTTCGGCAATTTTACCGTGAAAAAATTTGAGACGATTTGTGAAGTTATGGAAATCTCCAGAGATCAGTTTTTTTCTTACTCCTATATGAGTTTTGGGAGAATTCGGTTTATTGCGTCCTATATGAAAGATTATCTGGAGCGTTTTCCTATTCCGGATGAAGATGGAAAGAATATGAAAATGGGAGACAGTTTGTATGTATAATAAAATGGGATAACAATGAAACATTTAAAATATTTCGTAATATGTTTACTGGGAACCCTGTTGCTTCCCGGTTGTTATAAAGATTTGGGTAATTATGATTACGATGAAATCAATCGGGTACAGTTCAGTAATTTCCCAACCGAGAAGCAATATGCTTTCAAGAATGTAGATAGCATCAAAGTGTATCCTAAAGTGACCGGCACATTAGCCAAGGAAAACTTGAGTGATTATTTCCTGAAATGGGAAGCTGTGGTGAAATCGGGTTCTGTCGATGGGAAAACAACTTTTGTTTTGGATAGTAATACATTGAATTTGAACTATTTCGTCAGATTGCCGGAAGCTGAGTATACGGTTTACCTGTTGGTAAAAGATAATACTACTCAAGTGACCTGGCGGCAAGGATTCGATCTGAAAGTAACGAGTACCACGAACGAAGGATGGTTGATCTTATCGGATGTAAACGGTTTTTCCCGGTTGGATATGGTTTCTACGTCGGGGAAAGAAGAAATGATGGTGCGCGATATATGGGCAGATAGTCCTTTAGCTCTTCGGAAAGGGCCCCGGAAAATTGCACATTATCCGGATATGAATGAATATTCATCTGGTGCTCATCCTGTATATTTTGTGGCAGATGGAGGAACGGTGAAGTTGGATCCGGATGATTTCAGTTATGATCCGCTCAATGAATTTATGTATGAATTCGGTAAATGGGACCCTGATTTTGTACCGACTGATTTGAAAGGAAATTATTCTAATTTTTGGCGGTTTTGTGTTGGGAAAAATGGTATTTATGCCAAAAATGATATGACATCTGGTTCTATTTATGGTCAACCCTTAAATAAAATCAAAGGGGAAAATGATTATTTCGGTGTAGCTCCGGCTATCGGTATGACGGCTCTTTATTATGCTTATGAACCGGCTGTTGTTTTTTATGACACGACAAATCTGCGGTTTGTACAACTGACTTCGGATTTGCAAAGTATGCGTTTGCTTACTGCCGAAGAAAAATATTTTTCTTTTCAAACCGGTAGAAAGTTTGTTTATATGACCGGTACTCTACATGATAATGATGGAATGATATTTGCCATACTGAGAGACAATGCCGATAAATATTGGATGTACGGAATGAAAGCAGGTAGTTTTTCAGCATTGAGTCAGGATAAAGACAGTTATTTTCAGATCGAAGCTCCGGATATCGAGAAGGCAACGGCTTTTGCTATCCATCCGACCTCGTATTATTTATTTTATGTGGTAGGAAATCAGATACACCAATTGGATATGACTTCCAGAAGACACCGGGTACTTCCGATTACTTTCCCGGACGGAAAACTCAAAACAGAGTTATCAGGAGAAAAAATTACGATGATCAAATTCAATATGTTTATTTTGGGTGATGCTTCTAAGCCGGTCGGGATTAAGGATATGCAATCTTGTTTGATCGTCGGTAGCGAAAATGAAACCACTTCGGGAGAGTTGGGAGGCCATGTACGGATGTTGTCTATACCGACCTCTTTGGATCAGCCGGCTGAGGTTTATCGGTCCTATGAGGGTTTTGGAAAAGTGGTCGATGTTGTTTATCGGGAAAGAAAATAAGCTATGAGAGTATTTATTGTATTAATATGGTGTTTTTGGTTTGTCGGAGTAGATGCCCAGAACCGGTCGATCGTATTCCGGGAGGGGAATTGGGAGAAGATCCTGAAACAGGCAAAAAAGGAAAAGAAGCTGATCTTTGTCGACTGTTATACTTCTTGGTGTGGCCCCTGTAAAATGTTGGCTAAGAACGTTTTTACACAGGATAAAGTGGCTGATTTTTATAATACTGAATTTGTCTGTGTCAAAATGGATATGGAAAAAGGAGAGGGACCGGCATTGGCCAAAAAGTATGAAGTACAGGCATTTCCGACTTTATTGTATATCGATAGTAAAGGAGAGCTGAAGCATTGTGTGGTCGGTATGCAGGATGCGGATGTCCTGATCGGTAATGGGCGGACGGCTTTGTCCGGCGAAGCCAGTTTGGAGACATTGCAGGCTCGTTATGAGGCAGGCGAACGGGATGAAGCTTTTGTAAAGCAATATATGGAAGTGCTGTATAAAGCCTATCGTCCGAAATTGCAGAAAGAGGTGGTGACGGCATATATCGATAGTTTGAGCGAGAAAGAGTTTTATTCGCGGGCTACCTGGGAACTCATTATCAAAAATCTTTCGGACCCTCTTTCTCCTTTGGTGAAAAAGGTGATGGCGAATAAATACCGGTTTTATCCAGTCGTTGCAAGAGATACGGTCGATATTTATCTGGATTATACGTTGCGTAGTGCTGTGAATAGTTTTGTATGGTGGAATCCGCAAAAAAGTGCTTTTAACCAGGAACGGTATGAGGCTTTATTGGGGTATGTCTCCGGTTTGAATTTTCCGAAAGTACCTCAATATGTAGCTACTTTGTTGGCGGTGAAACAGGTGGCAGAGGGAGATTTGAGAGGGATGCTGGACGAAATGTACCGTTCGCTCGGTTATGGTATTTTTTATAATCCTGATGCGAAATTGGATTTTATTCGTGGTTTACTTCAGCACGTAGAGATTTCCGGTAATGAGGAGTTGCTGAAAGAAGCCGATGGCTGGCTGGACCGTTTGATAGCAGGAACGGATTATGGGTATTATAAATCCGAGTATATGCGGGTGAAAGCGAAAATACAGCGGGCTATGGGAAATGAAGAGAAGGCTGCCGAGCTGGAAAAAGAAGCCCCTAACGTAAGAATGATGCGTTGAGCATAAATTGATTTTATGGGTGGCTACCCATACTTCTTATCCCGCTTGATTTTATGGAATCAAGCGGGATTTTTTAAGCTATAAAAAGAATACTTTAATCGTTAAAATTTCAACAGAAATTTTTTTGAGTTTTCTCCCGACACAATCTTCTATTTTCTCGACAATGCCGAAAGAATATTAAACAACAAAACAATGATTCATCCAGGAGGACGAATTGACGGAAATTCGGTTGTTAAAAAACGATTCAAAGTAATAAAAAAATCAATTTTACTTCACCCATTTTTACTCCTTGCCTGTGTTTATTGTGAATAGTTTATTACCAAATAAACGTTCGTTTAATTTAGTTGAAAGTTTATAAAGTTCA
>ENA-OOZT01001775-OOZT01001775.1-human-gut-metagenome-genome-assembly--contig:-NODE-1775-length-13672-cov-5.080488_pt1 | contig 13672 bp, 10 predicted proteins | sample MGYA00241192_ERZ501407 | MGnify/ENA primary metagenome ERZ501407 (study PRJEB25962, sample SAMEA2042911) | human gut metagenome | biome: human gut; feature: human-associated habitat; material: faeces...
CGTATACTTCCGTAGGTTCCGGTTCACGCCAGCCATCGGGGCGCGGCGACCCGGGTCCCCCGAATCCCCTAGGAGACAAAACCATGCAGCAGGGTATCCATCCTGATTATCATGCCGTTGAAGTCCTGTGCTCATGCGGCAACACCTTCGTCACTCGTTCCACCTACAAGGGCGACCACATGACGGTCGACGTGTGCTCGAAGTGCCACCCCTTCTACACCGGCAAGCAGAAGATTCTTGACACCGGTGGCTCGCTTCGAGAAGCGTTACGGCAAGAAGACCAAGTAGCGTATCTGACGCCAGTCCCGCACGGGTTGGGCGCGCTTCGGCGCACCCGCTCGGGGGACTGGCGTTTTTGTATCTGTAATGGCGTCGCGACAGCGATGATGACGCGGTGCCGACCGTTGTTACTATCCGGAAGGACAAGCCAGACATGGCAGTCGAGCAGTTCCCCGCGGCACAGACCGCGTTGGAGGAATACCAATCCATCGAACAGCGGATGGCGAGCCCCGAGGTGGTGACGAACCCCGATAAGATGCGCAAGCTGGGTCGTCGTCATGCCGAACTCGGCGCGATTGTATCCGCGTATCAGTCATACACGGCCGTGCGCGACGACCTTGAGGCCGCGCGCGAGATGGCGGGGGAGGACCCCGAATTCGCCGATGAGGCCAAGCGGCTCGAAGCCGAGCTGCCGGCGGCCGAGGAGAAGCTGCGGAACGCGCTGATCCCGCGCGACCCCGATGACGCCCGGGACGTCATCATGGAGATCAAGGCCGGTACGGGCGGCGAGGAGGCGGCGCTGTTCGCCGGCGACCTGCTGCGCATGTATCTGCGATACGCCGAGAAGCGCGGCTGGGCCGTCACCGTGCAGTCCGAGAACACCACCGAGCTCGGCGGCGTCAAGGACGTGCAGATCGCCATCCGCGCCAAGGGCACGCCCGCTCCCGAAGACGGCGTGTGGGCTTCGATGAAGTACGAGGGCGGCGTACACCGTGTGCAGCGCATCCCCGTCACCGAATCGCAGGGCCGTATCCAGACTTCCGCTGCCGGCGTCATCGTGTTCCCCGAGGCCGACGAGGATGACGACGAGATCGAGATCGATCCGAAAGACCTGAAAATCGACATCTTCATGAGCTCCGGCCCCGGCGGCCAGTCCGTGAACACCACGTATTCCGCCGTGCGCATGACCCACCTGCCAACCGGAATCACGGTGAACATGCAGGATGAGAAGTCGCAGATTCAGAACCGTGCCGCCGCGTTGCGCGTACTGAAGTCCCGCCTGCTGGCCATGAAGCATGAGCAGGAGGCCGCCGAGGCCGCCGACATGCGTCACTCGCAGGTACGTTCGCTTGATCGCTCCGAGCGAATCCGCACATACAACTTCCCGGAAAACCGTATCGTCGACCATCGCACGAATTACAAGGCTTACAACCTTGACGCCGTGCTCGACGGCGACCTGCAGGCCGTCATCGATTCCGACATCCAAGCCGACGAGGCCGACCGTCTGGCCAATCAGAAATGACTTTGCCGGATGGCTCCCCTCTGTGAGGGGAGCTGTCAGCGAAGCTGACTGAGGGGAGCCTAATGTCCGATCAACGGAGACCGCCAGTGCTTATTACCGACATCATCAACCAAGCCTCTTCGCAATTGCGCGAAGCGGGTATTGAGACGCCTGAGCATGATGCCAAGTTGCTCCTTGCCGAGGCGGCAGGCGTTGAACTGCGCGACGTCGACAGGGCTCTGCTTATGGGGGAGGAACTTGGCACAACCGGACAGCTTGCCGTCTTCCGTGCCATGCTCGACCGCCGTGCCAAGCGCGAGCCGCTGCAATACATCACCGGGCATGCTCCTTTCCGCTACCTTGACCTGAAGGTCGGTCCCGGAGTGTTCATTCCTCGTCCGGAAACCGAAACCGTGGTGCAGGCCGGCCTTGACTGGCTGACAAAAAACGGCATGATCCATCCTTGTGTGGTCGATTTGTGCGCCGGCTCCGGCGCGATTGGGCTGTCCGTTGTCAGCGAGGTGCCCGGCAGCCAGGTGTGGGCGGTGGAGCTGTCGCCGAACACCGCCGAATGGACGCGAAGGAATCTGTCGGAAACCGCGAAAAAGTACCCATCCATTGCCTCGAATTACCATCTGGAAATCGCGGATGCCACGTCCTTCGCCACATTGGCCCAATTGGACGGCACCGTCGATATCGTCATCACCAATCCCCCCTACGTGCCGCAGACCGATATTCCCGAGCAGCCGGAAGTACGTGATTGGGATCCGGAATTGGCTTTGTATGGCGGCTCGATGGACGGTACGTTGATTCCCGAGCGCATTATCGAGCGGGCCTGCCGTCTTCTCAAGCCTGGGGGCGTGCTTGTCATGGAACATGACGTGACCCAGGGGGATCGTCTCGTGGCCTTTGCCAGTGCCACCGGATTCGCTGCCGCATCGACCGGCCAGGACTGGACGGGTCGCGACCGCTACCTGTTTGCAGTGTCCTAAGCCCCACGAATCCCACATTTCCTTGGGATTGTATTCTCGTTTCCGTAATTGCGCTGTCTCATAATAAGAACAATTTATTGCGGGTTCAAAGCCGGTCTGGTTATAACAGTCCGCGACAAACATCGGATGAGAGAGACGTGAATGACGGTCACAAGCCGTGTGATGTAGTTCTGTGGTATGCGAATTATGTGAGTGGAACGTCTCACGCGCACATCCCGCGCGTTGGTTGACAGATGAACGATGTTGAAATATCCCAAGGAAGAAGGAAGAGGATGAACGTGAAGTTCTCCACTAAGTTCGTTGCGGCCAGCGCGGCCGCTGTTATGGCGTTGTCCCTCGCGGGCTGCTCCGGCGGCAGCATGGATGATTCCTCCAGCTCCAGCGCCAAGGCCTCCGGCGACTCCATCACCATCGGCACCGTGACCACCAACTCCGGTACCGCCGCCGCTTACGGCGAGGCCGAGGTCAAGGGCTTCGAGCTGGCGGTCTCCGAGATCAACGCCAAGGGCGGCATCAACGGCAAGAAGGTCAAGCTCGAGTCCATGGACGACAAGGGCGACGCCACCGAAGCCTCCAACGCCTACAACAAGCTCGCCGGCGACAACAACGTGCTCGCCGTGGCCGGCCCGACCATTTCCGCCACCACCGCAGCCGTGGCCCCGCTGGCCGACCAGTCCAAGCTGGTCACCATCGCCCCGGCCGCCACCTCCGACTCCATCGAAACCGGCAATTACCTGTTCCGCACCTGCTTCAAGGACTCCTACCAGGGTGAGGTGGCTGCACGCTTCGCCGCCGAGAACCTGAAGGTCAAGAAGGTGGCCGTGCTCTACGGCACCGGCGATCCGTACTCCTCCGGCGTGGGAGAGGCCTTCGCCAAGGCCGCCGAAAAGCTCGGCCTCGAAGTGGTGGACAAGGAAAGCTCCTCCTCCGCCGACGACACCGAGTACTCCGCCCAGCTGCAGAAGATCCAGGCTTCCGGCGCCGAGCTGCTCTACGCTCCGTACTACTACTCCGTGGCTGGCCCGTACATCATCCCGCAGGCCCGCTCCGTGGGTTTCGAGGGCTACGTGATGGGACCCGACGGATACGATGGCCTCAAGCTCACCGGTGACAAGTCCCAGTACAACAAGACCTACTACACCACCCACTACTCCGCCGACGACAACACCAACACCAAGGTGCAGGACTTCATCAAGTCCTACAAGTCCAAGAACAACGCCGAGCCGAACACGTTCGCCGCTCTGGGCTACGACACCATCTACATGATCAAGCAGGCCATCGAGAAGGCTGGCGAGAACACCACCCGTGAGGATGTGCGCAACGCCGTGGCCGGCATGACCTTCGACGGTGTGACCGGCAAGTTCACCATGGACAAGTCCGGCTCGCCGACCAAGTCCGTGACCGTGCTGGAAATGAAGGACGGCAAGCCGGTGTACAACACCACCGTGCAGCCCAAGTGAATTCCATGAATTCCCACCGCATAATCACGATGTCCTAGCATGACTTCCGCATGAACAGGAGAGCGACCGGTTTTGCCGGTCCTCTCCCTTTCGTGTTTTCACGGGCTCGGATGCATAAGGACAGCCGTCGATATGCGGATATCGCCAGGCGCGGGCGTATCGCGCCATCAATCGCAAGACATACGAATATCTCTACGCGCGCAGCGGTAGAGAACCACAACATTGATAGAAAGGGGGAGCTATGACCGATCAGATCATCATGTTCATCAGCCAGCTGTTCAACGGTCTGAAAATCGGCAGCGTGTACGCGCTGGTGGCATTGGGCTACACCATGGTCTACGGCATCATCCGACTGATCAACTTTGCCCACGGCGATTTCATCATGGTCGGAGCCTACGTGCTCATGCTCACCATTCCGGCCATCGTGGCCATGGGACTGCCCGCCTGGGTGGCGGTCATTCCCGCCATCCTGGTATGCGTGGCCGTCGGCGTGATCGTCGAAAAGGCCGCCTATAAGCCGGTGCGTGAAAAGGGCAACTCCATGACCGCCCTGATCACCGCCATCGCCATGTCGTTGCTGCTGGAGAACGGCTCACAGGCCATCTTCGGCGCCGACTTCCAGACCGTCCCGACCATCTTCCACCTGCCGTCCATCGCGTTCGGCAAGCTCAAGCTGCCGGGAGACACCCTGCTGACCATCGTCATCGGCCTGGTCATCATGGTGGGCCTGCAGCTGTTCGTCAAATTCACCAGGCAGGGCAAGGCCATGCGCGCCGTCTCCGAAGACAAGGAGGCCGCCGTGCTCATGGGTATCAACGTGAACTCCACCATCGCCCTGACATTCGCCATCGGCTCCGGTCTGGCCGCGGTCGCCTCGCTGATGTACTGCGCCGCCTACCCGCAGGTCTCGCCTATGATGGGCGCCATGCTGGGCCTGAAGGCGTTCGTCGCCGCCGTGCTCGGCGGCATTGGTTCCATCCCGGGCGCCATGATCGGTGGTCTGGCCATCGGTCTGATCGAAAGCCTGACCAAGGCGTATATCGGCACCATCACGGCGGGCATCATCACCTCGGCGTTCTCCGACGCCATCGTGTTCGCCATCCTGATCATCGTGCTGCTCGTCAAACCGTCCGGCATTATGGGCAAGAACGAAGGGGAGAAGGTCTGATCAGATGAAGAAGACAATGCTTTCCACCAAACAGTCCTATCTTGTGTGCTTCATCGGCATCCTCGCCGCGTTCGGCATCGTGATGGCGCTGTGCGAATCCGGCTTGGCCGACTCCTACATCAAGGGCATCATGATGACCGCGTGCATCGCCATCATCATGACCACCTCCCTGAACCTCACCATCGGCGTGCTCGGCCAGCTGACGCTGGGATGCTGCGGTTTCGAGGCCATCGGCGCCTACGTGGCCGCACTGACCTCCAAATACATGGTCGCCGCCGGCATTGCCATCGACCCCACCGCCCGCTTCCTGCTCACCACGCTGATCGGCGGCGTGGTGGCCTGCGTGTTCGGCATCCTGATCGGCATTCCTGCCCTGCGACTGCACGGCGACTACCTGGCCATCATCACGCTGGGCTTCGGTGAGATCATCCGCGTGATCATCCAGAACCTCAAGGTAGCCGGCGGCATGGGCCTCGACAAGGGCGCCGCCGGACAGGCGCTGATCGGCGCGCTTATCGGCATTGCCGGCTATTGCGTCCTGATGCCGGCAGTCATGCTGATTCCCTTCCAGGAGCAGTGGTTCACCTTCGAACAGCTATGGGTCGGCCCGCTGGCGCTGGTAATCACCTTGGCGGGCGTGGCCATCTTGGCGCTGATATCGTCGCTGGTCACCTTGCGCCGCGTGGCAATCACCCCATTGGGTGTCACCTCGCGCACCGCCACCGCATTGCCCTCAGGCACCCGTATGGTGCTGTTCGTGGTAGTCGTGGTGGTGGCCATGATCGTCTTCAAGAACCCGGCCATGCTGGCTCAGGCCGGCCAGGCGGTGATGTACGGCGTGATCATCGGTTTCATGCTGCTGTGCTTCGCGCTGGTGAATCTTATCGGCACGTGGGTGATCACCGCTCGCGCCAAGGCCAAGGCCAAGCGCCCCAAGGATGCGGCCACGATGATTGCCATGCGCCGTATTCTCGACAACCCTAAGCGCGCCTGGCGCAATGTGTCCGGCATTGCGTTGGCCGTGTTTATCGCCGGCATCACGTCGATCTGCGGATTCTTCGGATCGGCCGCCGTGGTCGATGACGCCAACGACCCGTTCACCGTGTTCATTCGCGACATCGGCACCGGCGGCATTCTGACGCTCGTGTTCGCCGCTGTGCTTGCCGCGGTCAGCTCCGGTGTGATGCAGGCTGGCAGCGTGTACGATCAGGCCGGCGAATATCGCATGCTGGTGTTGGAGGGCACTGATGTCAAGACCTTGAACCGTGCGCGATTCATCGAGGTACTCACCCCGCTCAACATCGTGGTGATCGTGGCCGGCGGCTGTTCCATGCTGCTTATGGCCCCTCTGTTCGCCGCTTCGATGACCGAACCGGCCACGCTGGCCAGCTTCTTCGGCGGGCTTGTGTTGTGCTATGCGCTGGTTTCCATCGGCGCGTTCGCGTCCAATCATGTGGCGGCCAGCTTGAATCTGACCGATTATCGGGCTGATGACTGAGCCGAGCTGCGCAGCGAATCGTTCTCAATAACAACTGTGCGTACTTTCGTATACGCAAATCGAACGTAGAAACGCTGAAATCACCGCAAATATGCGGATGAGCAAATGTTCGTTTGTGCGATATCTGTGCATTTGCGCGCACGGATACTATTGAGAACGCTTCTCTGCGCACCCATCACGACAGCAGCGCCGCGATGATCGCGATAAACACCGGGCTGGTCATGGTGCTCATCAGAATGCCGTCGCGCGCGAAGGTGAGACCCACGTTGTAGCGGGCCGCGTAGTTGTATACGTTCTGGCCGGTGGGCAGAGCGGCGAGTACCACGCAGGCGTACAGCTCGGAGCCGCGGAAGCCCATCACGAAGTAGGCGAGCAGGAACGCGATAATTGGCATGATGATGTTCTTGAGGACCGCGACCGTGAAGATGGCCGGGCGATCGCCCTTCTGCTGTAGCGGCTTGGTGCCGTGCAGGGACATGCCGAACGCCATCAGGATCATTGGCACAGCCGAATCGCCGATCATGTCGATCGGGTCGAAAATGAATTTCGGCACTGGGAACCAGCCGCTTTTAGCGGAAATCGCAGAGACCACAATGCCCAGCAGCGAGCCGATAAGCAGCGGCTGATGCAGTGGCTGCTTGGCGATTTCCTTGATGGAGACCTTGCCCTTGGTGGTCACGTCCAGCACTGTCAGGCCCACCGGTGTGAAGATGGCCTGCTGCATGACCAGAATCGGTGCCACAAGAGCCGGATTGCCCAGAATGTAGGTGGCGATTGGCAGGCCGATGTTATTGGAATTGAGGTACAGCGAATTCAGGGCACCGATGGTGGCGTCCGGGGCATTCAGGTGGAAGAACATACGGTTGAGCACCAAAAACACCACGCCTACCAGCACGGCGGAGAAGAACGCCACGATAATCGAGGGGTGGAAGATGTCGAAAATCGGCTCCTTGGAGAGAATCGCGAACATCAGGCACGGGCTCGATACGAAGAAGGAGAACCGGTTGAGCACCATCTGAGCGGACGGCCCGCCGATTCGCATTCGTGCGGCAACATATCCCACCGCGATTACGATGCCGATAACGCAGAAGCCTTGCATGGCGCTGATTAGACCTGGCATAATCCTCCCTTTCGCCACCCCAGTGTGGCACATAAAAATGTATTCGGCCGCAAAATCTCATGTAGTGAGTGTGCTGGGCCCGCCGCCCACGCGGTACGCTGTTCACATGACGCTTGAATTGAACCGCACCGCATCCACTGCCGAGCAGCTGAACAGCCTGCTCACCCAGATCATGGAGAACTTCTCCGTGTCCGACCACGAGGGCCCCCTCACCGACGAGGTCGAGGCCTTCCTTAACGAGCAAGAGCACCTGACCGTCCGCCGTCACGGCGACACAGTGGTGGCCAGCACCGACTTCGGCAAGCCGAGCCGTGTGATCTTGGCCGGGCACCTCGATACTGTGCCGGTCATCGACAATTTCCCACCAAAGTGGCTGGAGCCCGGCGATTCGCTGATTCGCGAAGAAATCGCCCACGCTCATCCCGAAGACCGCGTGCTGTGGGGCCGCGGTGCCACCGATATGAAGGCCTCCGACGCGGTGATGCTCTACCTCGCCGCCACGCTCGACGGCCGCACGCCGGAAACCACCCCGAAAGTCGACCTCACCTACGTCTTCTACGACCATGAGGAAGTCGTCGCCGAAAAGAATGGCCTACGCAAAGTCGTCGAGGCCCATCCCGATTGGATCACCGGCGATTTCGCCATCATCGGCGAGCCCACCAACAGCGGCATCGAGGGCGGCTGCAACGGCACGATTCGCTTCGACGTCGTGACCCACGGCGTGGCCGCGCATTCCGCCCGTGCATGGATGGGGGAGAACGCCATCCACAAGGCGGCCGACATTCTGAACCGACTCAACGCCTACGAGCCGGCCACCGTGAACGTGGACGGGCTCGACTATCGCGAGGGCCTCAACGCCACGCTGATCTCCGGCGGCAAAGGCACGAACGTCATTCCGGATGAATGCCGCGTGCACGTCAACTACCGCTTCGCCCCGGACAAGTCGCTGGCCGAGGCCAAGGCTCTGATGATGGGCGCGGACGCCGGTGCCGAACTCGGCAATGGCGAGCATGTGGCCACTGGCGGCGTGTTCGAGGGCTACGGCATCGTAATGAAGGACGAAAGCCCCTCCGCGCGCCCGGGCCTGAACGCCCCGCTTGCCCAGGATCTGGTCCGACTGGTTAAGGAGCGCACTGGCCGCGACCCGCTGGCCAAGCTCGGCTGGACCGACGTGGCACGCTTCTCTCAGCTCGGTATCCCGGCCGTCAACCTCGGTGCCGGCGATCCGCTGCTGGCTCACAAGCACGACGAGCAGGTGCCCGAATCCGATCTGACCGCCATGGCCGCAATCCTTACCGACTGGCTGGTCTGACACCTCTCTAGCTCCCCTCCCTGAGGGGAGCTGTCACCGCGGGGGAGGGGAGCCGAGAGAACGTCAGCCTCGCCGGGCCACGCCCGCACAAAATATGTGGCATACTAAAGGATGGTGGTTCTGCATAACCATCAGCGTGCGAGATGGCGTCGATCCCCTTGCGGCTCTTGAGAATGAGACAACGCAAGCGCCGGTGTCCGCCACCCGCAGGACAGACTTGAGACGAAGTTGCCTTTACGCGGCGCGTTTTCGCGCGGCCACGGTGAGAGCGTGGTGTGAGACAAGCGTATAGGCCTGGAAATAGGCGTCGTGATGCAGCGCGCCGCGAGGAGCATTGTGCCCACTGACAACCGTGAAGGTTTCGTCAACGACGGAACCGATAATTCAACCGTATCCAATGCCGATTCGGCTGCAGCCGTGAACGCTGCGCCTGCCGCCGCCTCCCAGCCCGCCGAACCTGTTCGCCGTCGTCGTGGCGGCCGTCGCGTGGTCCGCGGCACCGGTGCTGCCGGCGCTTCCCTGGAACTGCAAGTGCAGGAACGCGCCCCGCTGTTCGAAGCCCCCGCGCTTCCCGATGCCGGCACTGCGGCCGATTCCAAGTCAGCCGATTCCAGCGATTCCGATGAATCCAGCGATTCCCAGGATTCCGCCGAACGTCCAACCCGCCGCCGTTCGCGCCGCGCCGCTTCCGCAGTGGCCGACTCGGATAGCGAGGATGATCGTCCTCGTCGTTCGCGCCGCACTGTCAGTGCCGATGATTTCGATGACGATGACGCCCCACGTTCCCGCCGCCGTTCGGTTGTGGACGATGACGATTACGACGAGGACCGCCCGGTTCGCCGCCGCTCTCGCTCCCGCCAGTCCGACGATGATGACTACGAGGATCGGCCGGTTCGCTCCCGCTCTCGCCGTGCGTCTATGGATATGGATGATGATGACGAGGACCGTCCGGTTCGCCGTCGTTCTCGCCGTGCAGTTGCGGATACGCACGAGGACACCCCGGATGAGCGCCTGTTCGACGCGGTCGAATCCCTGCCCTCTGGCCACGAGGCCGTGCGTCGCGGCAAGCCGATGACGTCCCTGCTCTTCCAGGAACCGGTACTGCCCGCCGCTGTGGATGCGCACGATACCGCTGACACTCGTGATGACGATGTTGACGACGACGAACGTCCGTCGCGTCGCTCCCGCCGCTCGCGCAGCCACGATGATGACGACGCGCAGCCGCGCAGCCGCCGCCGTGACGACCGTGACGATCGTGGCCGCAATGCCGCCGACCGTGATGCGTCTCGTGACGCTTCCCGCAACGCTGCCGCCGGTGACGCCAATGCCAGCGCCAACACGGACCATGATGATTTCGATTCCGATGACGCTTCCGACTCTCGCCGTTCCCGTCGCTCCCGCCGCCTGAACGCCCAGGAGCGCCGTGCAGCCGCCGAAGTCGAGCAGATTGAGGAAGACCTCGAGCTGGACGATATCGCCTACTCGCCGATTGCCGAAGAGGAGGGCGACGAAGAATCCGACGCCACCCGCACCCGTTCGCGCCGTCGCCGCCGTCGCGGCTCACGCGGCGAAACCGGTGCCAACGGCGAGCACGATACCGCCGAGAACGATGCCGAAGATACGCGTTCCCGCCGTCGTGACGATCGCGATGATCATGACCGTGATCGCGATGAGGACGATGAGGAGCAGACCGTTACTCGCCGTCGCCGTCGCCGCCGTGGCGGCAAGAACGGCGAGGGCACCGACGACCAGAGTCAGAACAGCGAACAGCCGCTGGTCCGCCGCTCCCGCAAGCAGCAGTACATCGACGAGATCACTGATGTGGAGGGCTCCACTCGTCTCGAGGCCAAGAAGCAGCGCCGCCGTGACAACCGCCGTGAGCGCAGCCGCCAGAGCCAGCTCATGGAACAGGACTTCCTCGCACGCCGCGAGAACGTGGACCGCCTGATGGTGGTGCGTGAGAAGGAACATCACACCCAGATTTCCGTGGTGGAAGACAATGTTCTGGTCGAACATTACGTCTCCGACATTCAGGAAGTACAGACCGTCGGCAACATCTACCTTGGCCGCGTGCAGAACGTGCTGCCCAGCATGGAGGCCGCATTTGTGGACATCGGCCAGGCCCGCAACGGCGTGCTTTACGCCGGCGAGGTCAACTGGGATGCCGCTCGTCTCGAAGGCCAGCCGCGCCGCATCGAGCTGGCGTTCAAGTCCGGCGACCCGGTGCTCGTGCAGGTCACTAAGGACCCGATCGGCCACAAGGGTGCCCGCCTGACCTCTCAGGTCACGCTCGCCGGCCGCTTCCTGGTGCTCGTGCCATCCGGCGGCATGACCGGCGTGAGCCGCAAGCTTTCGGAGCGCGAACGCAGCCGTCTGAAGAACATCGTCTCCAAGATCGCCCCGAAAGACATGGGCGTGATCATCCGTACCGCAGCCGAGGGCGCATCCGAAGACGCCATCGTCAAGGATCTCGAATCACTGGTCCGCCAGTGGGAGCGCATCAACGCCAAGCGCGAGGAATTCTGGCACGGCAAGCGCCCGAAGCTCCTGCAGGGCGAGCCCGACGTGGCCATCCGCGTGGTGCGCGACATCTTCAACGACGACTTCAGCAAGCTCATCGTGGAAGGTGACAAGGTCTACGACCGTATCGAGGAATACCTTGACACCATGGCCCCCGACTTGAAGGACAAGCTGGAGAAGTGGGACCCGGCCGAGCATGAAGGCAAGGACGTGTTCGACAAGTGGTCCATCGACTCCCAGCTGCGTAAGGGCATGGAGCGTCAGGTCTACCTGCCGTCCGGCGGCTCGATTGTCATCGATCGCACCGAAGCCATGACCACCATTGACGTGAACACCGGCCGCTTTATCGGCAAGGGCAAGTCCTTGGAAGAAACGGTGACGCGTTGCAACCTGGAGGCGTCTGAAGAGATCGCCCGCCAGCTGCGCCTGCGCGATATCGGTGGCATGGTGATGATCGACTATGTGGATATGGTCATGCCCGCCAACCGCGATCTGGTGCTGCGCCGCTTGGTCGAATGCTTGGCACGCGACCGCACCAAGCATCAGGTGGCCGAAGTCACCTCGCTCGGTTTGGTGCAGATGACCCGCAAGCGCATCGGCCAGGGTCTGGTCGAGGCGTTCTCCGAGGAATGCCCGACCTGCAAGGGCCGTGGTTTCATCCTGCATGATCAGCCGACCGTTTCGGCCGACTACGACGATCCCTACGCGCTTCGCGGTGGCGACCCGTTCGTCAAAACCAACAAGCACGGTCGCGGCACCGCTCCCGCTCCCGAACCGGCTGGTTCCAGCGCCGACGTCAAAGCCAAACTGGCTCAGATTGCCGCCGCTGCCGTCGCTGCCAACAACACGGCGGAAGAGTAAGCGGAAGAGTAACAGGTGTGTCGTGCTTGACACGCGGGCAAAAATCATTTGATTTAGTCCGCATGGTGGTGTAGATTCGAAACTCGGTGTCTGACCGCAAGCTCGGTGCGTGTTAGGCAAGGTAGCTTTCCAAAACATAAAAGGAACGATAATGTACGCGATTGTGAAGGCCGGTGGCCATCAGGAAAAGGTCGAGGTTGGCGACGTCATCCTCGTGAACCGTCTCGACGCTAAGAAGGGCGATACCGTGGAATTCCCGGTCTCCCTCGTTGTCGATGGTGACAAGGTCACCCTTGCCGCCGCCGATCTGGCCAAGGTGTCCGTCAAGGCTGAGGTTGTGAACGACGAAGCCAAGGGCCCGAAGATTAGCATCCAGAAGTACAAGAACAAGACTGGTGTTGCTCGCCGTAAGGGTCATCGCCAGAAGCTGACTATCGTCAAGATCACGGCGATTGCCTGAGTTATAGAAAGGACCATGAATCATGGCACATAAGAAGGGTGCGTCCAGCTCTCGCAACGGTCGCGATTCTAACCCGCAATACCTCGGCGTGAAGAAGTTCGGCGGCGAAGCCGTCGTGGCCGGCAACATCATCGTTCGCCAGCGTGGCACCAACTTCCACCCGGGCCACAACGTCGGCATGGGCAAGGATCACACGCTGTTCGCCCTCACCGATGGCTCCGTGAAGTTCGGTGTGCGTCGCGACCGCAAGGTTGTCGACGTCATCGCCTGAGCGATATAGCGTCAAGCTTTTTTCAAGCCGCGCCCGTAAGGACGCGGCTTTTTTGTAAGGTAATCAATATGAGTGATTTTGTGGATCGAGTAACCGTCCATGTCAAGGGCGGCGATGGGGGCAACGGTTCGGCCGGCATCCGTCGTGAGAAATACAAGCCGTTGGCCGGCCCGAACGGTGGCAATGGCGGCGACGGTGGTTCCGTGGTGTTCGTGGCCGACCGTAACGCCACCAGCCTGCTCGACTATCGTTTCATGCCGCATCGTGTCGCCGGCAGCGGCACCATGGGTTTGGGCGACAATAAGGACGGCTCCAAGGGCGAGGACCTGATTCTGCCCGTGCCCTGCGGCACCGTCGTCTTTGAGGCGCGCGGCGAACAGGGCAAAGCCAAGCATCCCGGCGCGCAGCTCGCCGACCTGCGCCACGAGGGCGACCGCTGCGTCGTCGCCCAAGGCGGTGCCGGCGGCCTCGGCAACATCGCCCTGGCTAACAAGACCCGCCGCGCCCCC
>ENA-OOZT01001785-OOZT01001785.1-human-gut-metagenome-genome-assembly--contig:-NODE-1785-length-13616-cov-1.560209_pt1 | contig 13616 bp, 11 predicted proteins | sample MGYA00241192_ERZ501407 | MGnify/ENA primary metagenome ERZ501407 (study PRJEB25962, sample SAMEA2042911) | human gut metagenome | biome: human gut; feature: human-associated habitat; material: faeces...
AGTAACTCATTTTGGGAAATAGACTGTTCTTCGATGGTCATATTCCATCAAAGGTCGTGAGCAACGTAACCTTCAGGGGTGTCGAGATAACCAGGATATCGCGGATGCCCGCAAAAAGCAAAGCCGAAAGTGGATAGTGCACCATCGGCTTGTCGTAGGCTGGCAGTAACTGTTTGCTGACACCCTTCGTAATAGGATACAAACGAGTACCGCTGCCACCCGCTAAAATAAGGCCTTTCATGAGAATGATAATAGCAGCAGATTTGATTTTATTTAAACTGTAGATTTTAAAATGAACATATTACAAGTGAAACCTGATCTTCCTTGGATGTTTTCGTAAGCAATTTAAGACATTATCGTTCGGCTCGCATAGATCCTTGCGCGAAAGATGCGAATGCGAGATCATGGACCATGGCTACCATTGGCTCACCATGTAAGTCAATCAAACTGAAGTGCGAAATATCTATTCCGTCGTGACCGAGTATTTCGATATGGAGAGCAGCATTTCTATACATTTTGAATATGAATTTGCCTACCAGCACATCTGGATGATTCCGCGTGAATAAATCAAATTTTGTGAAATTCTCAAAAATCTACTCGCTGTAAACTTTCAAATACCCATTCACCATATTTTCAATGGTCAGCCGGGTATCGAATATTTCCAATGATTTAGCAGAAAATGCTTTATAGCGGACTTCGTCAGACAATATATACCGAATCTTTTCAGCGAACAGTTCCGCTCTATTCTCAAGGACATAACCGTTCTCGCCATTTCTAACGATCTCACTCACCCCGCCGACATCGGAAGCTACAACCGGTTTCCCGAAACTCATCGCCTCGATAATAACCATGGGAAGCCCCTCATAATTCGAAGGTAGCATGAACAAATCCGCCAACGAACAATAGGCTCCTGCATTGGAAATATTTCCTGCAAAATAACAGTTCGAAGGCAAATCAAACTCCGTAATATCTCGCTGGTTACCAATCCAGACAAAACCGTATTCAGGTAACAGGCGGGCTGTTTCAACAAATAAAGACGTTTTTTTTGGGGGAAACACTCGGGCTATGCAAAGAATCGTTTTTGCATATTTTTTAAACTCAGGAATCGGTTGCACCACACGCATGTCAGGACGGACAATCCCGTTATATACCGTACAGACATTTTTGGTAATCCGCTCGGAGATTAAATTCCGACAATCATATTCGCTGACTCCGACTACTGCACGGCAAAAGTGCTGCATCAGTCGTTCTACAGGAAGAAACTTCCGGTAAGCGATTCGCACGGAATCAAACCCATGTACTGTATATACGACTTTTGCTGTCGGAAACACGATACGTCCCAGAATACCAGCTTTGGATGAATGCAGATGAATGATATCCGGCCTGTATTTTCGGTATAGTCGTCTCAACTCGATAGCTGCGAGGAAATCGGCTTTCGGAGAGACTGCCCTTTGCAGATGAGGGCAATGCTCGATTTTCACAGCAGGAGATAACAGCGGCCACATTTTACCGTCTCCTTCTCCCGCAATGACGACGACTTCATTTTGTTCGCTCAATTTGTTTGCCAAATTGGCAACAACAGTCTGTGCTCCACCAAGTTCGCAGAGCGTAATCACTTGAAAAATACGCATACAATAGATTGATTTACAACTAGGCTGTCAGTATATCAAAGATGCATTTGATGTTCCTTGCGAAAGAGTCCATTCCGTCAGGAATAAATTGGGACTAGTCAAGGGATGAAGTATTTGTCATGTTTATGGATAGTTATGAGAGAGTTTGCCAAGTTTTTTTATTATTGCATTTTGGCTTAAATGTTTAGGACTTGGTACAAACCTTTTGAACATTTTTGTAATGCTATTGCAGTCAACAGACTGCATACTGTTGTTACAACAAATATTACTGCGGGATAGCGGAAGCCGTAAATGAAGTCGTGAAATAGATAATAACAGAAATAAGCATGTACCAACCACATTTCAGTACTGTACCCCCCCCCAAAAAAAAGCCAACAACTTATCGCACCATACAGGTCTTCTCATACAGGTGAAGAAGATGACGACAGCCATCGTGGACGGAACGGCATAATAAGATTTACCTATAATGCTGCGAGACAACATCACACTAAAAAACAGCAATACAGGAAGCCAATTGCCAATTCTTACGTTTAGTACCTCTTTGCTATGTTGGCAGAACATTGCTCCCACGATAAAAGACAGATATGAATAAATGTATAACATTATCTGATATTGCGCATAATGAATAGAGAAGTAGCTTGAAAAATAAACCTTTATGAGATAGGCGGCAATCAAATATGCGATTACAAAAACAATGGCCATTTTCAAAGTACCCCATTTATCAAGCAGGGTAAACATTTTGTTAGCCGTGAATACCAATAGCAGGTATGGAAAAAGAAACCATGCCGTTATATTCCAAGTCGTATGAAAAGCAGATATATTTATTAGTATATCTTTGGGAGCAAACTCAAACGTGCCCGGATAGACCAGACTTCCCACTCCGACGAACAAGGCAAGAGAAAGCCAATAGGTAATAAACAGCCTTAAAATACGCCTCGAACTTTTGCTTTTACCACCTTTGGTATGCCCATAATATAAGCCATAACCGCTCAACATAAGATACAAAGACACCGGATGGCAGGCATAAGATATAAAATGGCACAATGGTTTATTCCCTATATTACAGATATCGTGACATAATGCCACGTTTTCAGCCCTGTCAAAGCAGTGAAACCAAATCATCATTAGTATGGCAAGACCTTTCAGGCAAAGGCTGTTTTCTTTACTTATGAACGTACTGACTTTCATTTTTTGTAGACTTGGTAATAAACTTCATTATACTTTTTTGCCATTTCGGATATGTCATATTGCATAGCACGCTCCAAGCACCGCTTCACTATTTCATCATAATAGTTTGTATCTTGCGAGAGCTGCCGGAGTGTATTGGCTAAAGCCTGCGCATCCTCGTGGGGAAACAAAATACCGTAACCATTCGTAACCTCACGCAACCCGTCCACATCTGATGCTACGAATGGCCGCCCGGATGCCATACCTTCAATATTCGAGAGCGAGAGCCCTTCAAAATGAGAGGACATGATGACAATATCGGCGGCTTTTAATACATTCGCCACATCCATTCGTATACCAAGAAACCGGACACGTTTTTCTACCCCTAACTGTATGGAGAGCTTGCGAAGTTCATTCTCCCGTTCTCCATTACCCGAAAGCCACAGCTCATAGCGTTCCTCGGGTAATAGGGCAATGGCGCGAATCAGGGTATCCTGGTCTTTCTGATAGCAGAAACGCCCGACCATAATAATGGCTTTACGCCCATGTATGGGATGGATATCTTCTGTGGGACGAGCTTCGGTGTACCGTTTCACATCCACACCATTGTAAATAGTGCAGATAGCATCGTCTTGCTGTAGCTTTAAATGCTCTCGCAGATTCTTTTCAGCAGCATCACTGATACATATGATACGTCGATAACGCGAATACATCCATTTGTCTATTGGCCGATACCACTTCCAACTGCGACGGCGATTGGAAGTACTATGCTCTGTCGTACAGAGTATCATCGTACAGAGTGCGCTACATAAGGCGGCAAAAAGCTGAGGAGCGGTATTATGGGTATGTATCACATCATATTTATTACATCTAAGAAATCGATACATACGCCATAAATAGAGTGGATGATACACATTCTTTATCGTTCCAAGAGTATGGATACGGATGCCCTTCGCTTCAAGTATATTATAGAAAGGGGTACGAATACCATCGAATAACAATAGCTCGACACAGTTTCCTTCATCTTGAAGTCGGGGAAGCAAATCAACCATCAGGCTTTCCGCTCCGCCTGTTTGCAGATTAGGAATAATATGAAGAATCTTCATGATTGTATTTCTGTCGTTTTATCTTTTTAGTGAGAATGTATCCAGCCAACTGTACATTATACCCATGGGAAGGACTAATATGCTCCAAATCAGATTTCCTTTCATTGCTTTAATCGAAGCGCAAATAGAACGCACCGGAGTAAAGCGCCAAAGATTTATAGCCGCCTTCACTTTTTGGACAAATGGTATGTCGTAACAGAATAGCTCAGCATAAAATCTTGTAGAAGCTATAGGCGCTTTACGTCGAATACATATCGAACCATTCGACAATCCACCATCCAGATACTCGCATACATATATACTTTTATAAATATAGCGTAATTGATACTGTTGCGCGATCCTGTTCCACACCAAGGCTTCGGTACAGAATTTTTCTCCGTCAATTTCCGGGAAAGGGAATTGGCGCAGGATTTTGGTTTTGAAAACTTCGGCAAGATCCCCGGTCACATGATGTTTGAACCGGATATCGAGTGCATTGGCGTCAATCTGATCGAAGTCTGTACCACCACCGACTTTTCGTCCATCTTCATAAACCTTTAATCCGCAGATACCTGCAAATTTCTCATTGTTAATAATGTCAGATGAATTTTTGATAATCCATTCTATAGCATCAGGCAGAAGGTAATCATCGCTATCAACAATGAAGAACAATTCTCCTTTGGCCTCCAGAACTCCTTTATTGATAGCTCGGTGCTTTCCTCCATTTTTTTGATGTAGGTATCGCACAGAAAAGGTTGTTTCCTCCTTCCATGTTTCAAAGAGTTTGCTGGTTCCGTCCGTAGATCCGTCATCTATGACCAACCACTCAAAGTCTTTACAAGTTTGTTTACGAAGGCTCTCATAAAGGGCAGAAAGACGATATGCCCGATTGTATGTCGGTGTAAAAACTGTTATTTGGGTATTTTTATAATCCTCATAATCCTCCATATAGAAAATAGATTTGAGTAATTTCTTTTAATGTTAGTAATAGAGTGATGATATAGGTCCATTTATACCATTTGGTGGATAGCCCAAGTTCTTGTTGCTTATTTCTAAGCATTGTTGCGAACGTATAAACGAACAAGCTGAAATATAGAGCAAAGCGAAAATACCAGTAGTTATATACAGATATCAACACAAAATATGAAGAGACGACAGCAAATAGAAGTAATTTGTCATAACAAGGAATAGTGTGCTTATATTGAGAACGAAACCTTATTCCTACATAAGTTATTATGTATAGGGGCAGTCCTTTTACTATGGTCAAAGCAGACGAATCAACGCCCAATCCGTTTGAATATGACTCAATTTGACTTTCTAAATCTGCGCTATAGAAACCTATATTATCAAACAGATAGGCTTGAAAAACAGGAAACGCTAATAGGGTTACCGCTATGACGATATAACAGAGTGTATGTAATATCCCGCTATTCCAAAATAAGAATAGGACGAAGAAGAATAATACAAACAATGCAGCTTCATGAAATACAATTCCTCCCAAAACCAACATTGAACATAGAAAATAAGGGAACAGCGACTTACAAAAAGTTTTACCGTCTTGATTAAAATACACCACTAAAGCTAGCGTAACCAGCGCTTGTGAGATAGCTTGTTTTATGGCATAACATCCGAATAATGGGTAAAGTGAAGAAAGGACAAGAAGCAAGCCCCGTGGAGTTGCCTGCTTGTAGTAGCGATAGGCGACAAGTGAGATAAAAATATATGCGAATTCAAAGGTGATAAAGAGGAAATCAGGATCCAAAGATATCGGACGTAAAGTTTCGTATGCCCAATTTAGACCGACAGACTCTTTGGAGACATCCCATCCCTCAACAAAGCGCAATGCATAATTACCTCGATCTCCTCCCGCTTTGTCATTTCCGATCACAAATGCATAGCCTGCGAACATGGAACAGGAAAGGATAATACTTAACCACGACATTTTTTTAGCATGTTGATAAGAATGCTTAGCCATGACATAAGTACTCCATACAATAAAGAAATAAAATACTATTTTAAGTATGTATATAGAATCCATATTGACAATATTCCTTTTTGAGGCTATCAGTCGTTTTATCTACCTCATGTACATTACTATAGCTCAGATAGGACATACAATCATTCAACCATCAGGTGGTTTTGAAAAATTGATTAAAGTCAAATCCCTCCACTAAACAGCCGGCTGAATCCTGTACATCCGGACTGACTTGCATTTCAGCGACGCTGCCATAGATAGTGGTGATGCCACGTTCCTTTAAGTCTAGCATTCTGGAACTGCGTGTCATATTACGATAGTAGGCCGTAAAGGGAATGCCGAACTTCAGAGAGAACATGACGGCATGGAAAGAGTCGGTATACACATAAGCGGCATGGCGGAACATTGCCACCCATTCTTCGGGGAAAAGCGTACTGAACACCTTATCGGCCAATGGATGTATGTCCGCTCCCAATCCGGGAATGGATATGGCGTAAACAGGCATTTCGCCGACCTCGTTCTTGATTTTTTGCAATGCCGCCTGATGTCCGCCTTCAATCTCATCCCCTAAAATATAGGTCAGGATATAAGGTTCGACAGGTACTATTTCGGCTTCTTGAAATTCCGAATAGTCATAGAGCAAACTGGGGTCGGGTACGATTTGCGGTGCTGTTCCCGTTAACGTCTTTACCAATTGCGCCGTAGAGCCGTCCCGTACCGTTAGCTTATCGAACGATTTTAGCAATCGAGCCAATTCGATCGAACGTCTCCCGGACACTTTTGTATAAGCGGAACATGCGGCATAGCTCATCTTCCTGCCATGGAATGCCGGCTCCCATCCCATAAAATATACCGGGACACGGTCATAGAAGGAAGTCCATACCTGGTCGCTGCCAACGATTATCATGTCGTAATGAGCGTTTGTATATTCACCAATCGTTTCCTCGTCCAAGGGGGCGGAAAGTTTAAGATATTTCTCACGGAATGTGTTGCACACGGCGATACTTGTTTCCTTTTTGTCTTGCAGCTTAGGATCCGTATCTTTTTTCGCACAGTAATTCTCGCGTACAAGACGGAGTATGGACGCCAATGAAGGCTGCTCCCGCAAGCGTCCCATGATGTGCTTCAGCGTCCGTCCGCTTTGCGGTCGGAAATTGATAATCTCCACTTCATGTCCGAGACTGCGTACCACTTGCTGCAAGGCATAGCATTGCAGGATACCGCCATAGTTGTTTCCGAAATGGAAGGTCAAAATACCTATTCTCATTGTTCTATTTTTTACCAATCATTTGTTTTATTTTCGCTTTTGTCTTGGGAGGTAATGCTGTGCGTGTAAACTCCGAGAGTAAGTTCCTGATGCGCCTTTTCATCGTGGGGCGACAAAGTAGTTTTATCTTTTCGTGTATCGTCCGTCCGTCTTCGGTGAAGAATAATGTCCGCTTATCCGGAACTGAGGCAGAACGCAGCAATGCCGGATTTTTCGCCAACAAATCTGCATAAGGTACGGGGCGGAGATCTGCGTGCACTCGGTGAAGCCTTTCCGCCCCCTTTTCAGAATTCACCACCACGGCACTTACGCCGCGATCATCATCATAGTCGGGCAAGAGGCAGTCGATGCCCCAATAGTCCCCCAATGTAATGTCACTGCCGCTTTTCAGATGCCTCGCCGCACAAGCATAGCAACTCGGTCGCAGATAAATGTTATTCAGGAATCCACGCAAGAATACATTCCTGCCTAAGGGTGTAGAGAGCGTAAACTGAATTTTCTCTCCGGCGGCTGACACCTTGGAGAGGGAGAGAGCGAAACTGTATTTTTTCCAGCCCAATCTTTTATCCCTGAAAGAGATAGCCTCAATTTTTACCTCCTCGTCTTGTCGCCCGAGGCCGTCACTTTCAGGGAGAGGGGGATTGACGGAAGAGCGAAACTGTATTTTTCGTTCACCTCCTTGAGAGGTAAACGAAGCCAACTCTTCAGCTATGTATTGGCGGAACACACCGGGACTTGGTACACCATGACAGATGAAGTCTACCGTCAACAGGTTGGTATACTCTTTTTTCAGATAGTGGCGAAGACCTGCGATTTGACAGGGCGTTCCGCTGAATAGTACTTCGCGCCCACTTTTCAAAAAAGTCTCGGCCAACTTATAGCTTTTTCCGATACAGCTCTGCACATATTTGCTGCCCTGAAAGGCGGTCAGGCCTTCTGTGGTTTCAGCGTACCCGTGTTCCACCGACCAGTCCGCCGCGAAGCGTGCTCCGAACACCGCACCTCCTTTTTCTATAGTTCTTTCGGCCAGCATCGTGAACACGCCGCCCGAGCTGCTCTGCCGTCTCACCGCTTCATCGGGATTCTTGGCGGCATACACCTCTTTCGGTTCGCGCGGAGTGTCTTGGTGGATTACGGGGCATACTTTTTCACACAAACCGCAGTCAATGCAATGGGCGGAGTCAATACTTGGATACAAAAATCCTTCACCGTCTTCTTTCATGGAAATGCATTCCTTTGGACAACGTTGCACGCAGGCGGAGCAGCCGCAGCAATCTTTCTTGTCGGTTATGTCAAACATCGTTTTAATCGTTTGAAAGGGACTATAAAAAGTTCGTGTTCAGAGGCGTTCATGCTGAAATGCCAAAACAGCAGACCGTAAACGAGGGTGTAGCCAGCGGCACTGCCAACAAATACTATTGGCCGTCCGAAGTCCAATCCCGAAAGCGACATTACCAGCAAGGATACGGTGGAAAGTGTAACGGGAACTACTGACATCTTGAAGATTTCATACCAAAAACGGCCGATAGCAATAGCCTGCCTATGTTTATAGTAGATATTCATCACGATGCCTTGTCCCGCTAAAACTGCAAAAGACGTAGCTGCAGCGCAGCCTAATGCACCCCACAATTTTGCTCCGATTACGGAAAGGAGCAGGCTTGTCAAAGCAATCACCATATAGATGAGCGAGCGGAATTTCATTTGATTTCTTGCCTGTAGTATCGTAATTCCTAAATTCTGCACCAACGGTGCAAGCAGGGAAAAGAAGAACAGCAAAGCCAGAATATAAGCATCGCCATATTCCTCGCCGGCCCACAAACGGAGAAACGGTCGGCCGAACACGACAAAGGCGGAAAGAATGAACGCCATGACAATGTATTGGATACGCCCCGTACGGATAAACAAGTCGGAGATTTCCCGTTCGCTTTTCCCTTGTGACACCATGGCGGTAACACGGGGCAGGAATACGCTGCTGATGGCCGTGGAGAACATCATGAACATCTGTACAAGCTGTACGGCTACAGCATAAACGGCAATGGCTGCAGCACCGCGATAAATGCCAAGCAGGAACTGTCCCGTACTCCAATAGATGCGATCCATTATCGCATTGAGGAATATCCAAAAGCTGTAAATGGATACCTCTTTCAGAAAGCCCCATTGAAATCGGCCGAAGCGCACCTTTATCTTGAGCCGATGTTTGCAATAGCCCCAGTTGACAAGCAGCGTGGCTACATTGAACAGCGTAGTCACCACGACCATAGCCACAGCCTTGTAACCAATGGTAAGCAATAATACCATCACAAGGGGATTAAGTATGCTACGCACAATACTCACCAGCCGTTGAAACACGAAACGCTCATAGGCTGACATAATACTGCCCCAAATGCTCATCGGAAAGGTGAAAGCGAGGTTGAATGTCATCAACCATAGCATAATACGCATACGCTCCACTTCTGCGGTATTCATCTTGGCAGAAAACAATACGTCCACGTTACCTGCCAATATGCCGCCGCATACCACGGCCACCACCCCGATGCCGACATACAGCAACAGAAACATACCGAACATTTCCTCTTGTTCACGCACTTTCCCCTCAGCCCGAAATTTGGCCGTATAGCGCACGATGGCGTTGCCGAAGCCGAGGTCCAGTACCGTGAGATAGGCAATAATACCGGCAGCCAACGAATAGAGTCCGAACTCAGATTGACCGAGCATACGCAACATATAGGGGGTATATACCAATCCTACTATGATATTGAGCGCAATGGCCACATAGTTGAGCGCAGCACCTGCCTTCAACTGGTTCATATTCTAATTTGCTTTAAGCAATGGCGATTGAAACCCGGAATCGGTAATGTCTGAAGTTTGTGGCAGCCGTGATTGTCCGCAATGTTTTCCATCAAAGTTCTTTTTGTTGCTTTGGAGTGTATTCAACTGACAAAAAAAGCTACTGGACAAGGTGTGATAATCGTAAGAAATTCTAACCTTGAATCATGCATTTGGTATTATTGTGGGTTAATTCCCCCCCCCCAATCGGCGCCCCATTCCGGCCGCCAGAATTATTGCTTGCATCTTACAGTAATTATCAAATATTAAGGTTAGTATCAGAACTTCTTTCCGAAAACAATCGAGCAGAAAGTGTTGGTCAGAATCCGAAAGTCCAGCCACCAAGAACGATGACCTAAATAATAAAGGTCGTATTCCAGACGCCGTAACATCTTCTCCATCGTATCCGTATATCCGTTGTATAGCGTCGCATAAGAGGTTACACCCGGACGGATTTGATACAAATATGTATAGCGGATATCATGTTCGAGAATCTGGTCGATGTAAAATTTACGCTCCGGACGCGGACCGATAAAGGCCATATCGCCGCAGAACACATTCCATAACTGCGGCAGTTCGTCAAGATGATGGGCGCGCAGGAATCGCCCGACCGTCGTTAATCGCGGATCGGCCTCGCCTCCGCTGTGACTTAACTGCGGACCGAATTTTTCTGCGTCAAGCCGCATTGAACGAAATTTGTAAATATTGAATGGGCGACCAAAACGCCCGATACGTTCCTGTTTAAAAATAGCCGGGCCGCCATCTTCGCGTTTAACAGCTATATAGCAAATCAAAATAAGCGGCGAAAACAATACAAGTGCTATAAACGCCAGAATACAGTCACCGATACGTTTTACCTGACGTGAAAATGAAGACATCCCATCCGGAATAAACCGGTCTTTGGGGACATACTTGCTGATAGGCGTAACAACAATTATATCGTCATCCTGATTCGGTAACTGTCCCTTTAGTTTATTGGTCCATTTCATGTAGGCACTCATATCCACAGCATCCTGCATACGAATCTGCAGATATGAATCGTCCATTTGCTGCAATACGGTTGCATGCTGTAGCAAACAGGGAATCGCATCTTCTCCCACTATTGTGCACGGCATCTGTCGTTCTTTTGAGAATTCCCGAAGATTATTGCAACCATTGGATTTTCCGAACAATCGCAACCTATAAGCAGAAAGACCATACGCCGCCCACACATTCATAGGTTTATCAAAATAGAGATGCAAAAAGGTCCCGTCGTTTTTGCATTCATTGAGCGTTATTACATCGGCATTCATTATCAGTATATTTTTGATGTTGAATTTGAGGCGAACTGAATCCATCGAGAGATGGACGCTCTACTCTTGCTCTACTAAAAACTCGTTCTTGGGGATAAATCGAAAATCCGGATTGAGGATGTAACTTTTTTCAAAAAGACGTTTACAAAAACTCTTTTACAGCGTTTTCATGCCATGCACGATATTCCGCGACGGAGAGTTCTGCTACCAGCAGTTTCTTGTAATCGAGCCTGTCGCATACCGGGATATGCTGCCGAATATAAGTCCGCAACTCGCTGTCAAGGATGCTGACCATCACCACCGGGAAGGGATAGTTCTTATGGCTTAACAGCGTGGTCTCTCCTTTCCGTAAGAGCCGCTCCAACTGGAAAGCCGACTCTTCGAAGGCGTGCCAATATTCTCCGGCGCCGTATAAGCGGATATACTTTCTGTTATCCTGTTCCTTGCGAAGTATTTCGACCATATAGGTCTCGATCAGACGTTTCAGCGACATCCACGCAGGCTCGACATTCGGTTTGCCGTTCATTGTTTTCTAATTCGATTGTATCAGCTTTGCTCAATGGATAAACTACAATCAGGAAATCACCTCGATCAAATCGGGATGTACCTCCGCAGCTACGGCCATGGCACCTTCCAGCAGGACGACGACCCTGCGGTTTCTTTTGCCCTGCACCTGCATGAATACACCCGTTACTCCATTGAGTTTACCTCCGTGGATGCGTACCCGGCGCCCTTTTCGAAAGTCGAGTTCATTCGGACTGTAGTAGGCGATATTTTCCTCGTATTGGGATGAAACCTTGATAAAACTCTCCATCTGGTCATCCGGAACAACGAGATATTCCAAGCCCGTACTTTTCTCCCACATCACGAATTGCAGGAAATTATAGCGTTTCTTGAATTCCGTAATCTGTATGCGGCTGGCATGTACGAATACGAGATTCGGAATGACCGGAACGAGGCGTTTCGATTTCACGCCGTGATAGACTCTTACAGCATAACATTTCGGAATAAAATATTCCAATCCGTCTCTGCCTTTGAGTTTTTCCTCCGCCCTCTTTTCGCTTTTGTAAGCCCGCATGACGAACCAGCGGACGGTCGTGAGTTCTTCCGTATTGGGTGAGGCGATATCCATACATACTTATGTTTGTCCTTTCAGTAAAGGCGCATATCCTTAGTTCATGTCAATCTGTATATTGGCATGTATTACAATCATTTATGTTTATTTCTGCAGGAATACCAACCATCTATTCCGCAAATCCGTAAAAAGATATTCCGCTCGTTTTACGCTCTTTCTCTCCGTAAGAGAAAGAACGATGGATATAATTGGTTATAACTATTTGAGAACCATGCGGAAGTTGCACTCAAAGAACTGTTTGTTCGTACAACATTTGTTGGCCAGAAACCTTTTGGCGAGCTCGGCAGACGAAAATTCCATCCGGTTTAGGTCGTTATTTCCATTAAATTGCATAACTTTGCGTTCGTCAATATTTCTCTTACGGAGAGAAGTAATCTGTCGCACAACATTTTATCTTTTGCCTCTCTCTACCGACCAGTCGGAATTGTTCATCGGAAACGCCTCCCTGCTCCGTTCTGCCGGCTGCAGGCTACTTGCGATTTCTTTGGACGGATTCCATCAATCGATACATCTCTTCGCAAGAGAGATAGCGGAATAAGAAGCCCTTATTATTAGCATCTTACATCTTTCCAAGCATGGATTTGCACAACACATCACCGCATCTGCTTAAACATTTATTGAGTCGGAAAGAGGCAGGCCATTCTATTTTTCATCGGATTTTGTTGCTGCGTCCCATATTTTTCATAACTTTGCGACGATGTAATATTTCTCTTGCGAAGAGAACTTATAGCTTATCCGCCGTAAATCCACTATTATTTGTCGATTAAAATTATCCGGTTTATTTCGGGGACTTATTCGTCGCTTATTTTTCCAATTATCAATATGAGGTAGCCGACGCCTGCAAGAAAAAGGAATCTACAGGAAAATCAATCCGCCGGAAAAAAATATCTCCTTCAAGAAATAAACTTTGAAAGAGATTTTCAGACGGGATTTGGTTGAATAAAGACAGACTTTTATGTAGCTACAATGCTTTCAGAATTTGACTGTTCGCCTTGTCTACGGAAGAGGTGTCCAAAGAGGCGAGATAGATCCGCGTGGTCTTTTCAGAATCGTGCCCCATTGCTTCGCTGATGGTCGCAAGCGGAATGTTCCTGCTTTTGGCGATGGAGGCCCATCCGTGACGGGCGACGTAGCTCGTCAAGGGTATGTCCAGTCCCAATCGCACGCCCAACTTTTTCAATTTGTCATTTACCAGATGCGCCGCATTCTTGTACTGCCGGCGGGCGTCGGCATTCATG
>ENA-OOZT01001788-OOZT01001788.1-human-gut-metagenome-genome-assembly--contig:-NODE-1788-length-13605-cov-6.688413_pt1 | contig 13605 bp, 17 predicted proteins | sample MGYA00241192_ERZ501407 | MGnify/ENA primary metagenome ERZ501407 (study PRJEB25962, sample SAMEA2042911) | human gut metagenome | biome: human gut; feature: human-associated habitat; material: faeces...
TGCAAGCAAGCTTGCATCGGCTTTCTGACCTTTTGACCCTGGTATCATCATATAACTAAACGGAGGGAAAAAAGAAAATGGAACTCAGACAGCTGGAATATTTCCGGGAAATCGCGAATACGGGAAGCATCAATGAAGCGGCGAGAAAGCTCAATATGTCACAGCCGCCCCTCAGCTATCAGATCAGGCAGTTGGAAAATGAACTGAACGTGCAGCTGTTTGAGCGTACCCATAAAGGGGTGATCCTGACGGCGGCAGGTAAGCTTTTGTATGACCGTGCGGCGAGCCTTCTGGATTATGCCAGATCGACAGAGCTTGAGGTGTCCCAAACGGGTAAAAAAAGGGTTCTGAGAATTGGGATCACGCCGACGACGGTCGGCACAGTCATGCCGTTTATCGCAGAATTTTCAAAGAAAAATCCCGACGTGAATTTTGAGGTTCACGACGGGATCACGTATACGTTATATGATTATCTTCAGGAAGGGATCATCGATATTTCGGTTGTCCGCACGCCGCTCCGGCTGGATGATGTGGAGTCCGCAGTCCTGCATTCGGAGCCGATGATCGCTGTCTCCAATCCGGAGATGCCTTCAGAAAGGCGGAAATCGCTCATTCTTGAAGATTTAGTCCACAGACCGTTAATTCTCTACCGGCGCTATGAAAAGCTGATTATGGATGCATTTCACGCGCAGAATCTGGTTCCGGAGGTGTTCTGCCTGTGTGATGATGCCAGGGGCGCTACCCTTTGGGTGAAGGAAGGGCTTGCCACGGCGATCTTCCCGCAGTCCATGGAGCCGCTTTGCGAAGGGCTGACTTGTCAGGTGCTTGATGAACCGGATCTGGTGACGAAGATCCTTCTGATCTGGCAGAAGGGGCGGAAGCCGACGGCGGTAGTGCAGGATTTTATGGATGTCTGTCTGAAATAATTTAAACCGTATCAAAAATAATAATCCTTAGTTTATTTTTGATACGGTAAGTGAATTGTAAGACGGATTCTCCATGTTCTGGCAGGTGGAAGCGATAAACATCAGTATGATCGATTTACGAATTGTTTTTCGATTATACTGCTTTTTCAAAGTCTGCCCCTATACCCATTTTCACTTCAAATGTCGTTCCGCTATGCTTATTTGTATAAACTTCAATCGTTCCGTCATGAACCCGCACAACTTCTCGCACCATCGCAAGGCCAAGCCCCACACCTCCGAGTTCCCGGCTTCTTGACTTATCTACCCGGAAGAACGGTTCGAAGATCTGCTCCCTGAATGCTTCATCAATTCCATTTCCTGTATCCGAAACCGTCAGAACAACTTCGTTCTTCTTCCTTATTGCCGATACCGTAACGGATCCATTTTCCCGATTATATTTAATCGCATTTTCCACAAGATTATATAGCATTCTGTAAATCAGAATATCACTCCCTGTCAAAAACAATTCTTCATCAGCCTTTGCTCCTGTTCCCTGTGACTTCTGTATCAGTTCAACCTTTTTTTCCTGTGCCAGCGGTTCCAGATCTGTCAGCACTTCCTCGATCAGACTATGGAGCTCAATTCTGTCATTTCGCGATACGGTCTGTAATTCGCTCATATCCAAAAGCGTTCGGACCAACTTGCTAAGACGTTCATTCTGCTCCGTTACCATCTGAATTGTCTCTTCTGCCACTGCGGTACTCTCCGGATGTTCTGTTGTATGGTATAGATCCAGTTGTGCCTGGATTAAAGCCAGTGGAGTACGTAACTCATGTGCTGCATTTCCCGTAAACCGGCGCTGCGTCTCGAATGATTCCGAAAGCCGTATAAGCATCTTATTGTAAGATATGCGAAGTCTGTCCAGCTCTGCAATCTTATTCTCTTCGATCGTATAATCTTTCAGATTCTGTGCCTGAACTTTTTCCACTGTCTCTGAAAATTTCCTGAGTGGTTTCAATGCCCGTCCACTGATAAAATAAGTTGCTGCGCCGCCAAACAGCGCTACAATAGCAGTAATCAGAAGGCTTCTGCTTCTATAATCTGATTTGGAGTTATAAACCTTCATGGAAAACTGTGACACAAAGTCATCCCACTCATTATCCGGAATATCAATGTACACCGATTCCGGCTCTGTGCCCTGATCCGTGATAGACTCCTGAAGCGTATCGAAATAATAGACTCCGTTTTTATATAAGAAAAAGGTAAGACATCCGCATAATATGGTGATCAACACGGTTGTAAGAAGTGTTAATTTCCACTGGAGTGATATTTTCTTCATGCTTTGCTATTTCCCCCTATCTTATAGCCCTCACCGATTTTGTTCACGATTGGATCATATCCGAGTCCTGCTTTCAGTTTTTTTCTCAAAGAAGACATATGCACTCGGATGGAACCGCTAAAACTATCCACAGAAGAATCCCAGACATGCTCGATCAGTTCTTCCTGACTGACCGGTCTTCCCTGATTTAAAAGGAGATATTCCAAAATCCCATTTTCTTTTCTTGTCAACGCAACCGGGTTATCGTCTGCATATGCAACCCTTTCTCTCGTATCAAATCGAAGTTTTCCGCATTCCAGACAGATATTTTTTTGTATAAATTTTCTTCTTGTCAGGCTTCTCACGCGCGCTTCCAGCTCCTGCAGGTGAAATGGTTTTTCCATATAATCATTTGCACCGGAATCCAATCCTTCAACTTTATCTGCGATTTGACTTCTCGCAGACAGGATTAATACTTTTGTCTCTTCATTTTCTTTGCGAAGTTCCCGAAGGATCTCCATCCCATCCACCCCAGGCAGGTTAAGATCAAGCACGATCAGGTCATACAGTTCCGCATAGATCATCTCCAGTGCCTGCTCTCCGTCATTACACATATCCACCTCATAACCTGCCAGATGCAGACTTTTCGCGATCATATCACATAATTTCTTTTCATCTTCAACAACTAATAATCTCAATTTACTTTTCTCCATTTTCTTAACAGGAAATTTACATCCCATATTATATAATGTAGTCACTGAACGGTCAATAAGCCGACTTTGAGCAATAACATTGAAAGGAGCAGTTACTATTTACAGTAACAAGTGGTATCTTAATGAAATCAGAAAAAGCAACACAAATTTTTTTACTTGCAGCCGGTCTTGTATTTTTCCTTGCCGGGATTTACCGTGGAGAAGCTGCAACTGTACTCAGTAAGGCAATAAAATTATGTATGGAGTGTGTCGGAATTGGATAAGAAATTAAAATCAAACAAGAACTTCCTGGTTCGTTTCCGCGGATGGTTTCAGGCAGCTGCAACACTGCTGACCAATCTTCATATTCCGAATCTGTTTAAAGGGAAAATTTATCAGGGAAAGGTAAAAACAATATGTGTACCCGGACTGAACTGCTACTCTTGCCCGGCTGCCACAGGTGCCTGTCCGATTGGAGCTTTCCAGGCTGTAGTCGGTTCATCAAAATTTAAGTTCACCTACTACATCACCGGATTCTTTATCTTGCTGGGAGTTCTGTTAGGACGATTTATCTGCGGTTTTCTCTGTCCGTTTGGATGGTTTCAGGATTTGTTGCATAAAATTCCGGGTAAGAAACTGTCTACTGCAAAACTAAAACCCCTGCGGTATCTGAAATACGCGGTTCTGGCCGTTTTTGTTATACTGCTTCCGGCATTTGTGACTAATTCGCTGGGGATGGGCGATCCATTCTTCTGCAAATACATATGTCCACAAGGCGTACTTGAAGGTGCAATTCCACTGGCACTTGTTAATTCGGGAATCCGCGCGGCACTCGGGAATTTATTTACGTTTAAGTTTACAATCCTTGTACTTGTAATCATCTTAAGTATTTTGTTTTACCGCCCATTCTGTAAGTGGATCTGCCCGCTTGGTGCCATCTACTCGCTGTTTAACAAAATATCATTACTTAAGATTAAGGTGGATCCTGAAAAATGTGTTAACTGTCAAAAATGCAGCCATGCCTGTAAAATGGATGTAAATGTAGTAGACACACCGGATCACCCGGAATGTATCCGATGTGGAGCATGTATGAAAGCCTGTCCGACAAATGCGATCTGCTATCATTACGGATTTTCAGGCAAGAAACAGGCTGACAATAAATAAGCAAAAATGAATCAAATGATATTCAAAAGGAGATTAAAAATCATGAAAAACAAAACAAGTAGAACAAACTCAATGAAATTAAAAAAAGTAATTGCGGCATCTCTTGCCGTTTTCATTCTTTTTGCATTCACAGGTTGCAAAACTTCATCCGGTTCCGCAACAACTGAAAGCTCAAAGCAGGAAGATACTTCCACAACAGATTCAAGCAGTTCGGGTGATCTGAATGAAAAGCTGAATGACCTTTACCAACAGGAAAACCAGATCTTTGCAGATCACAAAGATGTGTGGGACAAAGCATTTGGCTTTATGAGCAAGAACGTTGACGATGATACCAAGAATGAAAACTATGCGGACTTTCTTGCAAATATAATAGAATCAAACAAAGATTCTTTTTCCGAAGAAGAATATGCTACTCTGAGTAAAGACATTGAAACGATCCGCGGTATTGAAGAAGAAATTGCAAAACTTGAAAAAGAAATTGCCGCAGCTGATCCTTCCGGCAGTAGTTCCTCCGGCACAGATGACTCTACAGGTGTGTTTCACGGTTTCAAAGGGAAAGACCTGGATGGTAACGATGTAGATGAAAGCCTTTTCGCCAAAAATAAAGTTACGGTTGTAAACTTCTGGTTCAGTGGATGCAAGCCTTGCGTTGAAGAACTTTCTAAACTGAATGAATTAAATGATACAATTAAGAAAATGGGCGGTGAAGTTGTTGGTATCAATACAGATACATTAGATGATAATCAGGATGGTATCAAAGAAGCGAAAGAAATCTTGAAGGCCAAGGGAGCTTTCTACAAAAACCTGACTTTCGACTCCGATTCAACAGTTGGAAAATATGCAGGAAACATTATGGCATTCCCGACAACAGTTCTCGTAGATAAAGACGGAAATATCGTTGGCGAACCTTTCATGGGCGGAATCGATGATCAATCAAACTACGAGCAATTAATGAAACAAATTCAGTCCATACTTGATCAGGAATAATTCATTTACTGAAGATGTATGCTAAATGAGGCTGTCGCATTAGTGCGGCAGCCCCTATTTTTTTTGGTGTATTCCTATTTATCAGGATTCCATGTTTAACCTTCTGCTAGCTCTGAGGTTTTCCGAATGCTTTGTTTATGATTTAGGTAACATTCAAGCGTAGCAATACAATTCTCTGTTAGTATGTCTCGAAAATGCTTTGTTTCTTTTATGTATTGTATTTAAAAACTCATAACCTGCTCTTCGTCAAGTCTTTTAAGAATTTCGCATGCCAGCTTAACAGCGTTATCAAAGTCGCTATAAGCTGAAATTCCGTAATGTGTATGTGCATAGCGAACCGGAACTCCGATAACGATAACTGGAACCGCTTTTTCAGTCAGATGTATAGCTGCACCGTTGGTTGAACCGGCACTACGAACTGCATCCTGAACCGGAATACCAAGCTTTTCTGCCAGATCCAGTGCATATCTTTGATAATGCGGATTGGTGATCATACGGGCATCAATGTGACGCAGCATCGGTCCTCGCTTGATAGCTGTCTGAACCATATACGACTCAACGCAGGTATCATCTGCCGGGCAGCCTTCAAAAACAATTGCGATATCCGGCTTAATTACCTGTGCTGTCACAGTGGCACCGCGTACACCAACTTCTTCCTGTGCTGCACAAGCGCCAACAATATCCACATTCAGCTCCTGACCAGCCAGGGTATGCATAGTCTTAAGAATTGCCGCACATCCCAGACGGCAGTCAAAGCTCTTGCCAACCATCAGATCTGTGGTTTCTGAATATGTAAATGTCACATCCGGCACTACGGGTTCACCGATACGAATGCCGAACTTTTCAACCGCCTCTTCTTTAGAAACAGCGCCAACATCTACCGTGATATCTTTCATATCCAGAGGTGCTTTACGCTCCTGCTCTGTCATGAAATGCGGAGGCTTGCTGGCAGTAAGCCCCGGAATATATTCTCCGAACCGGTTGCGAACCAAGACTTTATGAGCCGGAATATTGTGGTTAACCCAACCTCCGATCTGAATGATGCGGAGAGTTCCGTTCGGGCAGATAGCCTGCACCATAAAACCAACCTCATCACTATGTGCGTCAAGCTGAACAACCGGACGTTTGCCGTTATTTTCTTTACGGCGGATATACAGGTTGCGCATGCGATCTTCTGTAATTTCTCCGAGTCCTTCTGCGTAAGGACGAATCGCTGCAACCACTTCATCTTCGAAACCGGATGTACCGTTTGCATTTGAAATTGCTGCAATCATTTCTAACGTTGTTTTTTTATCCATTATGACACCTCTTTATGAAAGTTTTACTTTCTTGAACTCTTCCATGAAATCAACAATATAGTTTGCTGTAGTCTCAAGCATTTCCTTGCCCCACTCTTCTGTAGCGGTACTCGGATGATCCGGTCCGATCCAGCCGTTGTCTGTTACATGCGGAGTATTGCGAATAATATCAACGTTAACTCCCTTGAACTCAACAGAACGGAAACCGGTTGTCTTCAGATTATCAGACAGGTGCTTAAACTGGAGTTCACCACCTATCTCACTCTTATCAACTAAAGACGGATCGATTCCAAGAATCGCAGCTGTTTCCTCACCACCGCCGTGGCCGCCTTTCCACGCCGGGTTCATATCCCATGCCATCAGCCACCAGTTAAGCATAGCCACCAGACAGCCCTTATCTTCGAATTCCATGCCAAGGCGTTCAATCATCTTGATGTTTCCGCCATGCCCGTTCAGGAAAACGAATTTTCTTGCGCCGTGACGATACAGACTCAGAAAAATCTGGCGACAAAACTGATAGAGTACCTCATTGTCAATATCAATTGTACCCGGATATGGAGCTAAACACTGGCAGGAACCATATGGAATGGTCGGAGCAATCAAAACATCACTCTTTTTCTCGATTTTCTCCAACAAATGCTCCGGAATCAGTGTGTCGGTTCCAAGCGGCATATGACGGCCGTGACACTCAATACTGCCGATAGAAATAAGTACCATATCGTTTTTTTCAAAATATTCTTGAGCTTTCGGCCAGGTCAAATTTGTAAGTCTCATAATTTCTCTCCTTCCTATAATAATTATTCTTCTCAGCTGAAAATCGGACTATTCGGAAACCAGACAGTCCGACATCCATCAATTACTGCGTTGTTTCCTATTCCCCTTTAGGATTTTTTTATGACAATGCAGAATTTTTGAGCTACTCTTGATAACCCAAGTATAGTCCATGCAAATATGATTGTCAACAATTTCAACTTAATGTTAACAGCGGGAAAATAGTGCTTTCGTTTTTGCTAACAATCCACTATAATTATAATAAGTTTTTTGCTAACGGACAAAAGACATCCGTATAATTTTTTCTATTAATTAGTAAGGAAATGAAACATGCGAGAAATTGGCGGTATGTTCTACTATGAACCAAGCGTACCTATCGAAAACGGATACTTATTCTGAAAATTTTATGAGGTAAATATGCAGAAACAACGAAAAACATCAAATACTACTACATCAGAAATTGTTCTTGAATCTCTGCGGGAGCAGATCATCAATGGAATCCTTCAGCCTCAAGAAAAACTGGTAGAGGCTGAAATTGCCCGGAAATTCGGACTCAGCCGAGGTCCTGTGCGCGAAGCACTCCGACAGCTCTCCGTCGAAGGTTTAGTCGATTACTGTCCTAACAAAGGATGTACAGTCGCACTGCTTTCTCCACAAGACGCTTATGAAGTCTTTTTTCTGCGCGGCAGCCTTGAAAAACTGGCAATCCAAAAAAGTAACTGCCTCCTTAGTGACTATAGTCTCATGATAATGGAAGCCAGTATTGAAGAATTTCGAAAGGCTATTCTCGAAGGCAATACTATGAAGGCTGTTCGTGCAGATGAGACATTCCACCTGCAGATCATTCGTTCTGCCCAGCTTAATCGACTGACCAAAATGTGGGAATTGCTGAGTCCACTGAATGGTGCCATGTTCCTCTCGGTTCAAAATGCTAATCGCTTTGGACAGTTAAGCGGAGATGCTGAAACGCTTCAGGATGCCAAATGCTTAGAACCAAACACACCGGATCAAAATACCTCTCATAACGGAAGCACTGCAGTATGGACACACCAATGTCTGTTGGAGGCCATCCGGATTAACGATCTCCAGACAACCTGTGATCTTCTGGATCAGCATTATGAAGAAACCGGCAGACGTGTATATAGACTTTCACTCATGAAAGAACAGAGCTTTTGATCCGTTTCATTGATAATGGTTTGAGGGGTTCATAATATGTTTCTTTTGTCTTCTGGATCGACTTCATCAGCAAGGATTTCTTTCATTTCATGTATAAGGATTATGCACAGTCCGTTTTTTCATAAAACTTATTCTGTTTTTCAACTTCTGTGATATAATGCTTTATTATAATAATTCCCATGGACAAAATGAGGTGAACCAAGTGAAAAAGAAAACACTTGTGCCTCTTATCACTTTTTTACTGGGCATATGCCTTATTAGTTTGATTGTATACAAAACAGACACCCACGAAAAAGAGCAGAGACACATAACAGCACAATTAAACGTAGCCACCTATGGCGAACAAATAAAGAATGAAATTACAAATGGAATTGAGATCACAGATACCTTGAAGCAAATCTTAATAAGTGAAGATGGCGAAATCCGTCAGTTTGAAACAATTGCAGGAAATCTTATGTCTGATTCTATTGAAAGTGTACAGCTCGCTCCTAATGGTGTTGTTACAGATATTTATCCTGCGTGTTCCGGATATTTTTTCAGATTCAATCAGTGCACTTTCAAATTTTGGATACGAATACAAAATTTCAAAAACAGACGCTCCATGGAGTGATACTTATAAAGTGGTTTATCAATCAGATGGGCAAATAAATCGTCCTGTTTCTTATACATTTACAATAGGAGACGAAAACTGGAAATTTGAAGTAACTCCTAAAAGTGGATGGAGAAATGCCACATTACTGATAATCATCATCGGAATTTTTCTTACAATAAGCCTTCTCCTGTCAGTTCTTACCAGAGTATGGTTAGTAGCAAAAGAACATAAGAAAAAGTTTCAGATACTGGCGCGCACAGATTCTCTTACAAATATTTATAACCGCTATGGATTTGATGAATTTGCAGAAAAAATGATTCAAAAAAATCCAAAAACACATTTTGTGGTTGCGCTCCTTGATATCGATGATTTCAAGTTTATTAATGATATCTATGGACATAATTACGGAGACAGGGCACTAAAGAATCTTGCAGACAGCATGAAGACTTTTTTCCCATCCGATGCATTACTCGGAAGAAATGGTGGTGACGAATTCTGCATTCTTTTACCAAATTGTACCTTTGCAGAAGCAGATATACAGCTGCAGAAATTCACCAAACTTCCTAAATCATTCTCATACCATGATAAGGAACATGCATTTTATATTTCTCTAGGATATGCAGAATATCCAACATTTGCATCCAATCGTTCACAACTCATGCGCTGCGCAGATGCCGCTCTTTATGAAATAAAGCTTCATGGAAAAAATGGATGTATGGTCTACAAAGAAGGACTTCGGTCAGGTGTCCGCAAACAACTTGGATTCGCATTCAAGGATATCTCTGAACATCTTCCAGGTGCATTCATCATATACAGAGCTGACAAAGAAGATGATGAACTAATTTTTGCAAATGATGAATTTCTTCATATGTCCGGATATAAAGATATAGATGAACTGTTCAGACTTACTGAGAAAAGTTTTCGCAACTTGATTCGTGAAGATGAACAGCAACAGATAGAATCAAGTATCTGGGAACAGATTGACAACGGCAATGAAAATGACTATATTCACTTTCATCTTCGAAAAGCTGACGGAACTTATTTTTCTGTTCTTGATCATGGAAGAATTGTAGAGAGCCCGCAATACGGGAAAGTATTTTATGTATTGTTCATGGATTGGGAAGATATGCATATTCGTTACAATGATAAATTCGCAAGATAAAATATTGCAAAAAACAGAGCGTATGATCTATTTACAAGCATCAAAATATCCAACGATTCCTATATATCCGTCTTTCTTCATAGGAGACTACAATGTATGCAGTTTCAGACTATACATCTGGCTATCATTTTCCACCTTCGCTTTTATCTGCACAGAGATTTCTTTATTTTGTACAGATGTCTGATGTAACAAAACACGAATATTTGGTGGCTACACCCCCAAGCCCCTGTAGAATAAATAACGCCAGTACTGGATATCAAAAATCCCGCACCGGCGTTATTTATTAAAATATTTTGTTTTTTAATCTTCAACACTCTCTACTGAAACTTCTTTTTTCTTCCTACTTTTACCAGAAATCATCTTGTGTCCTGTATAAATAGCCATAATCATGCAAAGCAAAGAACTTGCTGCAAAGTACTTATGGCCTTCTTTTGATCCCTTATAACCTGTATAAAAAGTTCCAAGCATTGTAATCAGTGCACCGATAGACCAATATTTATGTGATTTCATTCAGATACCTCCTGCCGTTTTTCTTAATCATATACCTTTTAAAAGATATATACAAACTTGAATTGTTCAAGCTTTTCAAATACTAACGTCCTTAATTCTGTTCAATAATTGATTTATAGTAGTTACCAAAGTCAGCAAGTGAATTAACAATTGGAAGCATTTTTGTTCCGAGTTCCGTTAAGCCGTATTCAACTCTCGGTGGCTGCTCATGGTAATCGTGGCGATATGCCAGCCCATCACTCATCATTTGTCTTAAACTATCTGTCAAAACCTTTTGTGAAATACCATCTATACTTCGTTGTAGCTCATTGAATCTCCATGGACGCTCTTTCAAGTTACGCAAAATCAGCAGTTTCCATTTTCCTCCGATAAGAGATACTGCTGTTGCAACTGGGCATTCCGGTAATTCTTCTTTTGCTCGCATAATTCTCACCTCCGAGTCTATTGTAACACATTCATTTTTGAGTGTACAGTTACAAAAAGGTGCGTACTTGTTTTTGTATGTGTCTCACACTATACTAATACCAAGCAACCAGAAACTACAAATTAACTATGGAGGTTATTATGGCAAATTACACAAAAACAACTATTGGAAAGGAAAACCGAATTGAGCTGCATGAAAAGTTGTCTTTAACAGGTGCAGAAATCAGTTTAAACGAACTACCTGCAGGAGCAAATGTCCCATTTGTTCATTCTCATAAAGAAAATGAAGAAATCTATGGAATTCTTTCAGGTAACGGCAAAGCCATAATTGATGGAGAAGAAATTAGCCTTTCAACTGGAGACTGGCTAAAAATCGCACCTGCTGCAAAGCGTCAGTTTTTTGCATCCGATATTTCTGGAATTACTTATATCTGCATTCAGGTAAAAGAAAATTCTCTGGAACATTTTACAGCAGAGGATGCCGTAATCGGCTAATTAAAAGTATTTATTTACAAAAATGCACAGTTCACGATAAGCTAAGAACTGTGCATTTCTTTTTTGTTCAATATTACGTTTTCTCAATTTTTCAAACAAGAAGTTATCAGTGATTATCTTTTAGAAAACAGCCAAATCCAAGAACACCTAGGACATATCCCCAAAAATTATTTGTTGTCACAGCAATTCCTAAAGGTATTATTGCAATCCCCAATAACTCAATCTTAATTCCTTTCATCGCAAATACCTTCGTTACAAACTTGAATTTCTGGATGCGTATAATATGCGAAAAAAACTTAACTCCATCTTAAATATAGTGCTGAGTTTCACTGCCATTCTTTAACACCATTTTCACCACACCAAGCAATGCTGCAAACAAAACACCAGCAACCGGCCATACAATCCATGTAATATCCCAGCTCATCGTCCAGAAGCTCCATGCAAGGTAAATCGCTGTAGTCAAGCACCAATATACACCAGAAAACGTGTCAGTCTTTTTCTTAAACAGTTTTTCTTCTTTTGTATATTCGCCTTCCTGAAGAAGGGTATCGTAACTGCTTTTTACCATCCCAACACGAACCAACAGATTCACTCCTATTGCAAGTATGAATAGCAGCAATCCAACGGAAAGGCCGCAACAATAGTCAGACGTTTCCATGGCTCCGGCAATAATTGTCGGAATCACTGCCAGTATACAAAGCACTACCCCAACAGCTGTTCCTCTGATAAAAATTGGTTCATAGGAATCTTTTTTTTCTCGTACCATTCCAGATACACCATACTCTGTTTCAAAGCATTCTTTTTCAAAATGTTCCATATGTGATTCTCGCATTCCATATGTAATAAACAAAAAGACGGCTGCCGCAACCATTCCAAGCAAAAAAACACATCCAAATACTGTTGCCAGAGATTCCGAAACATGAAATACGCCATCTTCTGCCATTGTCACAAGAACAATCAATAATATTGGACTTGAGATACACATACTTGTTGCGTTTGCCACTACTTTGGATCCATTTCTTTTCATGTCAAGAAATTCATTTGCATTCTCCATAGTTACTTTTTTCAACGGTTCTGCATAGCTTTCAGTACTTTCGTGATAGGTGATATTTTCTGCTTTCATTTCATCTTTTAATAGGTAATCTGTACTAACACAAAATAGCTCCGACATCTGTAAAATTCTTTGCAAATCTGGAACAGCTCCTGCACTTTCCCACTTAGATACTGCCTGTCTGGATACGCCCAACTGATTGGCTAGTTCTTCCTGTGACCATCCATTCTTTTTTCTTTCCTCTGTAATCTTATCAGCTAAAATCATTTTTTTCTCCTTTTGCAGATTTTATGAGCTCAATATAACAGTTTTGCTGTTTGCATTCCACCATTTCAGGCTGTAAATCTGTCAACCAGCAGTTGCAAATCACAAAAGAACTCTATGAATTCCGATTTTCCAACAATACAAGCAGGAAATTATTTATCATCTGTATTGTTTTCCTTTTTCTTATGAGTCGAACCCAAGCAAAGAAATGAAAAACCAAGACATAACCATACTATAGCCATAGAATTTTCATTTCCACTCGTAAAGCCAATAGCTGAGGCTACGAGAAACAGAACTGATGCAATGTAAAATAAGATTGATTTGTTTATCCCTTTTTTCATAAATAAGAATCTCCTCCAAATTCCGATTGTTACATTGGCGAATGAATCCACATGTATCCCAAAATCAAGACACTAAGCACTATTACAAGCAGCAATGCTATACCAATTGCTTTGTGCTTTCGCTTAAAAGCGATAACCAAATATTGAGAATGTTTATGCCTTTTACAGTTTGGACTTTTTTATGGTCTACGTCTTCGATACTGACAATTTCTTGTTCTTTATCTTCGACCACTACATATGTGGTTACCTCACCAAATAAGCCATGAACATTTATTATTCCACAAGGAAGTATTGCAACAGATACGGATATTGTAAAAAGCACAAAGAATAATCGGATTATCCAATACTTTTTCTTGTCCATAATTCCTCCGTAAAATTCAAATCTTCTGTTGCTTTCAGTCTCTGCTGAAGACTGAAAGTTACCTTCGCTTTATTATTTCTAATAGTTTTCTCACA
>ENA-OOZT01001819-OOZT01001819.1-human-gut-metagenome-genome-assembly--contig:-NODE-1819-length-13418-cov-2.301579_pt1 | contig 13418 bp, 10 predicted proteins | sample MGYA00241192_ERZ501407 | MGnify/ENA primary metagenome ERZ501407 (study PRJEB25962, sample SAMEA2042911) | human gut metagenome | biome: human gut; feature: human-associated habitat; material: faeces...
CACGCCGCCGGAGGTGAATTCCTGCGCCATCTGCGCGGTCTACGGCGGCGGCGGTCATAAGATGGCCTCCGGCTGCACGCTCACATGCGACCCGGAAACGGCTGTGGAAAAGATCCTTGCGGCCATTGATCAGGTGTGGCCGGCATGAACGGGATCCTGTTGGTCGATAAACCCGCCGGCTGGACGAGTCATGACGTTGTGGCAAAGCTGCGCGGCGTGCTCGGCGAGCGGCGCATGGGACATTCCGGCACGCTCGACCCGATGGCGACCGGCCTTCTGGTCGTGTTTGCAGGCCGCGCGACGCGCGCGGTGTCCTTTTCCGAAAACCACACCAAGTGCTATGAGGCGCACCTACGCCTTGGTCTGACGACCGACACGCAGGATACGACCGGCACGGTGCTCAGCCGCGCGGAGCGTGCGGTCAGCCGCGCAGAGCTTGAGGCGGTGCTGCCGCAGTTTCGCGGGGATATCATGCAGGTGCCGCCGATGTATTCCGCGGTGAAGGTGAATGGGAAAAAGCTGTATGAGCTTGCCAGAGAGGGTAAGGAGATTGCACGAAAGGCACGCACCATTGAGGTGTATGATATTCGGATTCGCAGGTTCCTGCCGCCCGACAGAGTGGAGATGGACATTGACTGCTCGAAGGGGACATATATCCGCACGCTTTGTGCCGATATCGGCAAGGCACTGGGCTGCGGCGGACACATGGCGGAATTGCTGCGGACAGCAACAGGCAGCTTTTCTCTGGAAAACGCCATAAAGCTGGATGATTTGAAGGCACTGGCGGAGCAGGAGAGAGCAGAGGATGCCCTGCTGACGATGCAGGAGGCGCTGAGAGACTTTCCCGTGATAAAAATTGCGGAGGGCTCGACCAAGCTGCTCTATAACGGCGGAAAAATACAGGAAAAATATTTTACGAAGCAGCCGAAGGCATTGCAGGAGGATGAAATCGCAGCGGTTTACGATTTTGAGAATCACCTTGTTGGACTGTATACACTGAAAAAAGAAGAAACGAATTTTTACATCAAACCGTTTAAAATGCTGGTATAAAGCAAGGATTTTTATACTTGTAAAAGGAGTAAAAAAATGGAACATATTACTGACACGCGAATTGAGCAGAGCGAGCCGACGGCTGTGACTCTGGGGAACTTTGATGGTCTGCATCAGGGGCATCGTTCGCTGATCAATCTGACAAAACAATTTGCGGAGGAGGAGGGGCTGAAAAGCGTGGTGTTTACCTTCTCTCCCCACCCGATGTTTGTCTTTCAAAGAAAAGAAGATTTTGCCTTAATCGTTGACCCTTCGGAAAAGAAATTCCAGATGGAGCAGATGGGCATTGATATTTATATTGAATATCCCTTTGATATGAACTTTGCGGCAATGGATCCTGAGGACTTTGCAGTGAAGCTGATTTTTGAAAAGCTGAAATGCCAGGTGCTGGTGGTCGGGGAGGATTACCGCTTTGGCAAGGGCGCGGCAGGCAATTATGAAATGCTGAAGCGCCTTGGTGCAGAACGCGGCATTAAGGTTATCGGTGTGCCGAAGGTGCTGCATGGGGATGAGAGAGTCAGCTCCTCCCGTATCCGCAGATGCCTTCTGGAAAAGAATCTGGAAGAAGCAAACCAGATGCTGACGGTGCCTTATTTTATCCTTGGTACAGTAAAGGAAGGGAAAAAGCTGGGCAGAACCATCGGCTTCCCTACGGTAAATATCGAGGCGCATCCGCTCAAGCTGTTCCCGCCCAATGGGGTCTATGCAACAAAGACATTGTATAAGGGGAAATATTATTACGGTGTGACCAATATCGGCAAAAACCCCACCGTAAACGGCACAGTGAAGATTGTGGAAACGTATTTACTGGATTTTAATGAAATGATTTACGGCGAACAGCTACAGACATTTTTCTATAAATTCCTGCGCAGTGAACAGAAATTTCCCAGTGTGGAGGAGCTGCAAAGGCAAATTGCGATCAATGCGGAGCAGGCGAGAGCCTATTTTCACTCTGCGGAGTATGCACATTGGAGAAGCGAGCAGGAAAAATAAAGGCGTGAAAATCGAAAAAAAGCCTGCTTTTCTTGGGAAACTTGCGTAATTTCCTTGAATTTTCCTTGCAAAAATGGGCTTCGTATGGTAATATACTAATGTTGTAAAACCGAGACTCAGTTTCCGGACACTCCGACCATTACTTAGTCTTTGGGGATACAGAAATAAAAAAACATAAGGTTTTTAAGGAGGAAAACAACAATGGCAGCAACAATCAACAAACAGGAAATCATCGCAAAATACGGCAGAACACCTAACGACACAGGTTCTCCCGAAGTTCAGATCGCACTGCTGACAGCAAGAATCTCTCTGCTGACAGACCACCTGAAAATGCACAAGAAGGATCACCACTCCAGACGTGGTCTGCTGAAAATGGTTGGTCAGAGAAGAGGTCTGCTGAACTACCTGAAGGAAATCGATATCGAAAGATACCGTGCAATCATTGCAGAACTGGGTCTGAGAAAGTAATTTACAGATGACAGAAAAAGGGAGGAGCCAATCCTCCCTTTCTTTTTAAAAAGCAAGAAACGAGTAGGAGGCACTATAGATTTCCAACTTTTTTTGCAAGAAGGGACAGGCTTGCAGGCGAAGTTGAAGATCTATGGTGCGAAAAAACGACATTCAAGAAAAGGAGAATGATTATGTTTAGAAGCTATTCCATGGAACTGGCAGGAAGAACACTGACAGCTGAAATCGGCAGAGTGGCAGAGCAGGCAAACGGCGCATGCCTGATGCGTTACGGTGACACAACCGTTCTGGTAACTGCAACTGCATCCGATAAGCCCAGAGAAGGGATTGATTTCTTCCCTTTGAGCATTGATTACGAAGAAAGACTGTATTCCGTTGGTAAAATTCCCGGCGGCTTTATCAAAAGAGAGGGCAGACCCTCCGAAAAGGCGGTTCTGACAGCAAGATGTATCGACAGACCTCTGCGTCCGCTGTTCCCCAAGGATTACAGAAATGACGTTGCTATCGTTGCAACCGTTATGTCCGTAGATCAGGACTGCGCACCTGAGGTGCTGGCAATGATTGGTGCATCCCTTGCGCTGAATATTTCCGATATTCCCTTTACAGATCCCGTATCCTCCGTCAATATCGGCTACTGTGACGGCGCACTGGTGGTAAACCCCACTGCGGCACAGAGAGAAACAACCAGACTGAACCTGACCGTTTCCTCCAAGGAAGATAAGGTTATGATGATTGAAGCAGGCGCGGACGAAATTCCCGATGCACTGATGATGGAGGCAATTCATCTTGCATTTGATACCAACCTGCAGGTTGTGAAATTCATTCAGGAAATCACAGCAAAAGAGGGTAAGGAAAAAGCACCCTACACAGAATATGTAATTCCCGAAGACGCATATCAGTTGGTAACAGGCTTTATCACAGACGCAAGAATGGAGGATGCCGTTTTTGCGGAGCTGAAGCAGGACAGAGATGCAAAGATTAAGGCGCTGACCGAGGAGGTTACAGAAGCACTGACAGAGCAGCTGACAGCAATGGTTGGCGAAGAAACGGATATCGACGCACTGATTGGCGATATTATTTATAAATTCCAGAAAATGACGGTAAGAAGAATGATTCTGAGAGACCACAAGCGCCCCGACGGTCGTGGCATTGAAGAAATCAGAAAGCTGTCCGCAGAGGTAGACGTTCTGCCTCGTGTGCATGGCTCCGCACTGTTCTCCAGAGGACAGACACAGGCACTGACCGTAACCACATTGGGGGCAATCAGCGAAGGACAGAGATTGGATGGTCTGGATACAAACGAAACAGGCAAGAGATACATCCATCACTATAACTTCCCCGGCTTCTCCGTAGGCGAAGCAAAAACCTCCAGAGGTCCCGGCAGACGTGAAATCGGGCATGGCGCACTGGGCGAAAGAGCATTGCTGCCCGTTATCCCCAGCGAGGAAGAATTCCCTTACGCAATCCGTCTGGTTTCCGATATTCTGAGCTCCAACGGCTCTACCTCTCAGGCGTCCATTTGCGGCTCCACGCTGTCCCTGATGGCGGCAGGTGTTCCCATCAAACGCCCCGTTGCAGGTATTTCCGTAGGTCTGGTTACAGGCGAAAATGATGATGATTTCATCGAAATCACAGATATTCAGGGCGTAGAGGACTTCTTCGGCGATATGGACTTTAAGGTTGCAGGCACAAGCGAGGGTATCACAGCCATCCAGATGGATATGAAGATTCATGGCTTGACCTTCCCGATGATTGAGCAGGCATTTGCGCAGACAGGCAGAGCAAGAGATTACATTCTGAATGAGGTTATGCTGAAGGCAATCGCAGAGCCCAGAAAAGAGCTTTCTCCTTATGCACCGAAGATTGCACAGATGCAGATTGATGTGGAAAAAATTGCTGAGGTTATCGGCGCAAGAGGTAAGGTTATCAAGAAGATTGTGGAGGAATCCGGCTGTGAAATTGATACAGAGGATGACGGCACCATCTACATCAAGGGCATTGATCCCGCAGGTATCCAGATGGCAAAGGATATGATTACCGCAATCGTTTCCGATCCCGAACCCGGCACGATTTATCAGGGTACTATCACAAGACTGATGACCTTCGGCGCATTTGTTGAAATCGCACCCGGCAAGGAAGGGTTGATTCATATTTCCAAGATTTCCAACAAGCGTGTGGCAAAGGTTGAGGACGTTCTGGCTGTTGGCGATAAGGTTTCCGTGAAGCTGATGGAAATTGACAAGCAGGGCAGACTGAACTTCTCCATGAAGGATGCCATGGAAGCAGAAGAAAACAAATAAGATTTGAAATAAAATAGCAGTAAAACGCAGGCAGGGGCTGTTTGCAGGTGTAAGCCTGTAAACCTCCTGCCTTTTTTGTCAGGCGCAGAGAGAAATTTTATCGGAAAGAGGATGGAAAAGACTGCATAAAAACAGAAATTTTTCTCATGATAGAAACAGAAAGCTGATTTAGGAGAGATGGTATGGTTACAATCAGAACACTGGACAACGGCATAAGGGTCGCACTGGAATCCATTTCCTATGTCCGCAGCATTTCCTTCGGGATTTGGGTGAAAAACGGCTCCCGAAATGAACTGCCGCAGGAAAACGGTGTGTCGCATTATATTGAGCATATGATGTTCAAGGGGACGAAAAGCCGCACGGCAAGGCAGATTGCGGAGGAAATGGATGCGCTCGGCGGGCAGATTAACGCATATACCACGAAGGAATATACCTGCTATCATACCCGTGTGCTGGATAAGCATATTGACCGCGCACTGGATGTGATGAGTGATATGCTGCTGCATCCCTTGATTGCACAGGAGGAGGTGCAGAAGGAGCGCAATGTCATTACAGAGGAAATTTATATGTACGACGATGCGCCGGAGGAGCTGGTGCATGATGCCTTGCAGGATGCCATCTGGCGTGATACCTCCCTGGGGATGCCGATTCTGGGGACGGAGGAAACAATTGCTGCCTTTGATGCGGATTTCATTCGGGCGTATTATGAACGGAATTATCATCAGGAAAATATCGTGCTTTCTGTGGCAGGAAATTTCGAGGAGGAGGAAATGCTTGGGAAGCTGAATGAAAAGCTGGGCGGATGGAAACGGGAAACGCCCTTTGTGCAGCATGATACCCATGCGGCGTATCAGATTTCCTGTGTGGAGAAGGAAAAGGACATTGAGCAGGTGCATGTCTGCCTTGCTTTTCCCGGACTGACCAGAGAGCATCCGCAGAAATATGCACTGGCAATTTTCAATACGCTTTTCGGCGGCGGCATGAGCTCGCGCCTGTTTCAGAAAATTCGAGAGGAAAACGGGCTGACCTATTCCATCTACAGCTATACGACTGCCTTTGCGGATACGGGCGTTTTCACGATTTGCGCGAGCATGAACCCTAATCAGACGGAGCGGGTGTTTGAGCTGATTGCAGAGGAACTGAAGGAAGTGACGGCGGAAGCCTTCCCGGAACAGCTGATTGCGGTGACGAAGGAGCAGATGATTTCCAATTTTATCATCGGGACGGAAAGCACGCTGAACCGTATGACGGCGGCAGGGGCCTCTCTGCTTTTGCGTGGAGAGGTGCAGGAAACAGAGGAAGTGATTGCAAAAATCGAGGCAGTGACGGCGGCAGATGTGCTTGCGACGGCGAGAGCAGTGCTCGACACTGAGAAAATTAGCTATTCCGCAGTGGGCAACCTGAAGGGGAATGATTTCGGCGCACTGGTGGAAAAGTTTTTTAAATAAAAAAGGCACTCCTTAGAAATACTATAGATACGGATTTATCCCGAATTTTTTGTATTAAGGAGGAATTATCATGAAAGCAACAAATATGATTGCGCTGACCTTAGTGGTTATCGGTGCGCTGAACTGGGGATTGATTGGATTTTTCGGCTTCGATTTGGTGACAACCCTTTTCCACGGCGGTCTGTTTTGGGTGGCAAGAGTGATTTTTGCTCTGGTGGGGCTGGCAGGTCTGTGGTGCCTGACGCTGTATCATAATGTTGGGCAGGAGCCACAGATCAAAATGACAAAGCAATAAAAGCAACAAAGGAAAAAGCGGGCGTTTTTGCCCGCGTTACATACAAAAGGGAAAGAAGAAAAGGAGTGAAGGAATATGCGTTTTACAAAAATGCAGGGCTGCGGGAATGACTATATTTACATAAACTGTTTTGCAGAAAAGGTGGAGAATCCCGAAAAGCTGGCAATCGCCATGAGTGAGCGCCATTTTGGGGTTGGCTCGGACGGATTGGTTCTGATTATGCCTTCCGAGGCTGCGGATTTTCGCATGAGAATGTTTAATCTGGATGGCTCGGAGGGGAAAATGTGCGGCAACGCTTCTCGTTGTGTCGGCAAATATGTTTACGAAAGAGGACTGACGGAGAAAACAACGGTGGCACTGGAAACATTGGGCGGCATCAAGATTTTGCAGCTGCATGTAAAGGATGGCATTGTGGAAAGCGTAACTGTGGATATGGGTGAGCCTGTGCTGGAGGCAGCAGAAATTCCCGTTCTGAGTGACAAACATCCTGTTATCGGTGAAACAGTGGAAATTCTGGATCGGAAATTTGATTTTACCTGCGTTTCCATGGGAAATCCTCATGCGGTTACCTTTGTGGAAAACGTAATGGAATACCCCATTGAGAAATACGGCAGAGTATCCGAATTCCATCCCATTTTCCCTGACAGGGTGAATACGGAATTTGTGGAAATCGTGGATGACAGCCATGTGAAGATGCGTGTCTGGGAGCGCGGCAGCGGTGAAACATGGGCATGCGGCACAGGGGCGAGCGCAACGGCGGTAGCCTGCGTGCTGAACGGCAAAACAGACAGAAAAGTAGATGTAGAATTGATTGGCGGCACATTGACCATTGAATGGAATGCAGAGGACAACCATGTTTATATGACGGGGCCTGCGGAATTTTCCTTCGATGGGGAATGGCTGCGGGAGGTATAAGATGGCGAAGGAGTTACACGAGCTGAATGAGCTTGAGGAGAGAGTCATTCTGGTTGCGGTGGAGATGGATGAGAGAAGTAGCCGCTCTGCAATGGATACGGATGCGTGTCTGGATGAGCTGGAGGAGCTGGTAAAAACAGCAGGAGGGACGGCGGTGGCGCGCTCTGTGCAGAAAAGGGAAAGGATTCACCCCGGACATTACCTTGGCACAGGGAAAATTGAGGAGCTGAAGGCGATGCTTTTGGCGTATGATGCAACAGGGATTGTCTGCGATGATGAGCTTTCTCCTGCACAGCTGCGGAATCTGGAGCAGATGCTCGGTACAAAGGTGATGGACAGAACGATTGTGATTCTGGATATTTTTGCGGCAAGAGCCTTATCGGGCGAAGGGAAGATTCAGGTGGAGCTGGCGCAGCTGAAATATCGCCTTTCCCGACTGACGGGGATGGGTGCGTCCATGTCCCGTCTGGGCGGCGGCATTGGTACAAGAGGCCCCGGGGAAAAGAAGCTGGAAACGGACAGACGCTACATCAAGGAGCGAATTGCAGAGCTGAATAAGGATGCGCAGGAAATCCGCACACACAGAGAGCTGCTTCGCGCGCAGAGAAGCAAAAAGGGGACACCTGTGATTTCTCTGGTGGGCTATACTAACGCGGGGAAATCCACGATTCTGAACCGACTTTCCGATGCAGGCGTTCTGGCGGAGGATAAGCTTTTTGCAACATTGGATACAACCACAAGAAAAATTGAACTGCCGGGCGGCTCGGAGGTTTTTCTGACGGATACGGTAGGCTTTATCCAGAAGCTGCCGCATCATCTGGTGCAGGCGTTCCGTGCAACACTGGAGGAATTGCAGTATGCAGATATTCTGCTGCATGTTGTAGATGCTTCGGATGCAAACCGGGCGGAGCATATCGAGGTGGTATATGATACGCTACGGTCGCTTGGGTGTGAGGATACTCCTGTGATTACGGTCTTTAATAAGATGGACAGAGAGGTGGAGCTGCCCTTGCCGATGGATACCATGGCGAGAGATATCGTGCAGGTTTCTGCACAGAATGGGGACGGCATGGATGTGCTTTTGGAGCGGGTGGAAAAGCTGCTGCAAAGCTTCCGCAAATCCATTACGGCGCTTGTGCCTTACACAGAGGGCAGCTTAATCGGGTGGATTCATGGTAGATGGCATCGGCGGCGCGGCGCTGGTTTTCGGGCGGCAGTTCGCCGCCGCGCAGTAAGTCGGCGTAGCCGATCATGCTGGTCAGGGGCGTTTTCAGCTCATGGGTCAGGTCGGCCACAAAGCGGCTTTGGCGGTCGTTCAGCTGCTGCAGGGCAGTGGTGTGGTGGACCATCAACAGTGCCGCCAGCGTCAGTACGGCCTGCAACAAGAACCACTGGCGCAGTGTGGCGGTGCGGACCGCGTAGGCCGAGCTGGTATCCAGCGCTGTGACCATCCAGACCCAGACGCGCTGACCGCTGGCCCCGGCGACTTGATCGCAGAGCAGCAATGTTTGCCCGCAAAGGCGCATCGTGGTTGTGTCGGCGTCTTTCAGTGCGGCCAATTCACTTTCGGGGATGGTGTCGGGCAGCTTGGAGTAGATGACCTGGCCGGTCTGGTCCAGCAGGGCAAAGGTGCAGGGGACCGACCCCACGATCAGCCGCTGGCGGTCAAAATACAGCTGCCCGGCAAAGGCTTTATCACTAGCGTTGACATAGCGGCTGCCGCTGTCGTCCGCCAGGATCATGTGGGGCGAGTCGTCGGCCTTGACTTCCTGCAGGGTATCGGCATAGCCGAACAGATTGCGCTGGTGCTGCAGTACAGCCTGATCCGCCAGGGTATCCAGCGCGGCGGTGAACTGGCGGTCCGCCAGCCACCCGCCCACCAGTGCCAGCACCAGCGAAAAGCCGCAGACAGCAAGGGCGAGGGAGCGTTTCATGGGGGCCTCCTTTCTAAGGTGGCAGAGGGTTTTGACGGCCCCCTCTGGGAGGGGCCTTTTAGAGGTTACGGCAATAACTTGTACCCTACTTTGGGTACGGTCACGATCTTATGATCCCAGTGCAGTTTTTTGCGCAGGCGGTGGATGTGGATGTCTACCGTGCGCGGCCCGGCATTGCTGTCCAGGCCCCAGACTCGCTCATACAGGGCCTCGCGGTAGAGCAGCTGCCCCCGGGCACGGACAAGGGCCAGCAGCAGATCAAACTCCCGGGGCGTCAGCTCTACGCGGGTGCCGTTTTGGGTGACGATGTGGTTGTCCGGGTCGATGACGGCATCGAAAGCTTGCAGTGTGGCGGCCCGGCGGCCGGTGTGGCGCAGCAGGCCTTCTACCCGGGCCAGCAGCTCCGGCGGGGCAAAGGGCTTGACGATGTAGTCATACGCGCCCAGCCGCAGCCCGCGCACCCGGTCCTCCACCGTGGCTTTGGCCGTTAAAAAGATGACCGGCGTGCCCGTAGGGGCAATGTAGTCCATCAGGGTAAAGCCGTCCACGCCGGGCAGCATCACGTCCAGCAGAATAAGGTCGAACAGCGTGGACTCCAGCAGGTTGGCGGCTTCGTTGCCGGTGTGTGCCTTGATGAGCGGCTGGCCCAGGGGTTCCAGCGTCATTTCAATTAAGTCGGCAATGGCGGGCTCGTCCTCGACAATTAAGATAGGCCGCATGGCGGGCATCTCCTTCCTTTGGATTTGACACCAGTATAGCACAGGCGTTTTTCAAAATCATTTCTAAATGAGAAATAGTGCAAACAAAAAGGCCCCCTTGTGTAAAGGGGGCTGCCTGCGCGCAAGCGCAGACTGGGGGACTGTGACCTTGCGGGGCAAACCGACTTGCCAGGTAAACGGAACGATCCCTCAGTCACCGTCGGTGACATATCCCTTTGCACAAGGGAGCCTTTAAGCGGTGCGTCAATTCTGCAAAAACTCTCGTATTTCCTTTTCTACTGCGGCTACTTCCTCGGCGAAAGCGCGGGCGGAGACGCGCAGGGCACCGTTGCCCAGCACGATGATCTGCTCGGCACCGTCGCTGCTCACCACGCGGGTGCGGTGGTCCTTGGCCAGCTCGTGGGTGGTGCGCTCGATGTACATGTCGGCGGTCTCGGCCTCCTGGGTGTAGACTACGTACAGGTTGTGGTGCTTTTCTACTTCCCGCGTGCCGCCGCGTACTTTGTAAGCGTCAAATACCAAGATGGGCACGCAGCGCTTGTACCCGGCGTAGTTGCACAAAATGTCCATCAGGCGGCGGCGGGCGGCATCCAGGTTCGTCTCGGCCATTTTGCGCAATTCATCCCAGGCAAAAATCACGTTGTAGCCGTCTACCAGCAGGTACTCCGGCCCGCTGGGCGGCGGTGCAGCGGGGGTACGGTTCTGGCTTGGCCCCACACTGCGGAAGGCTTTGCGCGCGGCAAGCTGGTCATGCTGACCTGCGGCTTCCCCCCGGCGCTTGATCGGCCCATAGGTGCGCTCAAAAATCGCCAGCAGCTCTTTGTCCTGCTCCAGTGTGCCGCAGTAAGCGGCAGCACGGCGGCGGGCATCGGAGGCTTCATCGGAGGCATCCGCTTCTTCCTGTTTCGCCTGCTGGGCACCGGGCGCGTTGCGCCCCAGGCCGCTGGCCACATGGGCGTGGGCGGGAACTTCGTCCCATTTGACAAGGTAGCCCGCGCCGTGGCTGCAAAATACGGAATCCGCCGGGTTTTCAGTATCGGCATCCGGCTGGTAGCCAATGGCTTCCAGCACGGCTTCGGTGTTGTGGCAGGGCGCATAGCCGCGGGGCATACAGCTCAGGCGGCCCGCACCGCGGGTGTAGGCGGTCACTTCCCGCGCACAGCCCCGCATTTCGGCAACCGGGGCTTTGCCGGTAATGACGGCCAGGCCATCCTCGTTTTCCGGCGTGCTGAATTCCGCGCAGCGGCGCTGCAGATCGGCCATGGCGCGGCCAACACAGTCCTGCGGGACTTCCAGCCGGAAGTCATACCAGGGTTCCAGCAAGACCGCCTGCCCCCGGGCCGCCGCGGTGCGCAGCCCCTGCCGCACGGCGCGGTAAGTTGCCTGGCGAAAGTCCCCGCCCTCGGTGTGCTTGATGTGGGCACGGCCTGCCGTCAGGGTGATTTTCACATCGGTCAGCGGCGCACCGGCCAGCACGCCGGGGTGGCTGCGCTCCGCCAGGTGGGTCAAAATCAACCGCTGCCAGTTCAGGTCCAGCGCATCGGTGCGGCAAATGCTGGCAAACTGCAGGCCGCTGCCCGGCTCGCCGGGTTCCAGCAGCAGATGAACCTCCGCATAATGGCGCAGCGGTTCATAATGTCCCACGCCCTCCACCGGGGCAGAGATGGTCTCTTTGTATAGAATGCCGCCCTCGCCGAAGGCCACTTCCAATCCAAAGCGGCTTTGCAGCACGCTCTGCAAAATTTCCAGTTGAATTTCACCCATCAGCTGCAGGTGGATCTCGCCCAGAGCGGCGTTCCACACCACATGCAGCTGTGGATCCTCGTCCTCCAGGGTGCGCAGAGCCAGAAGGGCATTGTGGGGGGCAGCTCCTTCCGGCAGCTCCACCCGGTAGTTCAGCACCGGTTCCAGCATCGGCTGGCGGGCATCCGGCTGTACGCCAAGGCCCTGTCCGGGATAGGTTTTTGTGGGGCCCAGCACCGCGCAGACGGTGCCCGCCGGGGCTTCGCTGACCAGGCGGTATTTGCTGCCGGAGTAGACCCGCAGCTGGTCGGCCTTTTCTTCAAACTCCACACGGGCATCTGGGCGGGATACCAGGTTGGATTTGACTTTCAGCACGCCGTCCGTCACTTTCAGGTAGGTCATGCGCGCGCCGGATTCGTCTGCCCCGATCTTGAAGATGCGCGCGCCAAAGCTGCCGCCATCTGGCGGCATGCGGGTATCCCGCTGCAGACCATTGAGCAGGTCGTCAATGCCATCCAGCCGCAGAGCCGCGCCAAAATAGCAGGGGAACACCTGCCGCCGCGTGATTGCCGTGATGAGATCCGCCTGCGGCACTGTTCCTGTTGCCAACACGGCTTCCATCAGCGGTTCACTGCACACGCCAAGGGCTTCGGCGCGTTCTTCCGCCGGAACGGTGGGGGTAAAGTCCACACAGCCATCCCCAAAGCGGCCCCGCAGCTCCCGCAGGCGCAGGGCTTTGTCCGCACCGGGCAGATCCATTTTGTTGACATAGATAAAGGTTGGCACATGGTAGCGCTCCAACAGCCGCCACAATGTCATCGTGTGGCTTTGGATGCCGTCCGTGCCGGAAATGACCAGCACCGCATAATCCAGCACCTGCAGCGTGCGCTCGGCCTCCGCCGAAAAGTCCACGTGGCCGGGGGTATCCAGCAGGGTGATCTGGGTCTCTTCCAGCGGGGTGCCCGTCACCGTTCCGGCCGGCAGGGTAAGCACGGCCTGTTTGGCAAAAATGGTAATGCCGCGGGCTTTTTCCAGCGCATCGGTGTCCAAAAATGCATCCCGATGGTCTACGCGCCCCAGCTTGCGGATGCTGCCCGCACGGTAGAGCAGTGCTTCCGAAAGAGTGGTTTTTCCGCTGTCCACGTGTGCCAGAACCCCAACGACCAGACGTTTCATAACTTTCCTAACCTCATTCACAGCGTTCCCGGCTGCTGCGCCAGGGGCACCGTTTATTTTTTGCACCGCCGCCCGCCGGGCAAGGGATATCTGCCGGATTTTGGCGATCCTTTTCTATTATAATAGTACCCGTTTTAACTAGGGGATTCAACCACTAATTTGCGCGGACTTTTGTTTTTGGGGCAGGATGCAAAAAATATTTTATAAAGGGTATTGACATTGCGGGATGTGGATGCTATACTATTTAGGCACTCAAGAGAGAGCAACCAAATATCGCGGGGTAGAGCAGATGGTAGCTCGTCGGGCTCATAACCCGGAGGTCGCAGGTTCAAGTCCTGTCCCCGCAACCAACAAAAGTTCGTTGAAACGACAAGTTT
>ENA-OOZT01001820-OOZT01001820.1-human-gut-metagenome-genome-assembly--contig:-NODE-1820-length-13409-cov-1.891194_pt1 | contig 13409 bp, 7 predicted proteins | sample MGYA00241192_ERZ501407 | MGnify/ENA primary metagenome ERZ501407 (study PRJEB25962, sample SAMEA2042911) | human gut metagenome | biome: human gut; feature: human-associated habitat; material: faeces...
GATCGACGGGTATTTTTTGTTTGATAACCGTTCTCTGGAATATATCATGAGAGAATTGGCACGTTGGTATGATATTGAAGTGTTTTTTGTAGATAGTGATAAACAGAACGAATATTATTCTTTTGAAATTGAACGGAGTAGTTCGTTAAAACATGTGATGAATATACTGGAGAAGACCCGTACGCTGGATATCGAATTGAAAGGCCGGACGGTCATTATCCGTTGAAAGAGAGGAATAGGTAATTTAATGAGAATATGATCGAATACGGTGGGGAAAGGTCTGCCGTTGGGCAGGAATATGGATCCGGTTATCCTTAATTACTTTGTTAATATTAACCGAACCTTTAGTGGTTGAAGCTGCCGGACAGAGTGTGGCATTCCGTCTGGAAAATGTTTCATTGAAAGAAGCTTTTAAAGAAATAAAGAGACAGTTGGGTTACAGATTGGCTTATAATGAGCAAGTTATAAATACTATTGGAAACGTTTCCGTAGACGTTGTATCGGGAAATATAAATGAAGTGATGGAACAATGTCTGCGTGGTTCTGATTTTAGTTATGAGATTGAAAATCAGATTATTGTTATTTATAAGAAACAAGCCGGGGCCGATATGGCTGCTCCCCAGAAATTAATTAAGCTGGAAGGTGTCGTAGTCGATTCTAAAGGAGGGGTACTACCAGGAGTTACGGTTGTGGTGAAAGGTACCACGATAGGGGTGGCAACGGATATTGACGGTAAATTCAGTCTTGAAATAACAGAAACTCCGGGTATCTCTCTGGAATTTTCTTTTGTGGGAATGAATTCCAAAGAGATTCCTGTTAAAATAGAGAATGGAAAAGTACAACCTTTGCGGGTTGTTCTGGAAGAAGCAGAGACTGAATTGGATGAAGTTGTGGTTACCGGTATGTTTTCCCGTAAAAAGGAAGGATTTACCGGTTCTGCGGTGACGGTAAAAGGGGATGAATTAAAAAAGATCAGTACTACAAGTATTGCTAAGGCTTTGTCTACCATTGAACCCAGTTTCCGGATCATGGAAAATATCAGTGCGGGTTCGGATCCGAACCGTTTACCGGACATGCGTATGCGTGGTTCTTCCACGCTGCCTGCCGGAGGGGCCGGAGACAATAGCTTGGTGTCTTTGCAGGGAGAATACGATACTTATCCGAATCAGCCCTTATTGATACTGGATGGTTTCGAGATTGACGTGCAGACGATGGTCGATTTGGACCCGGATCGTGTACAGTCGATCACAATGCTGAAAGATGCTTCTGCAACGGCGATTTACGGTTCGAAAGCATCTAACGGTGTGATTGTAATAGAAACTTACACTCCGAAACCAGGAGAAATCAATGTGAGTTACGGCGGTAACCTGCGTTTGCAAATGCCGGACCTTTCGGCTTATAATTTGATGGATGCAGAGGAAAAAATCCAGGTTGAAGCTTTGGCTGGTTTATATTCTCCCAATGACCTGGATTCCCAACGGGACTATCAGAACCGTTTGCGTGAGGTGAAAAGAGGAGTTGATACGTATTGGTTGTCCCAACCTTTGCGGACAGCTGTACAACACCGGCATGCCCTGACGCTGGAAGGAGGAAGTGAAGCTCTGCGGTATAAATTATATCTGGGACTCAATCAAACGCCGGGAGTAATGAAAGAGTCACGGCGTAGTACCCAGACTGCAGCGTTGGATCTTTCTTACCGTTACCGTAAATTACTGATGAAAAACAGTCTGACCGTGGATAATTCAACAGGAGATGACAGTCCTTACGGATCTTTCAGTGAATATACCCGTTTGAATCCTTATTTACGGCCTTACGGAGAAAATGGAGAAATCAATAAAATTATGCAGACCTGGGATATGATCTATCTGGGTAATTCACAACCTTATCAGGTGGCTAATCCGATGTATAATACGACCTTTCATAGTAAAGACCGGACTACCTCTTTTAGTATCCGTAATCTTTTTAAATTAGAGTATACTCCAACGGATGCCTGGCGTTTACAGGCCGATATTTCTATACAGAAATCGACGGGTAAGGACGAGGTTTTCCGTCCTGCACAGCATACCGCTTTTGCTGAAGTAGTGGATCCTACCCTGAAGGGTGATTTTAAACGTAACCAGTCGGAGGATTTCAATTATATGTTTGCTTTTACGGCCAGTTATAACAATGTGGTCAATGATGTGCATTATCTGACTGGAAATCTGCGTTATTCGGTAGAGCAGACTCATAGCGAAGTCTATGGAGCAACGGTGACAGGTTTCCCGAACGGCAATATGGATCATATTTTGTTTGGTAAGAAATACAATGAAAACATGACCGGAAGTGAAGGTACTACCCGGGCTTTGGGAGCTGTGGCTACTTTGGGATATTCTTATGATTATCGTTATTCTGCCGATTTTAATATCCGTATCGACGGTTCTTCACAGTTTGGTAAAGACAATCGTTTTGCCCCTTTTTGGTCTGCAGGTTTACGCTGGAATATGAAGAAAGAAAGTTGGCTGAGAAATGTTAAATGGGTGGATGATGTGGTATTACGGGCTTCATATGGTGTGACGGGTACACAAGGTTTTTCTCCTTATCAGTCCCGCTCAGTTTATACTTATACCAATTTAATGAAACCTTATTTTTCTTCTAATGCAACGGGGACGGAACTGGTCGCTTTGGGTAATTCGAATCTGAAATGGCAACAGACCGGAACCTGGAATGTTGGCTTGGAACTTTCCTTACTCAAAGGGCGTTTTACTACCCGGGCCGAGTATTATATCAAGAATACGAAAAATTCTTTAGCACAGATCACGCTGGCTCCTTCTGTCGGTTTTGCTTCTTATCCGGAGAATATGGGAAATCTGGAGACGAAAGGGGTGGAGTTGAACTTTTCATTTATTCCTTATCGTAATCTGGATAAAGATGCTTATTGGGTGATCACGGTAAATGGTTCACATAATGAAGAAAAACTGAAAAAAATATCGGATGCTTTGCGTCATATGAATGAGCTTAATACCAGCAATGAAAAAGACAAACCTCTGCCGATGTATGAAGAAGGAGAGTCACAGACGCGTATTTGGGTTGTTCGTTCGCTGGGAATTGATCCGATGACAGGAGATGAATTATTACTGACCCGCAATGGTAAAGTGACCAGTGAGTATAATGCTATTGATAAAATTCCTTACGGGGACACAGAACCGAAATGGCAGGGAAATATCAATACTGCATTTAATTATAAAGGATTTGGAGCCAATCTTTCTTTTAACTATAAATTCGGAGGACAGGTGTATAACCAAACTTTAGTGGATAAAATCGAAAATGCCGATTTACGGTATAATGTAGATAAACGTGTCTTGCAGGAACGCTGGCAGAAACCGGGTGATGTGGCTAAATACAAACGCCTGACAAACTCTGTCAACGGATCGGAAACACGTCCGACCTCCCGTTTTGTGATGGATGAGAATACATTGACTTTCGGTTCGTTGTCTCTGACTTACCGGATGGATCAGCAGAATACACGTTTCCTGAAAAAGAGTTTTATCAGTTCGTTGAAATGGGGATTTACTATGGAGGATATTTTTTATCTCTCATCTGTAAAACAGGAGAGGGGATTGGATTATCCTTTTGCCCGTCAGTTTGCAATTTCGTTAAATGTAGTATTTAAATAATATGAATATGTATAAATTTGTATATGGTTTCCTGTTGGTGATCGTATTGGGGAGTAGCGGATGTTCGGACTGGTTGGATGTACAGCCTAAAACTTCTGTACCGGAAGAGGATTTGTTTGCAGATGAGTTTGGTTTCCAGGATGCTTTAACGGGCTTTTATCTTAAAATGGGAGAGTCTTCCCTTTACGGACGTGAGCTGACCTATAATTATATGGAGATGCTTGCCGGGCGGTATGAGTATGCTCCTGACATAACAAACTGGACATCGATTTATAATTATGACGGAACTTATAAAAGTATTAAAGATAATGTTTTTTCAGGTGCTTATAATATTATTGCGAACATTAATAATTTCCTGCATTATCTGGAGGTGAACCGTGAAGTAATTACAACACCAGGCTATTATGAGATTATGAAAGGAGAAGCTTTGGGCTTGCGTGCCTTTCTGCATTTTGATCTGTTGCGGATGTTCGGGCCGGTATTTGTTATGGAACCTCAGGGGAAAGCTATTCCTTATCGGACAGTATTTAGTAATGAACCGACTCCTGTATTACCTGCTACGGAGGTGGTGGACGCTTGTCTGGCGGATTTACACCAGGCAGATTCTCTATTGTGGGAGGCTGATCATGATATCTTTGTTCATGACGTCAATGCAGACCCGTTTCTGGAGCTGCGTCAGTTTCGTATGAATCGTTGGGCTGTAAAGGCTATGTTGGCAAGGGTATATTGTTACAAGGGGGATGAAGAAAGTAAAGCTAAGGCTTATGCTGTTGCCAGTGAGGTGGTGGAAAGTAAATTGTTCCCATTGACTGAAGCTTTGACAACAGAAAACAGGATCTTATTCGATGAACATATTTTTAGTTTACATATTTATGAGATGGAAAAAGTGGTGGACCCTGATTTCATTAATCAGAATGTTTCCGGTTTAGGAGTCGGCAAAGAACTATTCGGGCAGTTTTATGATTTATCTGCTGGGGGATCTACTGATTTTCGTTCAGGAAATGCCGCTTTTCATGAGATGTTGATTACTGATGATACAAAGAAAGTCTTGTCGAAGTACGATCAGACCGGATATGCCTCAGATCATTTACCGAATTATACAGGAGCTTATTCCGGTGCAGATGTCATGCCCTTGATCAGGATTCCGGAAATGTATTATATTATGGCTGAATGCGATCCGGATCCGCAGAGCAGCGCTGAAATTTTGGATATGGTTCGTTTTAAACGGGGAATTGCCTCCAGTGATGCGACAGATGGGGGAAAAGGGTATGACGAACCGGATACCCGTGAAGGATTTGACAGTGGGCATACACGTCGGATCAACGAAGTGATGCGTGAATATCTGAAGGAGTATTATGGAGAGGGACAGCTGTTCTATTTTTATAAACGGCACAACTACGTCACTTTTGCAAACTGCAGTTTGGTCGATGTACGGACAAAGTATCAGTTCCCTTTGCCTGAAAATGAAGATATGTTTGGTATAACCGGAAAATAGTAAGTGATGAAAAGATTGATATATGGAATGATGGTTGTATTGATTACCGCCATTTCTTGTGAGAAAAATGATATAGAGGGATATAACGAAGACCCCCGTTTGGAATTTTTCAATACAAAAGCCGAGTGTGTTTTCGACGACCGGGACTATATGAATGAAGTTACAGAACGTGCTTTAGGGGTAAAGGTGCGTTGTTTGGGATATGCTTTGGAAAAGCCTTTGAATTTTTGCCTGAAAACGGTCGATCAGATGGAAGGGGTTGTGTTTATACCTTCTTATGAATTTCCTGCCGGGGCTGAAACTTTTACGGCCCAGTTGGTTGTACCCCGTCCCTCTAGAGTCGGTGCACAGTTGAATACGAAACTTACTTTCGATATAGAGAATGCTAAGCATGAGTTTGGGGAGGGACGTGTGGAGAATTCGAATTGTGAAGTAGCTATCACTTATACGATACGTCCTTCAGATTGGGATGAGAGGTTGTGGGGGATATACAGTAATAATAAATATATGTTTATGATGGACAACTTGGGGAAAATTTATGCTGAGACAGAGCAGACGAAAGAAGTTAGGGATGAGGTCAGTGCTAAGTATGAGGCTTATAAGAAGGCTGGTAATCCGCCTTTGATGGATGACGAGAATCCTCAGAATGAGATTGTGTTTCCTAAGGATTGATGATGAATGTGAACAGAAAAAATGATAGTATGAAAAAGATATTGGTATGGGGATTATTGGCTGTATTGGGAATGGCCTGTTATGATGATTTGGGAAATTATAATTATGATGACATCAATGATATGGTGTTAGAAATGCCGCGGAGCGTCAGCGTTACGATACCGAAGAAAGATTCGGTTTTGGTTGAAGTGAAAGCGGCTGTTACCCAGTTGGACCGGAAAGATAATGCCAATTTGACTTATTTGTGGAAAAAGAATCTAAGTGGGGTGACGTGGACGGAATGTGGTACGGATTCGGTATGCCGGATATGGGTTTACCCGAAAAATAGCGGACAGATTACATTACGGCTGGCTGTAACGGATACGGTACAGAATATCGTGACCTTCGGTGAGACGGTGGTTAATTTGGTGGCTGCATTTAACCGTTGTTGGTTTGTGCTGCAGAATATCGGTGAGAATGCCGTATTGGGATGTGTCGATGGGGACGGTAGCAGCCGGGTTGCCGTACAAGATATCTATGCACAAGAAACGGGAGGCAGGTTGCAAGGTAAACCTTTGTTCTTGTCGATTAATAATTTGCATCTGAAAGATGCCATGCAGCTAGGATCTGAGGAGACATTGTTGGGTATTTTCACTGAAGGAGGGAAAAACTATATGCTGGATGGTGCTACTTTGGAAGAACGTTATGCATATAACCGAATGTTGTTATACAAAAAGCTGACTAATGACGCCCATTATGCACCGATGTATGCAGAAGGAGATAAACGGGGGGAATGTATTATTGACGACGGGGTATTCTGGTTTGCCAAGCCGGATGGATTTTCTGTTTATTATCCGGTGAAAGCAGCAGATGGAGATTATTATGCAGAGAGGGCTTCCCTGGCTTATGATGTGTCACCGGAAGGAATAAATATTATTTATGATTCCAAGAACAAACGCTTTCTTTCTTACTATAATGCGGATATTGGCGGTAATAGTTACAATACAAACCGTTACATAGCTAGCGGTATGGAAGATCTTTACGATATTGACGGAAGCCTGAATGAACAGAGACTGGAGCCTATAGGCGAACAGGCCGGTTATCCGAATAAATTCGATCCGAACAATATTGGGGATAAGGATGTAATTTATATCGGAGCAACGACCTCCCGTGATGTTCCGAAGATTATGGCGATAGCCAGTCAGGGAAGTAGCTTGTATATCTATGAAATTTCTCCGGAGATGATACAAGGGAAGAAAGGGACAATCTGTAGCGGTTATTGGGAATTGACCCCGGAAACAGGGCTTGTCGAAGGAAAATTACCGGTGGCTACTTCGGCTTATTTTGACCGTATGTTTTACTATGCTGTCGGTAATAAAATTTATCGGGCAGACTTGACTCGTTCAACTCCTCGTTCATATGAAATTTATGTCCATCCGGATCCTTCGGTACGGATAACTCAGTTGAAATTCCGCAGCCAGCGTGAGGACCGTTGGGATGTTTCGGGAGGAGATGAGGTAGAATCGATTCCTTATGATTTTGTAAGTTATCTGGGGGGAGTGGCCGAATATCCGGATGGGAATTGCAGTATGCTTGAAATGAAGTTGACTGTAGCCGGAGAGATAGCTAAGGAAGAGGGAACGAAAGAGTTGATGATTTACGAGTTTAAAGGATTTAAAAATGTAGTGGATTTTGTCTATGCTTTTAAATAAGAAGCAGTTGTTTTTCCGGGGCCTGTTCAGGTCCCGGAAAATATTATCCTGGTTGAAAAAAATTTGTTGGATTCTTTTTTTCTTGCTGTGTATGATAAAGCTTTATGCACAGTCGGAAGTTATACCTGGTTTGTTTACAACTTATCAACAGGATGAACGTATTTTATGGGTGATCCCGGATAGTCTGCTAGGACGTGATATGAGCCTGACGACTACAATATTGGAGGGTGCCGGACGAAAAAAAAAATCTGCTGATGCTAAATTCGGATATCAGGGCGATCGGTTCGGTCCGAGGATTTTACGGTGGGAGGAAGAGAAGGAACGGATAATATTGAAGGAGATAAGAAGTTATGTGGATACTTCCGGGTCATATTCACTCGGAAGTTTATTGTCTGAACGGGAAATGCCCCTTACCTTACAGGAATTTGAAATCTTGGGGTGTGAAAAGACCGGGAAGATCATTGATGTGACCGAATGGCTTCGTGATGGAAAGTTGTGGGGATTACAACCCTTTTCTTTTTTGATCGGGATAGGGAGTGAGCGTGAAGGAAGGGTAACGGCAATTCTTGGAACGCCGGAAAGTGTGATTGTCAGGTCTGAACGGATTTATGAAGCTGTAGAGAGGACGCCTGCAACTTCAGCAAATGGAGAAGTGACTCGATGGAAATTAGGTTGTTGTTTAAGGTTGTTGCCCCGGCATCTGATGCAGGTACGTTATGCCTCTTCAGGGGTTGGATATTTTACTGTACCTTATGCACATATGGAACCGGGAAGTTGTCAGGTCATCTCGGATCGCGTAGTGAAACGTTGGCGGCTGGAAGTGGCGGATCGTGATACGGCCCGGTATAGGCGGGGAGAACTGGTTGAACCCCGGCAAAAGATTAGGATATATATCGACCGTAGTTTTCCTGAAAAGTGGCGTCCTTATGTTTTACGTGCCGTGAACAATTGGAATGCTCTTTTTGAACGTAGCGGTTTTAAAAATGCCATAGCAGGACTTATGGCTCCGGATTCGGCCGGATTTACTTTAGATAATTCTGCTTTGTCATGGATCGTCTATAAGGCTTCTCCGATGGAGAATGCTTATGGACGTCCTTTTGTAGATTTCCGTACCGGTGAGATCCTGAGTTGTCATATTGCGGTTTTTCATTCGGTTTTTGATATGTTATGCCAGTGGTATATTGCACAGACAGGAGAAAGCGAGGAGGAGTTCCTGGACGAACTGGCTGGTAGATTGCTGGAGATGGTGGTGTCACACGAAGTCGGGCATGTACTGGGATTGACCCATAATTTTTATGGGAGTTCTTTGTGTGAAACAGAGCAGTTAAGAGATGCCGTTTTTTTACACCGTCATGGTTATGGTAGTTCTATAATGGATTATATGCGTATGAACTATGCTGTACAACCCGAAGATGGAGTCGATATGTCCGACCGGATACCCCGGATTGGCGCTTATGATTCATTGGCTATTGAGTGGGGATACCGTTATTTTCCCGGATTGGCGTCTGAAGAAATTCAGGAAAAATTGTCTGTTTGGATAGAAAAAAAACAATTGGAGCGTAAATATCGTTTTCAGGATAGCGGTGGAAACTTACCTGAAGCACAAGCCGAAGATTTAGGGCGTTATTCGTTGGAAACGGCAGAATTGGGCATGTGTCACTTGAAGCGTTTGTTGCGAGATACTCTGAGAAATAACGGGCGTCTGAGTGTTGAAAGTTGGAATCTTGCTATCCGAAAACAATATTCGGAGTACATAAATCAGGCTTTTACCTATCTCGGAGGGATAAGGAAATGTTGGGGGAATGATTCGGTTATAGTTGTTGCTGTGGGGAGGGAAGAACAGCAGGATGCCCTGCGTTTTTTACAAACCTATGTGTTGGAATCGGGAAAGGACCTGCCTCGGGAGTGGTGGGAAGACTGGGGAAGGGAGACTGTCAGACGGTTGGTAGAAAAAGCGGATTGTTTTGTAGGTTACGATCGGGAATATTCGGTCACTGAATATATCAGAGATCTGGGAAAAATATTCCGGAATGTATCTGGTGAGGAGTGTTGGGGAAGATTCTTGATATGGTGTTATACGGATTGTTTGATGGAATATATACAAACAGAAAGGAATAGGTATCCGGAAGTGGTGGCTTTGATGGAGGAACAATTGAAAGTGATGTATCGGAAAACAGACAAGGAAAAGGATGTTTTTTGGAAAGCGTGGAGAAAAAATGTGAATTCAATATGGAAATAACATGAGGACAAAGTTATTGGTATTGTTGTTTTGTTGGGTAGGGATGGTTGGGATAAAAAGTGGAAATGCCTGTGGTAAAGATAAGGATGAGAATGCTGTGGTGTTACCGGTATATGAACGGAATGGCAGAATGTATGTAGAAATTGAGCAGACATATTTGGGGCGGGAATGGATGGTATTGGCCCAGATAGACAGAGGATTGGGAATTCGGGGGAAGTTATTGGAGAGTAAAGGAATTTTTAGATTGGAACAAGGCAGGGATTCTATGACCCTGGATGTTTTTGCGGTTTTCTGTCCGGAGAGAGTTTCAGATACAACATGGATGAGTAACGGATTGCTGAAGATGTCCGGTTTACAGACACCGGTGGAAACCTGGCCGGTAGCGGAGAAAAAAGAAACAGGTTATTTGATTGATGTGACCGATGGTATAAAGGAAAAGTGGTATGTGGGGGACGGGAAATGGGGACGGATACAGTATGGCCGTTCGGAGATTATAACTGTCGATACCTGTAGGAACGGAGCATGTTTTACTATCCGGCATTATTTGGAGTGTTCTCCTGAACAGCAGGTCGTGGAAATGTTGCCCGAAAGCGGTTCGGTACCGGTAGAAGTATCTGTGGCTTTGTGTCTCTTACCGGATAGGGGTTTGAGGAACAGAGGGGAAGACCCGGATGGGTTATTCCGGACGCAGGTTTATGTCGATTATGGAGTGAATCCTTTCCGTTGTGTAGAGTGTATCCGTTGTGTGTGCTGGGATACATATGCGGGAATGCCTCTGAATATATGTGTTGCTGAGGATATTCCGGAAGAATATGTGGAGCTATTGTATACAGCAGTAGAAAAGCTGAATGCAGTGTGGACTGCCCGGACGGGAAGAGTATTGCTTGAATTGGAACAAAAAAAAGGAAGGGTGAAAGCTGATGTCCCCTGCGCAGTTGTTTTTGATGTCGGAGGTGGAGGGATAAAAGTGGATTTCCAGGAACATCCCGGAGATGGAAGGATTTTAGCTGCACGTTTACGTATTAGTGGTGATGTTTCTATGGAATCGGTGATCCGCTACCGATTGGAAAATCCGGTCCGGGAAGAGGACGGAATATGGAAGATGTGTTCGGAAACGGAGGCTTTACAGGGATGTCGTGAACAGGAAATCGATAGAGCTTTGGGAATATTGTTGGGATTGGATCCGGAACAACTGGAGAATAGAAATATCACAGCTGCAAAACGATTGGAGGCTTTGTGGTATTGTTATGCGGAAAGAGAAGATATAAAGACAGAGAAAGAGGTTGCCGGACAGTGGGGATGGAAGAGGTATGAGGAAAGGCGTGTGGCTTGGCAACAGGTGTTGAAGGAGGTGGAAAATGAACAGGTAAAGCATTATTACCGGGAAGTATTGAAATTGAGTGAAAAGGATTATATCCGTTGGTTAGATGAGACTTTTTTTCAAGAGGGAATGGCGGAACAGTTGATGCAATTATTGAAAGAAGATATTACGGGATTTTATGCTCCTTCCTTTTTACAAAAAAATAGAATGGGAATGGAACGTGATGATATGCTTGGGCGATTACAAAGAGTATGGGGAGAATTTTTTCGGACCGAGCGTTGGCTGCAGTTAGCAGAAAAGGAGAATGGAGAACAGCAGGTCGGTCAGTTGGTAAAAGAATTGAAGAGGCTGATTACGGGAAAACGGGTAGACCGTTTATCAGTACAAGAGAGGTTGGTACGGCAAACTTGTGTTATGGCTTTTAGTAAAGAATTGAAAAAATACAAGGATACGGTAGATTGTGGAGAGGGGATGGCGAAACTTTTATTATGGACTTATTGGGAGGATTTGTATGATTATTGGAAAATGCGCTCAGGAGGATTAGCCAGGATTTAATCTGGTTTGGATCAAGACGGATTTGTATGATCGGGAATCGACTGTCAGAATAAGTATTAATTATTCTGACAGTTGAGTGATAAGGGCTAATTCGTAAAACATCCGGGCTCCATTTGGCAAAATGTTGTTAGGAAAATCATAATCCGGAGTATGGAGGGCCGGAGTAGAGATACCTGCTCCCAGACCGAACATAGCACCTGGAATATGTTGAGTGAATAATCCGAAATCTTCTCCCCAGGCAAAAGGATGATCGGTTTCCTTGTAAGCCAATCCGTTGCTTTGGGCTGCTCCCTGAATCCAGGTTACGGATTCAGGATCATTTTCATTGGCCGCAAAAGGTTCTGTCCATTCGATGGAGCATCGTAAGGGCGGATGGGAATCAATGGTTTGCTGAACGAATTGTTCCAACTGTTGCCGGTGTTTTTGCAGTATTTTTTCGGATGCAGCGCGAAGAGTCAGCCGGATAAGTCCGCTTCCGGCAGCAACGCCATAAGCTTCTTCGCCGATATGAAGTTCGATGAGTGTCGTACGGAAATAATCCGGATTTTTCAAGGTCCCTCGATTCCAGCTTTCGCTTAGATGCAGGATATGCAGTAAAGGTGCGGTCGGGGAAACCGCTTTTTCAGGTTCTGCGGCATGTGCTGTTTTTCCGGTGAAGGTAATGGTACAGCTGATGACCGAGCAGGTAAAACTGCCTGTCCGGCAGACAATCGTAGAAAACGGATAGCCGGGAAGATTATGCAGAGCGAAAGCCCGGTCGATTTTCTGTTGCCGGAACCAGGGGTCCTGAAGTACTAGTTGTGCGCCCTGTCCATTTTCTTCGGCAGGTTGAAAGAGTAATAAAATGCGTCCTCGTTCCAGTGGATGTTCATGTAGGAGTCCGGCCAGCATGAGTAACATGGTCGTGTGTCCGTCGTGTCCGCATTTATGGGCTACTCCCGGATTTTCCGAACAATAGGGAAGAGGTGATTTTTCTGCAATGGCCACAGCATCGATATCGGCTCTGAATAATAGGGTCAGACCTTCGCCCGGGAAACTGTATTCTGCCACCAGTCCATGGCCCTTTTCCAGGGGGTGGATCCGGGAGGGCTGAAATTCCTGAAGTACTTGCCGGATATATTGTATCGTATGTTTTTCCTGTCCGGATAATTCGGGATGCCGGTGAAGTTCTTCCCTGATCCGGTAAAATTTATTCCTGTCCATAGGCTGATCGTTTGAACCTTTAAAAGTAATCTTTTTTTATTTTTAAATCTTGTTTCATTCAGATTTGTTTGCTATATTTGCATCGTTGTTTAGCACAAAACAGGCGATAATAGCTCAGTTGGTAGAGCGTTGGCTTCCCAAGCCGAAGGTCGCGGGTTCGAGTCCCGTTTATCGCTCTTCATAATCAGCCACTTATAAAGGTGGCTGATTTTTGTTTTAGGTGGTTTTTAGTGGTGTTTTGAGTGCTTGTTTAAACCGAGAGTTAAACCGAAACTGACTGAATCTATTTATTTTCTTTAGCTGTCCGCTTTTTCACAGATTATGTATTGTAATCCAACGTGTTTATATACATGTTTACCCTAGCTGTAGGTTTATAAGTTGTAATAAGCAAATTTAAAAGCAGCATTTTTTGGTAAAGTTGCTTAATCACTTTTTGGTAAACTTGATCACCACTTTTCAGTAAGCTAGGAAGTAGCATATTTTAGTAAAGTGAGATTAATCGTTTATCGGTAAGCAGGGTTAATCTGTAATAGTCAAGACTTAATCTGACAGTTACGTATAAAAAGAATAAATTTGTAAC
>ENA-OOZT01001838-OOZT01001838.1-human-gut-metagenome-genome-assembly--contig:-NODE-1838-length-13305-cov-4.079698_pt1 | contig 13305 bp, 9 predicted proteins | sample MGYA00241192_ERZ501407 | MGnify/ENA primary metagenome ERZ501407 (study PRJEB25962, sample SAMEA2042911) | human gut metagenome | biome: human gut; feature: human-associated habitat; material: faeces...
GACTGTTCTCCATGGAGGTGCAGAAAAAAGTAAACACCAACGGCGGTATCATCACAATGCAGGATATGAGAGATCTGGCTGTCAGCGCAAAGACCGACTGTTATCATGTAGTGGATGCCGCAGACGATGCTGCCCTCGGCCGGTTTTACGCAGAAAACGATTTTATTCCAGAATTGGAGGGAGTGCCGTATGCCGTCTTTAAAATGCTGGACTTTGCCGGTATCGGCAGAATGATGCGTCATGGGGAAAACGGCGTCTTTGTTGGAAACTGTTATGTGCTGCGTGACAGTGAGCTGACTGCTGCGCCGCCCTGCGCCAAGGGACTGCCGTCGAAGCCAAGCTACTTGTTCCGCCTGACCCTTGGCCTGCATCCTGACTTCAAAGATGCGCGCACGGTGACACTGGACCTTCCTGCAACCGAAGCGAAATTGTCCGCCGCACAGGAGCAGCTTGGCACGCTGAAATGGGAAAACACCGTTGTTCTCAACTATGACGGAATTCTTCCCAATGCTGCCTCCTTCGCGGACCGTCCTGTGGAGCTGGAGGCGTTCAACGAGCTTGCCGCAGCGGTGCGAGATATGTCCTCGCCGGAAAAGCAGCTTCCGAAGCTGAAGGCCCTGCTGAAGCAGTTTGAGGTACAGGACATCGAAACCGCCCTGTTCTTGACGGAGCATCTGGCGGACTACGTCCTCACGCCGGACTTGAGTTCTCCGCAGGAAACAGCCATTGACCACCTACGCTTCATGACGGATGACCATTCGGCGGAGCTGCTGCTCTCCCATGTGAACCTCTACGCCTACGGCTGCGACCTTATCAAGGAGGATAATGCAACCCTTACACCTTACGGCCTGCTGCACCGTGCGGACTATCAGCCCATGCTGACGCCGGTGCAGGAAAAGATGGAGATGACAATGCGATGAACAAAGAACAGTTTTGGAATATTGTAAACGAGGTCCACTCGTCGACTGACCCGAGAAATCAGAAAGAAGTGCTCGCGGCGCTTCGGAACCGGCTCAGAAATCTGCCGTCAGAGGAGATTTTGGAATGGAAGCAGATTTTCAGCTTTTACCAGGATGCTGCAAGGAGAAACGACTTGTGGGCGGCGAGCGCCGCCATGGGCGCACATAGCTCCGATGACGGTTTTATGGACTTCCGTTCCTGGCTGATCTCGCAGGGGCACGATGTGTACATGTCCGCGCTCGAAGACCCTGAGTCGCTGGTATCGGTGGACACGGATGGGCAGGAACTCAATTTTGAGGACTATGCCTACGTTCCGTACAGAGCTTATGCTGAGCGGCGCGCTTACGAAGAGATGTCCGTGGGAGATATCCTTGCAAGCTATATCGAGTGGTCGGCCAGTGAGCAGCAGAAGCAGAACGATCCTGCCGCAGGAGAGAAGGCTACCGTGAAATTAACTACACAGGAACTTGAACAAATGAGAAGCGTTGACATTGGCGCGGTGGCTGCCGAGTCCCTGCCTGATGTGAGCGGTATGACCTTTGACAATGCGCTTTCCCGAAAGGAGCGCATCTCTCGATTTTTGCAGACTGTCAAAAATCCATACTGCTTTTGCATCGGTGGCGTTGGCGTGAAAATTGAATTTGCTGAAAGCGGGCCATCTCTCCAAGATAAGCTGACAGATTTCCTGCTGCGGCAAAGAAGCGGGCTGTAACTTCGGCTACAGCTCGTTTTGCTTCTTCGAGACAAAGTGTCCCGAAGCGGAGGCATCCTTGTTGTCCTCCCCGGACAGAGTTATAATATAAGTGTAATGTGATAGGGAAGGAGGAACAATGGCACGAGCAAAAAACAGAGGGTATCAGCAGAGTTTCTCTCCCTCTTACACAATCCGCCGCTGGCGGCTGGGCATCTATATCCGGCTTTCAAAGGAAGATTTGAAAAAAGGAAAAGACGATAGCAACAGCGTAAAGAACCAGCGTGACCTACTGAACGATTTTTACCGACGCAACATTGACGAGTTTGAAAGCATCACGGAATATGTGGATGATGGTCATACTGGAACGGACGCCAACCGTGAAGATTTTCAACGGCTCTTGGCGGATGTCATGAGTGGTAAAATCAACTGCGTTATAGTAAAAGACCTGTCCCGCTTCGCACGAAATTATAGCGATGCCGGAAGTTTGATCGACAACCTGTTTGTTCAAATGGGTGTTCGCTTTATCAGCCTTGCTGAGAATGTGGACAGCTACAAGAACCCCGACAGCGTTTCAAATATCATCGTTCCCATTACAAATGTGATGAACGATAATTACTGCTATCAGACTTCCAAAAAGATCCGGCAGGTATTTGATTACAAACGGCGCAACGGCCAGTATATCGGAGCATTTGCTCCTTACGGCTATGTAAAGCACCCAAAGGACAAGCACAGGCTGATTGTTGATCCCGATGCTGCTGAAAATGTCAAACTCATTTTCACAATGCTTATTCAAGGGTCATCAAAACGTGCTATCGCGTTGTACCTGAACGAACACGGCGTACCGAGCCCCTCGGCTTACAAGGTACAAAAGGGCTTGCCTGTTTCGACAAGAGGGTATGACGATCCTATGTGGGGAGCCCGCATGATCCACTCCATTCTTACCAATCCGACCTACACCGGGGATTTAGCCCAAGGCCGGAGCCGGGTGAAAAGCTACAAGGTACACCAGATTGAAGCTGTTCCACGCGAGGAATGGGTGGAAGTGGCTGGAACGCATGAGGCCATTATCGACTATGAAACTTTCGACAAGGTACAGGCTCTCTTACAGCGTGATACCCGTACTTCCCCGAAAGGCCGTGAGGTACATTTATTCAGCGGCTTTCTGAAATGTGCCGATTGCGGGCGGGCCATTACCCGATGCGTTGGCAAGAACAACAATGTATATTATTCTTGCTCAACCTACAAGAACCGTTCCCGGACAGCCTGCACCATGCACTCAATCAAGCATGAACGGCTGGAGGCTGCTGTTCTGTTCGCCGTACAGCATCAGGTACATTTAGCTGTTTCCTACTCGGAAATCGTCACGCAGATCAATTCCGCTCCAATCAAAAAAAGCCAGTCTTACCGACTGGACGATCTGATAGCTGCAAAAGAGCGGGAACTGATAAAGATAACACGCTACAAGCAATCTCTTTATCAGGACTGGAAAGACGGTGAAATCACCCAGCAGGAATACCGGGATATGAAGGCTGACTATGAACGGCAGACTTCTGATATTTCCGCGGTGCTTACCCGGCTGAACGCTGAACGCGCAGAACTGGCAAACGGTGTGGACAACGAGCATCCTGCACTGGTAGCCTTTATGAAGTATCAGAACATTGAAGCCCTCAACCGTGAAATCTTGGTTGAACTTGTGGACTATATCAAGGTCTATGAAAACGGCAATATCAGCGTGAAATTCAAATTTGCTGACGAGCTCCGCAAGATTGCCGAGTACATTGAAATCAACACTACGGAAGATACCGCAGTAGCGGGCTAACCCCCGCTACAAACCCCTTTGACAGTGTGTTTTCCTAATAGGCGCTAATCATATGCTGGTATAAAAGCAAGATAATTGTACTTTCCATCCGAAAAAAGCGAAAATTGTATTCCTCTGTATGCAATAATCTTCTTTCCATCAACCATCTGGCTGAATTTTTCACTTTTCCTCCATATCTTATTTTTATTATATTCACATCCACTATATTTTCCTATAATAGTAACCAATGCTCTAAGCAACATTTCTCTAAATGTTTTATTATTCAAAAATACATCTTTAAGAATAGGCGCACTTTCTATCTTCCCTTCTAGCTGTTCCGAACACATACTCCTAATTGAATTTATATTCCCCCAGGCATATACCATATCATTGTGAGGCACAGCGATAATATTATACTGCTGCAAATTCTTGCAATAATCCCAAGGTTTCTCCCCATCCTTATAAATAATTTTAAATTGATAACACTGATTAGGAAATTTTATAGGAAACAAGTTTGTATCCATACATTTATTTATATCATCTGCAAACGGTTGAAACGCAGTTGTCTCACACTCTACTCCTACACCAAGGTTTTTCTTAATTTCCTCTATCCTTCTTTGTAAATCCTCATTTTCAAAAAACATATGTGCAATATTCAGCATCGTTTTGTCAAATCCATCTGTTGGAACATAAAAAGCATTTCTTCCAGACTGATTAATTTTTTCAAGAAATCGTTGCACTTTAGGCGGAATGTCCCTTCCATACCCACACCAATATATTCTCCCAGCACCTTTTTCCATGTAAGCTCTTTCTAGAGCGTCCATTACAGAATTATCTCTTCCACTATACCCCAGTACGATAAAATTTCTTTTTTCAATCTCATGTGTCAAGGCTCTAACTAAAACCTCACTTTGATTGTCCAATTCCGTTTCCGTATTTTTTAACGGACCATATTTATAATCTCCATGTAGAGCTATGCATAATAATTCTTTATCTGTATCATTACGGAAAATTCTATCTTGCGATTCCAATGTCACCTCGATAGGCACAAGTCCATACGAATGAGCTGTTTTCAGCATCAAACCATCAAAATTCGTTGTCCAAACACTCTTCACAATTTCATTCTCAGCAAGCAAAGCAATAATATGGTATCCTAAACTTGGACTTTTTCCTTCTATCAGATGTTGGAAATATTTCCTTCTATCATCGGCTATTTTATACGCTGCCTCAATATATTTTGAATATTCTTCTTCTGAGTTTAGAGGTGGATATATACCCTGATTATCTAACCAGTTCTGAATTGATCGCTTTACCTGCTCAGACTTTATGTTATTATGCGTTTCTGCCAGAACTGGATTTTTTGAAATAAATATATCTCGCTTCCATTCCCAGATACACTCTCCTGCCGATGGTACTCCTGATTCAACAGATGCCCCAGCTCCTAAAAACATAGAAAACTTTGTATCCATATTCTGTTTAATAGATCTAACAAATTCGTCAAATTCCAATACATAATCCATATTCTGTACCTCTATGCTATCTAGTCCATCGCCTTTTAGTAAACATTCTGCCAACTTAATATTTATAAACCTTTTCAATAGTCATCTTGTTTTCCATTCACACACGCACTATCTTGCTCCCTTTAAGCACTTTTTATTAGTTTGCTGAATGTTCCCTATAGATACTTGTTCAGTTAAATCTTTCTGTCTAACTCTTGGTGAAAACAGTGTTGCTTTTATTTCCATTTCTATACTTCCTGAATTACAAAATTCATTTTTTCATTCAAAACTTCATCGATGAAATTAATGTTTTTCAATATAGCTCTAAATTTAATTACATTTAAATAAAAAACTAGCTTTTTGCCTTTTGTATAATTGGGTTCCACTTCATATACCTGCATGATCTTTTTTACCACTACCCCTTCGTCCCATAAAAATATCTGCAGTTGCTGGATTTCTACACATTGAAGGGACATTATTAATATCTCTATTCTAAATAAGTGTCCCATCATACAATCCCGCCGAGTGAATATATTTCCAAACGTTTATCAAAAATATCAATATGAACTTTACTTTCCATATCTAAATAATCACAATGCACTCATCCATTAATCAAGCCTTGCAGCATAAAATTAGTTTAGACATTATTACTTTTCTTCATTCAATTTTTCCATAATAGCATTAGAATTGGATTCTATTTTTTGTCACATAATCAATTAAAGCTAGTGAATGTAAATATTAAACTTGACGGTTGTTGCCTATTTTCCGTCCTGAATAATTGTCTTTGTCATAAAGATTATCTTTTATTTGTAATTCCACCCATAGTAATAAAAGCCACGCTGATCTGGAACTGGTCACACTTCATCAGCTCATCTTCTATGACGGAAATAACTTTCTTGCCCTCTTCCGGATTATTCGACACGAAGGCAGGCTTGTATGCCAGATTGGCAGCGGCTGTACCGTCAATATATGCCGTTGTCAGTCCTTCTTGAAGTTGTGTAAGGGTGGTGTTTGACATGGTATTCTCCGTATTTTATCCTGCAACTTTAATGTTTCTTATAAATCATGTTTACTTTTGCTCTTATGCCATATTAACAACCCTATGACACAGACTACTATTGTAATTCCTATCCCTATGCACACTTCTATTTTATGAGATAGAACAAATTTTACACCCAAAATTACAATATATGTAATAGCCCATATGATAACAAAATAAAGCGTTCGAATTAACCAGTGAAAAAAAGAACCTGCCGTTCTTCCTGAGATGAAATCTCCATGATACAAAATTCCTACTTTTTCATATGCAAAAACATACGAAAACCAATTAATCGCAGCTAATATTATCCATTCACAATACCATGCAATGGGTAATCCTAATGGATCCTTTACCAATTCATATATAAATTTGAACATTTATTTCCTTCCTATTTTATTGAATATTCATTCATCTTTATTTCTAATTACATAATAATCAAAATAATTAATCACATTTTAAATTATACTCTTTACTACTTTTCTTCCCCTTTTACATTAGGGCGTAAATTAATTTTTATATTTGCCTGTTCAAGCATTTCATTTGTAGGAGGAACAATACCATTCCCAAAAATAATCAACTCATTTGCTGTGCATTTAGATGAAACACTGTAATTTAAATCATAACAATAAATGTTATAATTTTTATATATTTCCTCGATTTCTGTTGCAACATCATATGTTATAATCCAGTCACAACAAACATTATTACTAATCATAGCTTCAATTCGAACATGATCTTCATAAGTAAAAAAATTCATATAAAGTTGTTTCCCTTTTTTATAATAAGGAGGATCAAAATAAATTAATGCATTATTGTAACGTGGTACATAACTATTAATAAAGCTATTAACATCTTTATTATAAAGTTTAATATTTTTCTTTTTCTTCGCAATATTCTGTATTCTTTTAATAAGCTCATTACGATTGAATCTAACATCCATTGTCCAATTTCCGTTTTGCTCTATTCCGCCAATCACTCCTCCCTTTATAATTCCGGAGCGGTTCGTGCGATTCATATAAAACGTTGCAAATCCCAGTTCAAAACTGTACCTATCATTATGATTTATACATATTTCATGCTGTCTCTCCCATTCATATATCGTAAGTGGAACATTTCTGATTTCATTGATAAATCTATCTGTTTCAGTAAGTATTGCTTTCCAAAAAGACCAAATACCTTTGTCATAATCATTTATGACAATTTGGTTCACAACACCGTTTAGTAGTAATTCAATCGCAATGCCGGCACCACCTGCAAAGGGCTCGATATATGTTCCTCCCCTATGACCAAGTTGGATTATCATATACTCCATAAATGGAGCCAGTTTTCCCTTGCCTCCCGGATAACGTAACGGAGAATAAAACATATACCTCTCACCTCCCTTTGCGAAGTCATATTATTGTTCATGTACTTTTCTTATGTACTCTATAAAAGCATTAGGAAGCCAATCTGATAAGTTGTATGGATTAAGATACATCTTACCTTTCTCATCACGAATACGTTTCCTTAATGCTGGAATTACTTCAAATCTAAATTCATTAGATGTAGAATTATCTTCTGCAATAAGTTTCTTAATTGGTACTAGATATTTTTTCTGTTCTTCCAATGAATAATCCTCTGGATATTTGTTATTAAGAGCATACTCCAGAAGCTGTGCCGCAAGTGTTCTATCAAAAACGTCATGATTTCTTTGATTATAAAAGTTGTCAAGACAATTTTTACACGCCCTTGAACATGTACATTCTGTTAAAATTTGATACGCGCGTTTAAAGACATCATCAAGAACTTCAGTCTTTCCCAATAATGATGAATAACCTGCACCACTTGTCAAATTATCATAGAAAAACATCTCAATATGTGCTTCACCGTTTTCTTCGAAACGAGTTCTCCAGCCGCCATTTATCTCATTATAATCTATATCCAGCGAAAGAGAAACTGCCTTTTTAAGAGCCTCATGAAGTGTTGTTGCTGCAGAACGAAGAATATTCTTCTCTTCACTATCAGCATTGGATACCATTTTCTGTGTGTCATACTTTATGTCCAGTGTAAACATATCTGTTAGGAATTCATATCCCAAGTATATATTTGTTGCCACAGTTCCTTCATGGCGGCATAAATACCTATCATGATACGGCTGCGAAAAATAATAATTTCCTGTAGAAACAGCTTCTGCAACTTCTGCTCCTCCACATTTTGTGCAAATATTGAAACCATTCTTCTTTTTTCCCATATTTACTGTAAGCACATGACGATTTTCAAGATTAGCAAAGCATATATTGCTATTCCTATAACTCTGCATTTCTGTGTCCTTAGGAACATACGAATAATAAGGGGCCTCCGCATATGTCTTTTGTTCTTCCTCATCTTCAAATTTAACTGGATCACCTTTTGCTGGAGCAAATCCCCACGGCTTAATCATCACATGCCTCTCGACAGCTGAATGACAATATGGGCATTCTGCATAGGCTTCCTTTCCATCGCCAAACCAATTACATTCTGTACATACAATAATTTCTTTCTTATAGTCTTTGCTTGTGAAATAGTATTCTGCCTGATTACCTTCAAATCCTTTGGGTCTGGGATTGGCGTACAACCCTCCACTTTTATAAATTTTTTTATCAATTGTAATAAATCTTCCAGGTGCATACTCACTAATAGCAACTGCAATATCTCTTTCCGGAGCATAATCAATTCCCGAAGATAATCTTCTTCCATTTTCTGTCTTTCCCTCTACAAAAAACCTTACCACATTTTTAGGAAAAGAATATGACGGAATAAAACCTTCTGAATAAAATACATCAAATGCCGAAGTTTCCTTGTCCCCATTAAAATACTCACTTCTTTTTCCTTTCGAAAGAACCTTTTCTCTAATTTGACAAAACATTTCGACCGTTCCATCGGTTGGAAAATCAAGCGTTCTAACGTGATCAATAAATGCATCCGATAATTTCTCACAAAAAGTTACAATTCCTACTTTAGTAATACTATCATATAGTCCTTTCATCGCTTCGGTCGACATAAAACTATTTAAAGCCTTCATGTTATAATGGCGTTGAACAATTTTAGGATTGTCTCTGTCTATCCAGGGTTTTCTCGGGTCACCAGAAATCATTTCTTCCGGATGTCTAAAATAATGACTGTCATGAACACCTCCAAAAGCATATGTAACAATCGTTGAAATCCCAGCATTCTTTCGACCGGCGCGACCAGCTCTCTGCTGATAGTTTTCTCTCATAGGAGGAATGTTTCTTAATCCAACGGCTGTTAATGAACCAATATCAATACCAACTTCCATTGTTGTTGTACAACTTAAGACATCAATAGACTCTTCACCAGCTTCGCCTACATCAATATCTTGAAAGCGTATCTCATAATCTTCAGTTCTACTAAGAATATCACTTGTAATTTCCTTATGTGACAATTGCGCCGTATGCTCTTCAGTATTGATAGTATGAATTTTTTCACCTTCGTTCAATGCTGCCAACACAGGTTTTCTCCAAAAATCAAAACGAGTAAGTTCTTCACTTTTTAACATATGAACTTTTTCAGAATCAAAACACGCTCCGCATTTCTTACCCAGCATATATGGTGAAATCTTTCCACACTTCTCACAACGATACCATTTGAAGTCATCATTTGTAATAACGATTTTAACGGTATCTAATTTAAGATAGTATTTTTGATCAGTCTCTGCACCTGTACCAAAGAAACTACGCTTAATCTTATCTAAGAGTTTTCTTATTTGTCTATCATCAAGTTCAGTTAAAGTTTTTACTCCAGCAATATATTTTTTGTCTATAGAGCATATAAAATCTCCATCAATCCCAAATGCTTGATTTCTACTGCGACCAGGTAGTTTTCTACGAATATCATCTTCAATATTATTGCCCAACGCTGCATTTCCATCCATAACATCCCAAAACAATATTACTAATAGAGATCTAAGTAGCTTCTCATTAATAACTACATCATCCTCATCTTCTAATTCTTCTAAGCATTCCTCTAAAGCACTATCCATAGGGGCCAAAAATCCAAGACCTATATCCTTAAAAGAGCGTGGACTCTCTGTAAAAAAAGTGAGAAGTTGCTCATAATAATCAGATGGAAGCGGATCAAAATTTACTCTGGAAAGACTTTTCTTTCTTCTTATCTTCATCATTGCAGTATCTAAATGTTCTTTAAATTTTTCCCTGCTATTTCCAGTAAAAAAATACAATCTCTGTTCAATACAAACTTCAAGAAATGCTTGATAGAGCTCTTGCAATGAATGTTCCCGTCCATCCTCTTGTAACTTGTTCGTTGCAAGTAACACACACTGTCTAAATCCATCTGCATCTGATGATTTTGACAAATCCAATGCAAGTTTAGCCGCATTCTGTCTAGAATCCGAAAACAAAAGAACTTTCTTACCTTCATTAATTAGATCTGATCTTGGTGGTTGTAATTCGAACTGCGCCTTTGTCAGATTATAAAAAGGAATATTACCTTTAGTAGCAAAATCTGTCGGTTTTTTCAATGGCATACCCTTTTTACATTTAGGACACGTTTTAAACATATAATAATCATTTTTTTCATCATACTCAGGGTACACTACTTTAAGCAAAGTTTCATCGCTCTGATAACTCAAATATAGTTTTCCCGTAACTGGATCAAGGTATCCTAGCTTTTCTTTTATGTTTAGCTCATAATCAACAGGACAAATATAAAGGAGCATTTCTGTAAGATCATTTGCACCACCTCTAAGCCCCCTACTTGGAAAAGCATACCAATAGCCTGTTCCTGTCATCTTCTGTACATATACTTTTAAATATAAGGCCCCACATTTAACATGGTTTACAAGTTCATATATCCTTGCACCGCAATCACATCTTTCTCTCGGAATAGAAATTACCTTTCCAAGAGGAAGTTTTTCTTTCTCAGAATATTTTTTCCCGTCACACGTACATTTAGGATTAGAACATGCATATAATCCCTGAAGTCCTCTCACAAACATATGTAAGCGAACAGGGAACAGAATATTTCCTTCTTTTTTAGCAAGCGATACAACTATAAGAAGCGCATCTAATGCATCTGCTGCATACTCACTATCACCAAATATTTCTTTTCTCAACAATGAATGTGGCTTTGCACCATCGCGACAAAGTTTATGAAGCATAACATACGCTTCGTAATCAGGCAGGTTATCAAACAACCACTCTTGAGCATCTGATGTTGAGAATTCATCTGGAAGCTTCACACGAAATACTTTTTCAGCAAAAGACCTTATTCTATCGCATATTTCTTCTGCTGTCACTTGACTTGTGCCAACTGCTACAAGAGCTTTGGCATCCGTTACAACTCTAAATTCTTTCTTTATATCTTCCTTTTTACCAAAAAGTGGAATGCATTTATCATACTCCTTCCCTGTAAGTCCCTCAAAGAAACTAGCGATAGCCGCCTCATCGGATGTCGTTGATGATGGCATACTCGCCGTAGTAAGGATAAACTGCACTTTATCGAGTGTAATGCCAAGACGAGAAAACAATCTGTCCAAAAGAAGCGCAATCTCACCACCCGAGGACCCCCTATACATATGAGCTTCATCAAGAACTACCATAAGCCGATTATCTTCCGACTTTTCCAACCACTTCTTAGTATTGTCCCAAATACCAGCTTCCAGCTGCCGCATAAGCATATATTCCAACATAGAATAATTTGTAATCAAAATATCTGGTGTATTCTGTTGAATCTCAAAACGAGTAATATACTCTGCATCAAGTGGTCCCGGATTATGAATACCTTTTTCCAAATTTTCAATGAAAATCTTAAGGCCCGCATCTCCACCATATCTTACCGGATATTTATTGATACTCTTAAGTCCTTCTATTCTTCTTTTCTGTATTTCTATCTCACTAGGTGAAGCATTTTCATCAATCAAATAATGCGCACGAAAAGTTTCTGCAAGTTGAATATTGCTTTGTTTCTTTGATTCACCAGAATAGGGGGTTCTTCCTGTATACATTCCAAAATGCGGAATGCGTTCAGTTCCTAAAGATGTCGTAAAAATATTTATAAATTCTTCGGATCCCATAATTTTTCTAAATCGCGCAAGTTGATCAGATACTAATGCATTCATTGGGTAAATTATGAGCGTCCTAACTGCAGGAAGGCTAAAATCTTTAGGCCTATCCAAAGCCTCTTTAACTTCACGTGCAATAATTGGCCAAAGAAAACACTCTGTTTTACCTGAACCAGTACCAGTTGATACAAATAAATCTTTTCCATCTAAAGCACCTGTAAGCGCCCTAACCTGATGTTCAAATGGAGTGGAATATATTCCCAAATTAGCATTAACAAGTTTTAAAAGCACTTCTCTTACATTTTCAGGAATGTCAGCAATCTTTATTCCATCTATCACCTTTTTATAGGATGAAGACGTTTCAATATATGGCTCTTTTGCAATATTGATGTCATCATTACAATCATTTCCAAGTATATCCTCCGCATACAGAAGTAATGTTTCACTATTAGCGAGATAATCTGATTTTATATAATTTTTTAATCTATTTCTTATTTCCTGATAATACTGCTGCACTCCATTTGTTTTTCTATCCATAAAACTCACCTTCTTTTGCTTTGAATCCAATATTTGTTAATAAACTTACCACTTGCGAGGTTAGCTCATTTCGTATAATAAAATTTTTTCTATCAATAAAAGACTTTTGAGGCCACGCATTAAGTAACATATAATAGTACTCTCGATTGGGAATCTGTCCTAGAATTCTGATTTGGGAATATTCTTTATCAATAGGGCAAACATATACTACCATTGGATTCAAGTAGTACTCTCTAAGTGCTATATATATTCTTCTAAATTCTGCGCCGGTTTTTGAATCTATATAATCATTATTATTTTCGATTGCAAAAACCAGTCTCCCATCTGTATCCTCCATTACTCTATAGAAGGGACCAAATGGGCTTTTTCTTGCAATAGTCATATCAGCATTACGATATTTTTTCCATGCTTCAGAAATTTTTCCTCTGTAAAATGGATTGAAAAATTCAAGTTCCAAGCAGTCTATATCTTTTTCATCAAAATCACATATATTAAAACAAGACATCAAGTACTCTTCTGGCATTAAATTATCGCGTACAAGGTATTCGGTAAGCGGGATTTCTCTTCCACTATTTTTTATGTGTATCCCCAACCCATTCATCCAATACTCTTCTTTAGGGATTCCTAAAAAAATACTATCTTTATCTGTAATTCTTATTGTTTCTCCTCCCATAATAATCTTTGTTTTTCTCTTGTTAACTCGCTTTTTCTCACATTTTC
>ENA-OOZT01001839-OOZT01001839.1-human-gut-metagenome-genome-assembly--contig:-NODE-1839-length-13303-cov-1.919837_pt1 | contig 13303 bp, 9 predicted proteins | sample MGYA00241192_ERZ501407 | MGnify/ENA primary metagenome ERZ501407 (study PRJEB25962, sample SAMEA2042911) | human gut metagenome | biome: human gut; feature: human-associated habitat; material: faeces...
TTGGAAATATGATCTCTTGGGCAGAACGGCATTTCAATTGCGGCCGATTCCGGAAATGGAAAGGGGCTGTCGTGGCACTGTCGTTTCCTTTGTTTGTCGGTATGATCGGTTGGGGGATAACCGTCGGGACCCTGGCCGTTGGGGTTTGGTGTTTCTGTATTGTTGCGTCTGTCTTTGTTTTTTATGGATTGGCTAACCATAGCCTGATCCAGGAAGGGAGGGAAGTCATCGATATATTGAAAAAACAGGGCGTGGAGGCGGGACGCCGGCGCCTGTCCTGGATTGTAGGCAGAGATACATCGGAATTATCGCCTAAGGAGATATATACGGCTGTACTCGAAACGATGGCAGAGAATCTGAGTGACGGGGTTGTGGCTCCTTTATTTTATTATGCTTTGGGCGGATTTCCGGCTATGATGGCTTATAAGATGGTAAACACCCTGGATTCGATGATCGGTTATAAAGATGAGCGTTACCGGCAGTTCGGTTGTATGGCAGCCCGTTTGGACGATGTATTGAATTATATCCCGGCCCGGTTGACTGCTTTGTTTATGGCCCTGGTAGCCTATCGTCCCGGTCTGTTCCGGTTTATTTTCCGTTATTGCCACCAGCATGCCAGCCCGAATTCCGGTTTCCCGGAATCGGCTATGGCGGGAATTTTAGATTGCCGGTTCGGCGGTGCACACGTTTATCACGGTTTGTTGGTCGAGAAGCCTTATATCGGGGATAACGACAGGGAAATAAGCTATGCCGATTTCCGGATTGCAGTCCGGGTGAATCATAGGGTAACTCTCCTTACGGTAGTATCGATCGTTGCGGTCTACCTATGCGTGTTTATCAAATAAAGAACGGGGGAAGATCTCCCCAATAAAAGTGAATATAGCTGGCAGTGACATGCCCGGAACGATAAACCGGCGTATCGACTTCCATCCCTTTGGCATTCGTTACCCGGGCAATGGATGGCAGGGGGCTTTGACCCGGGATTATGCGGGAGTAATGGAATTCGTGGCCCCGGTATTCCTGCCCGTTCAGAAAAATTTTGCGATATCCGAGTTTTAATTTCATATTTTCCATCGTTGCTCCTTGCGGTAAAAAACCGCACATCGGATAGGAATGTCCGTCTGTATCGGTAATATATTCTCCGAGGTACATCATTCCCCCGCATTCGGCAAACAGGTGTCCTCCGTTTTGGCAATAATTCAGTATCGACTGCCGCATCGTTCGGTTTTCAGTCAAACGGGAAAGGTAAAATTCCGGGTAGCCTCCGGGTAAATACACCAGGTCGGAGATGGGAAGTTCACTGTCATACAGCGGACTGAAAAAAGTGAGTTTGCCTTTTTGTTCCAGTACACGTAAATTTTCCGGATAGATGAAATTGAAAGCTTCGTCACAGGCGATGGCAATACGCATGTCACTGGCATGGCTGTTTGTTTTTCCCGGAAGACAGGACGACGGGGCAGTTGCACAGGAACAAATATCCAGCAAACGGTCGATATCCACCGTCTGTTCCACCTGACAGGCGATCCGGTCGGCAAATTCATCGAAGCAAAACTCACTATCGATGTTCAGGCCCAGGTGGCGGGAGGGTATTTCGATGCCTTTGCATTTGGGCAAATATCCCAGGGCTTCGACGCCGGCATCCCGGCAGGCTTGTTGCAGGTAGGTGTAATGCGATTCGGAACCGACGAAGTTGAATACAGCTCCTGCGATTTGGATATCGGGACGGAAATGTTTGAAACCATAGAGGATTGCTGCGACGGTGTAAGCGGTCGACCGGGCATTGACCACGAGGATAACGGGAAGATGCAACAGGCCGGCAAGTTCGGCGCTGCTGCCTGCCATATTGTCGTATCCGTCGAAAAGTCCCATAACACCCTCGGTGATGCAGATGTCTGCCGTTCGGCTATGCCGGGCATATACCTCTTGTACATGTGTCGCTGAAGCCATGAAGGTATCTAAATTGTATGACGTTTGCCCGGCCGCAGCTGCATGGTGTTTGGTATCCAGGTAGTCGGGGCCGCATTTGAACGGTTGTACTTTCAGACCGCGGTTTTTCAGCGCACGCAATAATCCCAGCGTGAAAGTGGTTTTTCCGCTGCCCGACGAAGCTGCACCGATGAGAAATTGAGATGTGCGCATATTTTTTTCGCAAAGATAGTGATAAAAAACGAAAAACCAGACAGGTGGGATAGGGGCAACCGTCACACATCAATAACCGCTAACACTTATTTCAATTGATTGAGCCTATCTCTTAACGGTACACCGATAGCAGGACGTTCCGCCTTGTATTGCATCAATTTGTCATTTTTGCCATACAGCAGGAAATGAGGGATACCCCGGACATTCAGCATATCGGTAAAGGCACCATCCTTAACAATCCATTGATGTCCGTCCAGCTTCAACTGATCCATTTTCTTTTCCCAGGCCTCCCGGTTTTCATCTAAAGAGATACTGACAAATACCACATCGGGATTGGTTACACTTTTCTCCAGTTTTTGCAGGTAAGGAATCTCTGCGCAACAGGGACTACACCATGAAGCCCATAGATCGATGTAGAGATATTTATCTTTAAAATCCGACAAGCGGTGTTGATTACCGCTCCGGTCCTCGAAAGTCACGTCCGGAATCGGGGCACCGACGACTGAAAAACGCTTTTCCCGGTACTGATGTACAACATCTTCCCCACCGGGCACTCCCTCGCACAATGTTTCCAACCGGATCAGATTCTCTTCACTATAGGGATACTCACTGATATAATTGGCGAGTATCGAGAGATGTAAGGCTTCCCGCATAGAAGGTGTCCGGAATTGTTCTTTCAACAGGCGGATTTGCTCTTCCGGGGTTCGTGCCTGTTTCCTCAAGTAAGAAAGAGCAAGAATCTTGCTACCGTAAAACTGTCTCCAATAAGGTTTATCCACGATTGCCGGCACCTCCGGTAAACCGGAAGTCAGGTCTTCCGGTAATTGCATTCCCTGCCGTCCGTAATGATGAGCCATATTCTGCACGATCTCCAGGTAAGTAATCAAACTCCACGTATTCAGGTAATCAGCTAGCACCTCATCCGGTTGCCGGGTAGCGATCAGGCGTTTCGCTTCCTGAAGGAAGTCTGATAACTTGCCTTTCAACTCTCCGGGTGCCGAGGAAGACTGCCAGAAAGTTTTACCCGATTGCAACATGTATGCCCGAAATTCCTGGAGCATCCGGTTCCCTTTATCGACGGCCTCTATCATTGCCTCTTGATTTTGTAACACGAATTTCATCTTTACGGGCTTGCTGTTCTGAAAGTAAACGGGAGTAGAGAATTGCCACTTCTCCCCGTCTTTTTCCGTAACCACGCCATTGAAATTGAAAAACGGGATATTTCCGGCAGGCAAAGTGACCGAGAATCGATGACAACTGTCCGGCACGATACTTGCCGTCGTATCGTTACCCTGCAACGATAAACGGTAAGAGATTCCTTCCGTGGAATATAATTCACCCGTGAAAGTATATTCAGGTTTGTTCCGGCAAGCAACGCAAGCCAGAACAAACAAATAAAAACAAAATCGTTTCATACAAATCATTGCTTCTTGTAAATGATTTTTAGCGGTTTATAAGCCACGTTCAGCCAAGGTCCTTCCGCGTCTTTACCGGTATCGGCATTCAGTATATAAAACGACCCGTTCAGCTCTGGTTGGGCAGGTTGATAAACCCCCACATACAACTGTTTGTCATCGGGATCGACAGAAAGACTTGTGATTTCGGCTCCGTCCAGCTCAATCGTTCTCCACGGTTGAGTGGGGAAAGATGTTTCTGTGTTGTAATACCAACGATAAATTTTATTACCGATAGCGTAATAGAAAGACTGGTAAGTCTTACAATTTGCCGAAGGAGTTTCCGCCGTTAATTCGGGACTACCGTTTATTGGCGTACGATCGTCGACAAGGTTAAAGACATTCCACCACTCTGTCCAGTCGTCATTATACTCGGTGTCGTAAAAATTTTTACTAATGGTTGTCTTCATGAATACCCCGTCTTTTTGAGAGAGTAGCGTACAAAAAGTGTTATCCCGGAAATAGAGGGCTATAGGGGTATGTCCCGTGAGATCCACATTCGCTTCCTCATCCCGGGTAGAATAATAATAATACCCCCCCAATTCATAAATAATAGCGGAATTATTTCTATCCCATAGCATATAACCGATCTGGTAGCCTTCATTCATCAATGCCATTCGTTCATTATAAATACTGGGGAAACTACTATTAGCTAAAACTACTCCTTCTTTGGTCGAAATCGAATATACCTTGCCGCTCTCTGTCAATACATTACCCTTAGTGTATTTTGCCGGAAGCAATATCTTTGTGGGTATAAAATTTTCGTCATTTTCCTCAATAACGCTTTCTACGTTCAACACCTTACTATTGAGCATGTATATGGAAGGAATTCCTTTAAAACTGATAAACAATTGGTTTTGATGTGAAACCAAATCTGTCGGGTATTTTGGAAATTCAATGTCCGGGTTATTGATAGCCAAACAATTGGTTTTAAAAGTTCTCTCCACCCCTTCCCCGATCTCCTTATCACTAAGCTCACGCATGATAGAAAGCAAGGGTTCACCTTCCCCGTTCTCGCTAAGAATGGCAATTCCCGTTTCATAGGGAGAATTGACATTCACCGTGAACTCGTAGAAACTGCTACCGTGATCATTACTGACTTTCAACCGGACGGGGAAAGACCCTAACTCGCTACCGACATAATAAAATACCGAAGAGTCGGAATAAAAGTTATAGTTCACGTCCCATTCGTACCGAAGCGGAAGCTGCGCTTCGCTCTCGCTGACGATGTCCTTTGTCGGGATCGACAATTCCTCGTGCTGGTCGACATTGTATACTTTTTGTATTTTAAGAGTATCGATGGTAATCTCAGAAATCCGTACCGTATCCATGGTGGATTCATCCTCGAAACAAGCTGCTGCACATAACAGGCAGAATACAACCGGAATATATTTTATGATTTTCATTTTATTCTCATTTTTAATTATTTATTCGGATTCGGAAAATCGGTAACACCCAATTCCGGATGCTCCTGAAAATACTCGTACATGGGGATTAGCACGAATTTCGTGAGAGCAAGGTCGTACTCGTAATCCCAGGGACCGAAATAGCTGGTACTCCAACCGTCATTATAAGTTTGATCTAGGTTTTCACCCCATTTTTCCACCAAATTCCGATAGGTTGCCGGGGCAGTTTCCTCCATTTGCCGGAAAAAGTCCATGAATACGACATACACAGTGGGATTCCAAGGTCCTAACTTTGTTTCCGACCAGGCAAAATTTCCATTCCGGTCGACCCAATTGGGTTTACTCACGATGTTATTGAAAGTAACGATCGCTTCGTTGCTGATTTCTTCCTCCTGCTCCGAGGTGGGGGTAAAATATTCATTCGCGATTAACCGGAAAGCCACAGCCCACTGCAAGGTATCAAGTGCATTCCTGTAAATAGTAACCGGTAAGGTGCAATTGACCGAGTCGGCGGGCAATACAAGGGTGGCCGGTATAGTATACTGATCGGGGGACTTGGCATTACTCCGCCCGGAAATAACTTCCACCGAGAAACTCCTGTCCTCGTCAATAGGTGTCCCGATGATCTTTACCGGGATATCGATGGTATGCTCCGTTATCCCAAGTGTAACCACTCCAAAGGAATAGTTTATCGAATCCTTATTGAAATAAATATCTATAACCGAATCATCGAACACCGGGTAATCCGTTTCGCTACAAGAGGATAGGCTCCAAATGGCAACGAATAAAGAAAGAATATATCTTGTTTTCATAATATGAAGATTTGTAGTGAACTTAGTTTCTATAATTATACTCTTCCTCGGGAATGTCGATTACGTATATCTTATCACTCGCTGCAACAGTTTCTCCCGAGATCGTCTTAATATCGAGATTAAGGCGTTTCATGTTAAAGAAAGATTGTCCCTCGCCGATAAATTCTTTATAACGCTCGTCGGAAATCTTATCCAGGGTCAATGTTCCCTCCTCGATAGGGGTCAATCCGCGACTTTCCAGCACTTCATTAAAATAATCTTCCGCAGCGGAAATATCATTCTTCAACAAACACTCGGCAGCGATATAATACATTTCCGGTAAACGAATCAGGTTAAGACCGGGAATCTGTCCGGCCGGACGTTTTTGTGTGAGATCCAATTGATATTTGTCCGTCAACTTAACAAAACGGAGTTGATTACTTCTTGTCGTAAACCAAGCCGCCCAACGGAAATCATTTCCTCCTCCGTTTTGCTGGTAAGTACTCTCGATATCTCTCCTTGGATCCAGACTCTTGTAGGAAGTGGACTCGTAAAGGTATGCCTTGCTTGAATTATACAGAGTCGTTTGAGAATAAAGCCCGAAAATAGTTTCTTTCATGGAAAGAGTCCCGATAATATCATTTGCTACTTCCGTCTTATCGACTAAAGAGAGTCCGCTCTCACGTATCACCTTATCCGCGTAATAGTAAGCACTATCCGTCTTCTCGTAAGTCATGTAAACACGGGCGAGAGTGGCACGCACCGCCTGTAAATTGAAATGCGTAGACTGATCTTTCAGGAAATCATCATTATCGGTAGCCTCGGCATAAATTTCTGGCTGATCCAATAATTGCTCCGCCTCCCGGAGATCGCGGATAATATTCCTGTATACCTCCTCTTTCGTGAGTACCTCGGAAGGAATCAGCGAAAATTGCGTACTATAAACAATTCCACGGGCGTTCGGCTCGGTCTGCGAACAGAATAAACGTAAGAGATCGAAATGCAGATACCCTCTCAATCCCAGCGCTTCTCCCTTGTAGATATCGTAAAACCGCATGGAAGAAGGAGAGTAATTCCCTAAATTGATCAGAACATTATTGAGATAAGATATATTCTCGTACATCTTGCGCCAAATGTCTAAAAAGTCTTTTTTCACCTCGGCATTACTTGTATACTTGAAAGAGGACAAATCGGTAATTTCCGTGTTATACGAACAACTGAAATATTGTGCCAATACATCCATCACGTAGTAAGTCATGTACCTTCCATACAAGGTATCGCCCCGCATAGTAGCATAAGCCCCGTAAAGCGCATCTTCAAATCCGTCTTCATCAGTCAGCAGATCATCCCCGAGTATCTCCCCGTCGGGATGTACATCCAAAAAATCGTTACAAGCACTACCCAATAGTAGTAACATAAAACCGCAAATAATAATCCGTATCTTTGTTTTCATAATGACACTGTATTAAAAAGTAGTACTTAAAGTAAATTCAAAACCGTTTCCGTACAAGTAAGTCGTACCGCGCTCTATTTTGACACTGGAAAAACGCAAAATATCCGTTAGGTTAACCCCGAGTCGCAAATTCCGGACCATCAATTTTTTACAAATAGTAGCCGGAAACTCGTAACCGAGATTTACCGAGGTAAGTGTAAACACGTTCTCCTTTTCCACGAAACGGTCTGTATAATTAGCGATCGTGTGATCTGTTATTCTGCGATACAAAGCGATGTCGCCGACTTCTTGCCAACGATCGTTAAAAGCCCGGTGGTCGACATTCGTCTTTCCAGATGTACCTTCTACACGAGTGGCACGGGTGGTGTTATAAACATATCCCCCGCATTTAAAAGTTCCCAACAAATACAAACTGAATCCTTTGTAGTATAAGTTTGTAGACACGGTCCCTTGGAATTTGGGTTCCGTATCGCCGACAACGACCTTATCATCAACGGAATACTCGAAAGTCCGGGAACCGTCTAGTTTGATATACACTTCATTACCGGTGGCCGGGTCGATTCCTGCCGAACGAACGACTTTTATGGCGGTCCTACTTCATATTGTGCCAACGGGGCAGGGGTATCCGACGAAGGTTTCTGGTTATTATTCTCCTCGTTCTGACGTTTCAAAGCGTTACTGATCTTCAGTATCCGGTTTTTATTCGTCGAGCCGGTCATCGCCACTTGCCACCAGAAATCTTTATTCCTGATAGGCATACCGTCAATAGAAAATTCAAATCCTTTGTTCTCCATTTCCCCTATATTCTGTTTCCCGGAAATAACACCCGTTGAAGGTGCGATACTGGCATCCAGCACGAGGTCTTTCGTCCGCTTCAGATAATAATCGAAAGTTGCGTTGAATCGTTGGTCAAAAAGGGAGAGATCAGCGCCGATATTATAAGAGAACTCGCGCTCCCATTTCAAATCATCGTTACCGATTGTCCTGGGAACGGCGCCAATCCCGTGAAGATACTCCAACGTATTGTCATACTGATACATCGTGACAGACTGGAAGGGCTCGAAATTTACATTTCCTGTGTATCCTGCGCTACCCCGTACTTTCAGCAAATTCAAGATATCCGATTGTAAGAAATTTTCATTATGCAAATTCCAACCGAGACCTCCCGACCAGAATTGACCGAAACGCTCGTTGGCGCCGAATTTCGAAGAACCGGAAAGACGATACACGAAATCGGCATAATAACGGTTGTTATACATGTAGTTGGCATTAGCGAAGAATCCGACCTCGGAACTAAGATCTTGCGAACCGGAAGGCTGACCGGTAGGATAACCTGTTGCGTGGCCCACGAAATTCAACTCGTCATTATAAAAACCGACTACTTTCAACTCGGACGATTCGCTTTTCTCCTTACGTATTTCCGTGCCGGCAATGACACTGATCAAACTGTTATTGTCGGTAAGTTTATTGTAAGCGACATTCAATGTCCCCGACCAACTGACATCCCTGTTATCCGTCTTTGCCAGACTTCCCTTTTTCGTGATATCATCTTCTTCATCAAATTCCTGCGAATCGGGCGACAAATAGGATTCTCCCCGTCCCTCACTGACAGAGATATTAAAATTACCCGTAATCCTGAACTGTTCATTGATATCCCAACGCACATCGGTCGTGTTACTAAGGGTCTTTGTCCCGTCGATACTGTAATTACCTAATTTCGCTTCTACCATAGGATTATCGTTATTCCACGACATATTGCGGTTCGGGTTCCCGAATTCGTCATATATCCGGTCATAAGGATTTTGATTTACCCAGTTACTAAAACTCCCGTAAGGGGTGTCTTTTGTATCCACTTCGTTGTAAGTAGTGCGGTTAGAAAAAGTCAACCGGTTAGGCAAATGGTATTCCAGCTTGAAACCGAGAGCGTAACGACGGCGGTAATCGTCTTTCATCACCCCTTGCGTATTATTAAAACGTCCCGACAGCTCATAACGGATCGAAGAAGCTCCCCCGTAAAGACGCAAAGAGTGATCATGAGAGAACGCCACCCGTGCCGGTTGAGATAGCCAATCGGAATCAACTCCGCGGGCAATTTCCTGATAATACTTGTTATACAATTCATCCAACCGGTATTGCTCTTTGTTGAGATCAAGATCACCGTATTGATTTTGCTCGGCCGTGTAAAGACCGGATAAACGCTCGTATTCCAATTTCTCTGCGGCGTTCAGCACGTCATAGTCTTTCAGGTAAGGGAACTGCACGTTTGCTGTAAAATTATAACTGACACGCATGTTGCCTTCTGCCAGTTTTTTACGTTCGATCACGATCACTCCATTGGCTGCACGGCTACCGTAAAGAGCGGTCGCCGAAGCATCCTTGAGCACGGTAATACTTTCTATTTCATTTATATCCAAGTCATACAATTCTTCCATACTGATCTCGACCCCATCCAGCATGATCGTTGGCTGATTTACCTGGCTGTTGTTGCTGGAAGAAAAAGATCCCATTCCTCTTAACAACAGTTCCGGGACATGATTCGGGTTGGAACCGAGATCACTCCTTTCCACCAAGTTCAAACCGGGAGTCAACGCACTGATAGCCGCAATGATGTTAGTACCTGAAACTGCCTTCAATTCATTGGCTTTCATTGTCTTCACGGCACCGGTATAACTACTTTTCGATTTAGTAAAATAACCGGTAACCACGACTTCATCCATTTCCTTCACCTCTTCTTCCAAAGTAATATTCATTTCTTTCCCCTCTTCTGCCTGGAAGGTAACCGTCTTAAAACCGACAAACGAAAACTCTAACGAATACTTTCCCTCGGGCAACTGTAATGAAAACAAACCATCCAAATCCGTGGCTATCCCCATGTTTGTTCCTACTACCTTAACCGTCACTCCCGGCAGAGGAATATTCTCTTTATCCACCACTTTTCCTTTTACTGTGATCATCTTCTTCTCGTCCGCTACCTGATTTTTCGATTTGATAATGACCACGTTGTTCACGACCGTGTAAGTCAGATTCGTTTTCCTCAAAATATGGTCTAATACCTCCTCCACGGCAACTTCCCGCACGTCAACATCCAATCCCTTCACCTTTTGGCTTTCGGCATTGTCAATATTATAAAAGAATCCGTAATCTGTTTGTAATTTCAACGCTTGCACCACTTCTTCCAAAGTCGCTTCCTTCATCTGAAGTGTCACCGTTCTATTCTGGGAATAGGCTGTTGCCGACACATGTAGCAGATTTGCAAATACAAAGACAAATAAAAGTCTTGCCATAAGCCATAATTTTCGTAAACGATTTCCCCGGATTGGGATAAACCACTGATTTTTTTTCATAACTTTGTATTTAAAATAAAACATATGGGGAATAGCCATTCGCTAATACCTATTCCCGGTTGATTATTCTGAGCAGGAGTTGCGGCAAACAACTCCTGCTCTTATTTTCGTTCACTCACCGTGACAGTCCGGTTGTTCACGCTAAAATGCACATCTCCGGCTTCTGCGATTACCTCGAGCACCTCTTGTAAATTCGTCTGCCGCTTCATAATACCGAAAAAACGTTTGTGTTTCAATTCCGGAGTCTGGTAGAAAATTTCCACGTCAAACCAACGGGAAACTTTCCTCAATATAGTCTCTAAATCATCGTTTCGGGAAACAAAAAGTCCCTCCTTCCAGGCCACATGGGAAAATACGTCCGTTTGGGTGACTTCTGCCTTTCCCGTTTCCCGGTTCAAAGAGAACAGTTCACCCGGCTTGATTTTCCGGAAACCGGAATCCTCACTACCTTTTACCTGTACCCCAACAGAACCTTTCACCAGAGTGGTCTGCACTACATTCTCATCCTCGTAAGCCATCACGTTAAATTCAGTCCCGAAGACTTTCACTTCTTCCAGTGAGGTTTCTACAATAAAAGGGCACTCGTCCCGGGCAACTTCAAAATAAGCTTCTCCCGTTAACTTCACTCGCCGTTCACTGCCCGTGAATACAATCGGATACGATAACCGGGAAGCCGAATTCAAAAATACTTTTGTCCCGTCAGCCAGCACGACGATATACTCTCCCGAAGGTGGCACAACCAACTCGTTGTAACTAGATTTTCCATCATTATTAACCTCCACATCGTATCGCAGTACACCCTCTTCTACACGAATCGCCACGCCATCTTTACCGACCGTTTGTTTTGTCAAAATAGAATCCAGTACGATCTGTTCACCATGGCTCAGCCGCAAGGTTACGGCAGCCTGTCCCGGTAAGACCTGAGTAATAGCGGACATATTATCAGGCATCATCTCCTGCAAACCGTTCGTGTACCGGAAATACAATCCCACACCCAACAACACGATAAATATCGCCGCGTAGCGGGTGAGATATACCAGACGTCGTTTATTGTTTTTCCGCTTATTTTGTCGGAATTTATCTATGTACCGGTTCAGGTCATGCCGATATATTTCCTCCGGCAATCCCCCGATACCTTCCGTACGGTCGAACTTGGAAATCCGGTTGTAAAAAGCCCGATGCTCCGGGAGAGTGTCCAACCAGGCATTCAGTTGCTCCTGTTCTTCTTGTGTCAAATCTTCAGTAAGACTCTTCTTGATTAGCGTCCATTCCAAAGATTCGTCTTTCCCCTTTTTCATTATTTTTAGATATAATTTCTATTAAGACACCTCAAAAAGGAAAAAAGTTAAGACAAAATATTACTTTTTGGGGAAAAGATTTAAAATAAAGCAAATAACAATAGACGGTCTTTCAGGTAAGGCAGTTTTTCCCGGATCATCCGGATTGCTCCATTCATTTGAACCTTGGCACTATTTTCCGAGATTCCTAATTTCTCGGCAATCTCCTTAAATTTGTAATCCTCCGTGACACGTAAACGAAAAACCTCTTTCATCCCCGGGGGCATCTTATCGACAATGACCTGCAACTCATCCAACACGGAGCCTTCATCGATCGCGTCTACGGTATCCGAATACAAATGGGCTTCCAGTACATTCTGTATATACGAGTCTTTGATTTTCAAATTCCGGAGGAAATTCAAACAACGATTCCTTACCATCACAAACAAATAGGCTTTTACCGAAGTCGTTATATTCAGTACCTCGCTTTTTTCGAGAAGATCCATGAACAAATCCTGTACGATATCATGAGCAGCCTTGGGATCGCGTAAATAATTGGCAGCGAAACGATACAAACGGTTATAATATTGCTCGAACAAGAAAACATAAGCTTTCTCTTCCCGGTTCTTTAACCGTTTCACGAGCAAAATATCGTTTTCATCCATACATTATCATTTTTACTTCACGATGATTTCGTCCGTGAACAACCAACCGCGTAAATCCTTGTCCGAACGGGCCTGGTAACGCACGTAACGGGTCGAGGCACATCCTGTCCAACCGAAGTTTCCAAAGCAGACCGGTTTTTCTTTCGATACCTTGTATTCCTCTCGCTTCGCTTCCACGAAATTCTTCCCGTCTGTCGAGAAAGAAACGATCACTTCGCATGGTAAAAACACCTCGGGATTCACCATTTGAATAAAAGTTGCCTCCACGGAAGTTATGCAAATGGCCTTCCCCAGGTCGATAGTTACATCGAGGCGGTCCCGCGATATAAACCCCTGCCACGCGCCATCGGAATACGTCCATCCCCCGCGGATGCCATCCGTCAGGGTCTTATCCCCCTGCGCTTTGTAATGTTCGTTATAAGGAGCATTGTACACCACCGGTTTCCCCAATGCCAAATGAACGACCTTTTCCTTTGCTTCGGGACGTTCCCCTAACTCTTGCTCCAGGGGAAAAGGATGGTACCCCCGGTCACGCAACCATCCGATCTCCCGGCATACCCGCCTGCGAAAATCAGGATATGACTTGTTGGCAGGTTCACTCCACGCCACTTCAGCGATAGCCAACAAACGGGGATAAGCCATATATTCGTAATGTTCATCGGTAGGGATATACTCCGCCCACAAATTGCCCTGCACGCCATAAATCAATTTCGCCTCTTCCTCTGTGAACGCGGGAGATGCCGGGTCATACGAATACACGTTAGCCAGTGGCAA
>ENA-OOZT01001865-OOZT01001865.1-human-gut-metagenome-genome-assembly--contig:-NODE-1865-length-13163-cov-1.767241_pt1 | contig 13163 bp, 9 predicted proteins | sample MGYA00241192_ERZ501407 | MGnify/ENA primary metagenome ERZ501407 (study PRJEB25962, sample SAMEA2042911) | human gut metagenome | biome: human gut; feature: human-associated habitat; material: faeces...
CAACTTTAACTTTACCTGTTTCTGTATTAACAGCAACTTCCGGAAGGAAGATCGTATACATGTAGGTTGCAAACGGATCACCCTGTGCTGTATCCTGATCGATCGGATGATCTGCACAGAAGGTTGTCACCCAGTTACCTTCATATTTTGTTGCAAGACCCTCAGCCACCATCTCATCATAAGTACGGAAGGTTCCGTCTTCTTTCTTCATGGCTGCCACAAGGTTTTCTGCTGCCAGACGACATGCATTACCTGACATAACCTGTGAACGTGATCCACCTGCAGGACCTGCATTAGGACATGTCTTGGTATCATTCATAACAAGTTTGATCTGTTCCGGTCTGATTCCTGCCTGACGAAGTGTTTCATGTGATGATACAAGAACCCCCATATCAGCGCCCTGTCCGTGATCTTCCCATGCAGCATACATTGTAACTGTTCCATCCGGATTCAGCTCTGCAAATGCGTTTGATGTATCAACACCATCAAGACCACAGCCATATACACCGAGAGATACACCGATACCATATTTGATCTTGCCATCAGAAGCTGCATTCTTTTCAGCCACACGTTTCTTAGCTGCTTCATACAGTGGACGAGCTGTCTTGAACAGTTCTTCTTCACAGTATACTTCAGGCGGATAACCTGTAGGGATCGTACTGCCTTCTGATTCTTTGTAACAGTTCATTTCACGGATATCGAAGGGGTCGATTCCCATCTTTGCAGCCAGAACATCTATCGCAATCTCAGATCCCATATAAGACTGAGGAGATCCGTAAGCACGGAATGCTGAACCCCATGCATGGTTTGTAAACACTGTTGTAGATTTGTTACGGATAGAATTGATTCCATAGCCTGCACCTGTAAACTGGGAAAGTCTCATTGTAAGCAGATCACCGAATTCTGAGTATGGACCATGATCCACATAGTTATTGCCCCAGAGTGCAAGAAGCTTACCATTTTCATCTGCTGCAAGCTTGATATTCATAAATGCAGGAGATCTCTTTCCTGTATAAGTAATATTCTGGAACTGATTAAATACCAGAGACACAGGACGTTCAAGGATCTTAACAGCAGCGCCGATCAGAGCCTCATTTGTAGGAGAGAACTTGTAACCAAAGGTTCCTCCTGCATGGTTTTGAACAATTCGTAAGTTCTCCATTGGCACACCGATACCATCAGCGATCATAGGCATATGCAGATGGATACCAATGGATTTGGAATGAACAGTTATCATACCGTCTTCGTCAATGTAACCATAACCGCAGTCCGGCTCAAGATGAAGATGAGGCTGACGTGAACAGTAAGATTCGATCTCAACCTGCTGTGAATCCGGAATGCTGTCCCAGTCAAAATCAGGACCCTTGATACAGTTTGTCTCAAAGAATGCGTTCGGAATACCGGGATGAATCTCTGCCGCATCCGGTGCGATGGCATCCATTGCATTCATATATGCAGGAAGCTCTTCGATCTCAACTTTAACTGCTTCTGCTGCTGCCCTTGCATGCTCTTCTGTATCAGCAGCTACGATGGCAATCGCATCACCAAACTGGAAGATTTTTTCATCGCAAAGTACAGGACGTTCGAAACCGTCTGTCTTGTTGTGTTTTGGAAGCATTACAAGACCATTGATCTTGTTGGTTCCGCCTGCTGCCTTAATATCTTTTGCTGTGATAACACGAACAACACCAGGCATACTCTCTGCTTCTGCTGTGTCAATATTGAGAATATTTGCATGAGAAACCTTTGCCTGTGTAAGAGCAAGGCGAAGTGTTCCTGATGGCATCTTTAATGCATCATCTGCACCAAAATCCCAGGTACCTGTTACCTTCTGTGCTGCTGACGGACGGATATAATTTGTTCCAACAATAGAATCACCTGTCTGTTTGAACACAAGGTCTTCCTTTGTCATCTCGCCGCGCATAACTGCTGCTGCAGCCATAGTAGCATCGATCAGCGGCTTATAGCCTGTACAACGGCAGAGATTACGCTGTTTGTTAAACCAGTCTCTTACCTCCTCACGGGTAGGACTTGGATTATTGTCCAGAAGCACTTTTGCTGAAATAATAAATCCCGGTGAACAGAAACCGCACTGTGCGCATCCATATGCCATCCATGCAACCTGGATCGGATGCATATCAGAAAGTGTTCCCACACCTTCAATGGTTGTGATCTCTGCATGATCGGGAACACGGCTCATCTTGTAGATACAGGATCTTGTGACTTTTCCGTTCATAATAACATTACAGGCTCCACAGTGACCTTCACCGCAGCCAATCTTACATCCTGTAAGAAGAAGGTGATCACGGAGCACCTGCGCCAGTGTCTCATCCTTATCAAGAATAAGTATTCTCTCAACACCATTAATCTTCAATGTCTTTTTAATCATGTCCCATTCCTCCTTTTAAAAAAATTCATTTCAATCTTACTGATCTTCAGGCTTATGTGTTCCGCACGAATCATGGTCAGCTCCCCTGCCTGTCAGATCTTTCAGTCTCTCTATTCCTCTGGCGGAATAGAAAACAATGGAAGAGCTGCTCCCGTCCAGATTCTCACCGCTGAGCTTTAAAACATTTGCATTCTCATAATAATCGATGGGAAGCGTCCGGCTATATACAACCCCTGTACGCTCATCTTTTACCTGTACAGTAACTTCTTTTGCGGTAATCTCAAAAATCTTATCCATAAAAAAGTTCTCCTGTCCACGTTATTTTATATATCCATACTACCATAATTTTGCACAATTATACAAATTATAAATAATTAATAGTTGGCTATTTTATATATTACAGACAATTTTATTTTGTTTCATTTAAAATTTTAACTATTTTTATTCTTTTATATGTTATAATAATATCAAATTTGTATAATATCATTGAAAGAAGGAGGTATCTAAATGCAGACAGGCGCCCTCATCGTGGCTGCGGGGAAATCATCACGAATGGGAGACTTTAAACCCATGCTTCAGCTTGGCTCCATTTCCATCGCACAGCGCGTGATCAATAATTTCCGGCAGGCCGGAATCTCCAAAGTAGTAGTGGTAACCGGATATCATGCAGATGTTCTGGAATGCCACCTGGCTTCCAATAATGTAGTCTTTCTTCGAAATGAGAACTATGCAAACACTCATATGTTTGATTCTGTCCGAATCGGACTTGAGTATCTGAAAGACAAAGTGGATACGGTACTCTTTACACCTGTTGATGTTCCGCTGTTCACAGCCCAGACAGTCACTCAAATGCTCTCTCTGGGGCGTCCCCTTGTAACTCCGGTCTGTAATGGCAATCCCGGTCATCCCATTCTGATCCGTTCCACACTGATTGATTCCATCCTAAGTGATGACGGAAAATCAGGACTTAAAGGTGCTGTGGATAACTGCGGGGAACCCATGTATTATCTTAATGTAAAGGATCCCGGTATTATTCATGATGCTGATACACCAGAGGATTATGCTGAACTTCTCCGCATACACAACCAGAGTCTGATCCGTTCTGAAATCCATATTCAGCTAGCCCGGGAAAAAGTTTTTTTTGATGAAAAACTCTATTCGCTGCTTACACTGATCCATGAAACAGGATCTGTCCGCGATGCCTGTGAGCGCATGCACATTTCCTATTCTACCAGCTGGAACCTGATCCATACCCTGGAATCACAGCTTCATGAACCTCTGATCATCAGAAGCCAAGGCGGTACAAGGGGAAGCCATAGCGAACTGACACCATACGGCGAAGAATTTCTGAAACGATATGCCCGTTTTTCAGAAGAAACACGTTCCTGTTCAAAAAAAATATTTGAAGAATGTTTCGGAGGGTTTTTAAATGCGTAACCTTTATCTGGTCCGGCATGGAAAACCACAGTATCCGGATGAACATTCTTACTGTGTAGGACAGACAGATTTCTCTCTATCCATGCTTGGACATCTGCAGGCAGTCCTTCTTAACGAAGAATTGTCCGATAAAATATCAGGGGTATACTGCAGTCCTTTGTTAAGAACTGTTGAGACAGCAGGCCATATGGCACCTGAGCTTCCACATATCATTGTTTCTGATCTGTCAGAACGAAATCTGGGAGAATGGGATGGCCTTTCTTTTGATGAAATACGCCAGAGATGGCCGGACATTTATAAAGCGCGTGGGAATAACCCTGATCATCCGATCCCGGGAGCAGAAACTCCTGCTGCATCTGGTTTTCGCTTTTCGCAGGCAGTTCATAAGATTCTTTGCGCTTCTGAAGGTGATATTGCAGTGGTAACTCATACAGATGTAATCTCTTCTTATTTACATGCATTACATTCTGATATGTACAGCAGGCAGCGGTTTCGTCTGCCCTGCGGCTCTTACTATCATCTGGAAGTGAATGAAAAAAATAATATTTCTTTCTCTGATCCCAGTTATATACTGCCTCATCCTGAATTAAATGACGGACTATGTCTCAGGCTTCGCAATGCTGTTTCTCTGCCCCGTCATGTACAAGCTCACAGTGATGCTGTTACTGAACTTGCCTGTTGTTTATGCAATATGCTGGAATCCAATGGTTATATCTTTGACCAGAAGCTTGTTCGCTCCGGTGCACTTCTGCATGATATTGCCAGACTTCAGAGGCATCACGCGAAAACAGGCGGTGAACTTTTCTTACAGTTAGGTTATCCTGAGATCAGCCAGATCATTTCACAGCACCATGGTCTGTTGGAAGCCACGCTGGATGAAGCAGCTATTGTATTTCTGGCTGATAAACTGATTCAGGAAACACAGCGTGTAACCATAGAAAAAAGATTTGCCGACAGCATGAGTAAATGCAAAAGTCCGGAAGCTCGCAAAGCTCATGAGCAGCAGTTAGAACAAGCCCGCAAACTGCAGGACATGATACAATCACTCTGCCATATCACGCTTTAGTTCAGGCGGGCAGACGTACACAACTGGAGCAGAAAAATCACTTAATTTAGTTAGGAGGTATTTTATTATATGAGAACATTATTTCAGACAATAAAACAACAATTCCTGGAGGGAAACGATCTTGTACTTGTTTCCGTTACAGCATCCTCAGGGTCTACACCAAGAGGTGCCGGTTCCCGCATGCTGGTCGGAAAAAACGGCAGAATTTCCGGAACCATCGGAGGTGGAGCTGTAGAATATCGTGCTGAATGTATGGCATTGGATATTCTTGAAAAAAAGGAATCCTGCGAGCATGAATTCCGGCTGAATCATAAAGATGTTGAAAATATTGGTATGATCTGTGGTGGTGATGTTACGGCCTTTTTCCAGTATCTTGATCATAACGATCCGATTATTATGGAAATCACGGAAACTGCTGAAAAATTCTATGAAGAGCGAAAAGATTTCTGGCTGATCTGCGATCTTCTCACCACCTCCGGTGTGAGCCTCTACAGTCCTGCATGCGGTCTCATCGGAACTGCCAATGTTCCTTCTTCTGTATTATCTTCTTTGTCTACAAAGCCACACCGATATCACAGTGAAGATTATGATCTGTTTTCTGAACAGATTGGAACCTCAGGAACTGTCTATGTATTCGGCGGCGGACATGTCTCACAAAAGCTTGTCCCAATCCTTGCAAGCGTTGATTTTCGCTGTGTTGTCCTGGATGACCGGCCGGAATTTACAAATCCTGCTCTTTTCCCAGGAGCAGTTGAAACAATACTTTGTGATTTCAACCATCTGGACCAGTATGTTTCTATTACAGCTGCTGATTATTGCTGCGTCATGACACGTGGACATTCCTATGATACCATTGTACAGGCACAGCTTCTCGCTACACCTGCATGTTATATAGGCGTCATTGGAAGCCGTGCAAAAAAAGCTGCTGTATTTCACCGTCTGATTGAAGAATACAACATTAATGAACAAGATTTAAACCGTATCATCTCACCTATAGGACTGGAGATCAAAGCAGAAACACCGGCTGAAATCGCCATCTCCATCACAGGACAGATGATCCAGGTTCGCGCTGACAGAAAGGCTACATCAAAATGATGGCAAAATCAGTATATAAAACTGTAATATTTGGTGCCGGACAAATTGGACAAATGACCGCAAGACTTCTCAGCAGTCCCTGTCAGCTCCTGTGCTTTGCTGATAATGACCCCCATAAACACGGATCATATATTGGAAATATTCCAGTCTGTTCTCCGGATACTGCAGCAGCACTTCTCCCGGATCTGGTCATCCTGGGAGTTCTGGATGAAGAACGGCGCAATTCTATGATAAAGCAGATGGAAAACTTAGGTTATCACGGACCTTTTCGTGATCCCTCCGTCCTTCGCATGTTTGACGCACGGGTTGCTGTTATGCGTCTTTTATCTGAGCAGATCTATCAATTGGATATTCCGGGAAATGTTGCAGAACTAGGTGTTTTTCGAGGTGAATTTTCTTCCCTGATCAGTGCAGCCTTTCCAGACCGAAAAATCCATCTTTTTGATACTTTTGAGGGCTTTTCAGAAAAGGATATCACAATAGAAGCCTCCGGTAATCTGTCCCGTGCCAAAACAGGTGATTTTTCTTCTACTGATATTGACTCTGTTCTTCATGTTATGCCTGATCCTACACGTACTGTGATCCACAAAGGATGGTTTCCGGATACCTTTTCCGATGTCACAGATGAAACTTTTTGTTTTGTATCTCTGGACGCAGATCTCTATGCTCCAACTGCAGCCGCACTTCCTCTGTTCTATGAACGCCTGGCCACCGGAGGAGTTCTCCTGATCCACGATGTGTACAGTACACAGTTTTCCGGATGTCGAAAAGCGGTCGGGGAATTCTGTCTGAAAAACCATCTGTTTGCAGATCCTGTATGCGATCTGCATGGAAGCGCAATGATCCGAAAATTATAAAAAGAAACGCCGGAACCGGTATTTACCGGAACCAGCGTTTCTTTTTCATTTATTTATTGTATAGCCCTTTTCCACGTCCATGCCTAACCTTTATAAAATTCCTTTCAGAACATTTTCCAACGCTTCTCATGGAAGTAATTTCAGGACTGGCCAATCAAAAAAATAACCGCTAGAAGCCTTGATTTCTAGCGGTTCTACGTGCGTTAGAGGTTGCTGCGTGCCAGTGGCACGCGTTTAGCAACGACCGGAGCGAAGCGTAGATCGAACCCGTTCGAGTCCGACCCGTACTCGAATAAAAAAATAAGACAGTGCATTTGCACTGTCTTATTTTTTATTAGCGTGCGTTAGAGGATTCGAACCCCCGGCCTTTTGGTCCGTAGCCAAACGCTCTATCCAGCTGAGCTAAACGCACATCCTTGTGAAGTTCTTATCTCGTGTCCCTCACAACAATGAGTATTCTACTCTATACTGGAGCATTTGTCAACACTTTTTTTGAATTTTTTATTTTTTTCTTTTGATTCGCAAAATTATAACAATTTACAACTATTCTGTAATGATATCAGTACACAGGTACACCAAAATACCATCGCAGTCCTGTTTTCATTAATTCCGCCGCAAAGCCTCGATCGGGCTCAGTTTTGCTGCTTTCTTCGCAGGATAAATTCCAAAGAATACTCCTACTGCACAGGAAAACAAAGTCGCCGCCATAATTGTACTCAGGCTGATTCCCGGAGTGATGGACATTCCCATACTGCTGCTTATGATTGAACAGATCACATATCCGCCAATCACACCCAGAACAATTCCTATCACCCCTCCAATCACCGTCAGAATTGCCGCCTCTGCCAGAAACTGCATCATAATAGAAGAGGTTTTCGCTCCCAGTGACTTACGGATACCAATCTCTCTGGTACGTTCTGTTACGGAAACCAGCATAATATTCATAACGCCGATACCGCCAACCAGAAGGGAAATTCCCGCCACAAAGGAGATAAAAGCAGTCACCATATCCAGCATCTGATTCATAGAGCTCATAATATCCTGAAAGCTCTGTACCTGAAAGTAATCTTTTCCTGCACACTGATGTCTTTTTTCCATCAGTTTTACCACTTTATCAGCAACATCCTGACTGTTTAAGCTCTTATCTGCCTGCATTGTTACTGAGAAAAAGTAATCGGATACACCGGTGAATTCATTCATTGTAGTATAGGGAACATTAATGGTTATCGGCATACCTTCGTAAGTATAACTGACAAAGGTTCCATTTTCTTTCTGGGTTGTCACTCCGCAGATACGAAGACTTTTGGTCAGTCCATAGCAGTTGACATCTACAGTCATTCCAACCACATCATCTGTGCCAAAAAGTCTTTTTGCATCTGCATCGGAAAGCACACAGACATTTTTTGCTTCCTGAACTTCATTTTCCCCGAAATATACTCCATGCTTCATGGTGGCATTATTTAACAGCTTTGCATCCGGTCCCTCACCCGTCAGCATAAGAGAAAAATTTCCCTTACCTGTGGTAGTTTCTCCACTGAATGAATCCGAAACATTTACTCCTTCTATACCGTCTACCGCCCGGATTGCTTCCACATCATCCGCAGTGATCCACTCCTCATCTGTCTGTGCCTCATCGCTGACACTGATGGCAATCTGCCCGCCGCCGATATCATCAATTTCACTGTTCATCTGGTTCTTGGTTCCTTCACCCACAGATACAATGGCAATTACAGAAGCAATGCCAATGATAATGCCAAGCATAGTCAGAAAAGAACGTCCCTTATTTGCCATAATGTTATGGACTGCCATCTTGATATATTCATACAGATTACTCATCAGCATCCTCTCCTGTCTGTTCAGGAACTGCCTGTACTTCCATTCCCTCTGTGTAATCACCCAGATCTGCGATCACTTCTTCTCCTTCTTTGATTCCGTCCGTAATTTCCACATAATCCTCTGAACTGATTCCTGTGGTAATATTTCTCTTTGTCACCAGTCCATCTTCTATCACATAGCAGAAGGAGCCTTCTTTTCCGATATTGACCACTTCCACAGGAAGAGTCACCACATTTTTCGCAGAAGCCGCATAAATCTTAACCTTGGCATCTACTCCCAGGAAAATATCTTCATCCGGATTATCAATGCTTACTGTTGCTGAAATGACCGGCGTTCCTTTTTCATTCTGCACCGCAATATGACTCATTTTTGTTACAGTACCCTGATAAGTATTATCCCCCAAGGTAATCTCAACAGACTGCCCCTCTTTCACTGTATTGTAATCATATTTAGAGAGAGTCACATCCACACTTGCCTTGTCTGTATTCTCAATAGTAAACAGTTCCATACCCTGAGTAACTGCTGCTCCCTGCTTAATATCTGCCTTGGATATGATTCCGTTAAATTCTGCGGTGATTCCTTTCTTTCCTTCCTTCACCAGTTCCTCGGCTGATTTTGCGTCCAGTTCGGAAAGATTATCTGTTACTTTCAGTTTCTCTTTTTCTTCTTTTGTCAGACTTGTGGAATCTGCCTCTGCGATAGCTTTCTCAGAAGCCAGATCTGACTGAAGCTCTGCAAGTTCATCGCTTGCTGTCTCAAGTGCACTTTCCAGAGCAGAAGTATCCGCAGTTACTGTCCCGCCATCACTTCCACTGTAATCATATCCGTAGGAGGAAGAATCTTCCCCATCGCTGTCATCTGCATCTGAACCGTCTGAAATTCCCCATGAGTAATCTGCACTGCTTTCTGTGAAATCAGAAAGTACCGGCATTTTCGGTGTCTGCTGCTTAAGATCATTATAAGTCTGCTGTGCCTGCTGCATTGCGAGCTGTGCCTGTGTTCTTGCAGCCTCCGCATTATCCAGAGCCTGTGTATTCTCATCTGAAGGGTCTGCCTGCCATGTTGCAAATGCCATCTGATATGTGGTGTCTGCCTGATTATAATCGCTTTGTGCCTGATTATACTGTGCATTCAGATCTGAGAGCTGCTGCTGGTACTGCGGAAGAGTCTCCGTCTTGTATGTATAAAGTGCGGCCTGATATTTACTCTGGATTTCCTCCTGTTTCTTTGCCTCTGCCTGGGCTTTTGCCTGAGCTTCCTGCTGCTGTGCCTGAGCCTGAGCTGCTGCCTGTGCGGATGCCTGAGCTGCCGCTTCACGCTGTGCCGCTGCTGCTGCCGCTGAAATCTGTGATTTCAGAGACGAGACATAAGCTTTTTTATCCTTTATTTTCTTCTCAAGCTCCTGAACATTCTTTTTGGCATCCTTCTGCTTCTTCTCTGCTTTGTAAGATTTATTTCTTGTATCCTTTGTATCATACTTTGTTGATTTCAGATTCAGTTCTGCTTTCCGATTATCTTTCTCCAGATCCTCTGTATTAAACTCGATCAGTTTTGTTCCCTTTTTCACCACATCTCCCTGGGCAAAAGAAACCGTTTTCAGCTCTGCATTTACAGGAGAATAATAGGTCTTCTCCTCTTCACTTCCCACTGTTCCTGTGGCATCTACAATTTCCTTAACATCACCCTTCTCTGCAATTACCACCTGAACCTGCGGGATCTGATTTTCTGTGGAATTCCTCTGACCTGCTACTGTAACTCCGCCGGCAACAACGAGAACAGCAGCTGCTCCAATAATAATTTTCTTTTTACTTTTCTTTTTTTTCATAATATTTGTCTCCTTGTAACCGGGTTTATGCATCCAGCTGATTTTTTATATATTCTTCTTTCCCATAGTTTTTATTGATAAAATCTGATTCTATCTTTCCATCCATAATTCTGACTACACGCCTTGCCTGAGCAGCAATCCCATTATCATGTGTGATCAATATGACCGTTTTTCCCTGCTCGTGCATACTTTTAAGAATCTGAAGAATCTCCTTACTGGATGCAGAATCCAGATTTCCTGTAGGTTCATCTGCCAGGATCACCGGTGGCTGGGCCGCGATTGCTCTTGCAATAGCCACCCTCTGCTGCTGTCCTCCTGACATTTCATTTGGTCTGTGATCCATACGTTTCTCAAGCCCTACCATGGTCAGTGACTCTACTGCCAGCTTATGTCTCGTTTTTCTGTCTACCCCTCTGTAAACCAGCGGTAGTTCCACATTTTCAATTGCAGTCAGATTTGAAATCAGATTAAATCCCTGAAAAATAAATCCGATCTCCCGGTTTCTGACTTCTGAGAGTTCATTGTCTTCCATTGTGGACACATCAGTTCCATTCAGAAAATATTCGCCGGATGTAGGCACATCCAGACAACCCAGCATATTCATAAATGTAGACTTTCCTGAACCTGACTGTCCGATAATAGCAACAAACTCACCCTTATTAATTTCCAGATTAATATGATCCAGCGCCCGTACTTCATTCTCGCCGGGATTATATATTTTACACAAATCTTTTACTCTGATCAGCGCTTCCTCCATCTTTCCCTCCCGTCTATTAAATATCCTGCTCTAATCCAGATCTTACAGAATCGCAACCTGTCTTTCGTAAGATATCAGAAATACCTTTTACAATCATAACCTCACTTATATGTTAAAAGGGCAGCGCTTCAGTTTTCCAAAAGCTCTGCCCTTATCTGCGGAATCTGCAAGTCTCTGTTATCAAAAACGATACAGCTTCCACGATTTCTTCATATTTTTGTTCCGCATCTGCCTGACTTTTTATGCTTCCAGCAGAAATGCCTTATATGCTTTCTTAGCTTCGTAAATATCTGCCTTACTTGTCACTTCCCATGGTGCATGCATACTGAGCACTGCCACACCGCTGTCAATGACTTCCATTCCATAAAGCGCTGCGATATAAGCGATTGTTCCGCCTCCGCCTACATCAACTTTACCAAGCTCAGCTGTCTGGAACGCTACTTCATGGCTGTCAAAAATATTTCTGACTCTTGCCACATATTCTGCATTTGCATCATTCGAGCCGGATTTACCTCTTGCTCCGGTAAATTTATTTAATACGATACCTCTTCCAAGATAAGCTGCATTCTTTTTCTCAAATGCCTCCCCATAAGCCGGATCATAGCCTGCACTTACATCAGAGGAAAGCATACTGGAATTCTTCAGAGTTCTTCTCAATCTCAAATCACTGTAGCATCCCATTGCATCCAGAAGTTCAGCCACTGCGTTCTCAAAGAAACGTGACTGCATACCGGTTGCACCTACGCTTCCAATCTCTTCTTTATCAGTAAACAGACAGCAGGAAGTGTGTTTCGGGGTGTCCATCCCAAGCATTGCAAGCAGAGAAGTATATGCGCACACTCTGTCATCCTGTCCATAAGCAGCGATCATACTTCTGTCCAGACCACACTCTCTTGCCTTTCCTGCCGGTACGATCTCCAGCTCTGCAGAAAGAAAATCTTCCTCTTCCATATCATACTTCTCTTTAAGGATATTCAGTACATTCTGTTTTACTGCCTCTTTCTTCTTATCATCTTCCAGGTCTTTCAGTGGTCTGCTGCCAATCAGGATGTCCAGATTCTCTCCCTCGATCACTTCTGTCGCTTTTTTTTGCATCTGCTTTCCTGCAAGATGGATCAGAAGGTCTGTGATATATACGATCGGATCATCCTCATCCTCACCGATATTTACTTCTGCTGTACTTCCGTCTTTCTTTACCACTACGCCATGGATTGCCAGGGGAAGAGTCACCCACTGGTATTTCTTAATGCCGCCATAGTAATGCGTATCCAGGTAAGCAAGTTCTTCGTTTTCATATAAAGGATTTTGTTTCACGTCGATTCTTGGCGAATCAATATGCGCTCCCAGTATGTTCATACCATTTTCCAGTGGTTCTTTTCCGATCCGGAACATGGCAATACTTTTTCCCATACATACTGCATAGACTTTATCTCCTGTTTTTAAACTTCCTTTGATATCATTCAGGTTACGATACCCCTGCTTTTCAATCTCTTTCACAGTCAGACGGATACATTCTCTCTCCGTCTTTCCTTCATCCAGGCATACTTTATATCTGTCATTGATCTGATCCAGTTCTTTTAACTGTTCCTGTGTGTATGTCTTCCATGCATTTCTTCTTTCCATTGTCAGTCTCTCCTTTCAAGTTTACGCTGTGTTTAGTATAACACAAAAAAGAAAATGGTACGCACCACTTTTCATAAATGCTACGTACCATTTTTTCTCATCTTTTATTTATTTTTATCCGGTTATTTATTTAATCCCATCTCTTCTCTTACTTCAATAAAACATTTTACGATGAAATCAATATCTTCTTTTGTATGGCTTGCGCATACCTGTGTACGGATTCTTGCTTTTCCCTTCGGTACAACCGGGTAAGAGAATGCTACAACATATACACCTTT
>ENA-OOZT01001869-OOZT01001869.1-human-gut-metagenome-genome-assembly--contig:-NODE-1869-length-13148-cov-2.274574_pt1 | contig 13148 bp, 18 predicted proteins | sample MGYA00241192_ERZ501407 | MGnify/ENA primary metagenome ERZ501407 (study PRJEB25962, sample SAMEA2042911) | human gut metagenome | biome: human gut; feature: human-associated habitat; material: faeces...
TGCAGCCAATCCGGCTGCTGCTTTTTTCAGGAAAAGTTTCCTCGATATCTTTTTCATACGGTGTTTGGGAGATTTCTGAATTTCTTTCGGGCGATTTATGTAGGCAAGCTATGAAAAAAATCGCAAATACGCAAGAATCCCGAATCCGGCACCCTTCCGCTGCACGGCGAACGCGCCCGTTCCGGAGATGTCGTGCGGTATGCCGGGACAACTCCTCGGGAGCACCTCATGCGTTCCTGAACCTGTGCAGGTCCCGCCGATATGAACGCTTGCGGATCGGGGTGTTCCCTCCCCGATCCGCAAGCGATTCTGTTTCGTGATTCCGTTGGGATTACTTAATATTTTACCGATATATGGAGACCGTGTGTAATGATGTGAATATATCGGTGTAAATTGTTGTTGTAATGCGATTTATTGGTTTTGGCTTTTACGGGTTCGTATAGCTGTGTATAATTTATGTCGCCAAAATATCGCCAAATAAAATGTGTTGTGTATCTTTGCCGTAAACTACTGCAATGGCAACGATATACTACACTTTATCCTCGAAACGGAATGCGCTTGGGCAATCTGAGATCATGATGCGTTTTTCGCATGGCAAGATCAACCAGCGTGCAAAAACGGGACTTTTCGTCTCTCCTGCCTATTGGGCTGATGGGGCAATCCGGATCCCGAATTTTCGGATGAGGCCGTCCGCTGAGGTACAGGCGGAGGTGGACGATTCCGTGGAGACGCAAAAGCGGTTGGCTGAAATCACGTCGCTTGTGAGTAGGGCTTTCAACGAAATAGGACGGGGAAGCGTGCCTCCGAATTGGTTGCGTTCGCTGGTGGAGGCGAAGGACGATTCAAAGGAGGGAAAAACTCTATGGCAGTATTTCGATGATTTCCTTGGCTCCCGGCTTTTGTCCGTCGGACGCATGAGGTCCTATCATGTCGTAGTCAGGGCGCTTAAAAGATTTGAACAGTATAAGCGGTTGAAATCCCCTTCATTTGCCCTTACTCTCGAGAATCTGGCCTATGTGGATATGATTGACGATTTCGAAGAATATTTCCGCAATGAGGCTCGCCTTGCCGGAGCGGCGGGTTTGTATCAGCGGGTGTCGGAATCCCGTAAACCGCAAGATCGGGGACTGAACACCGTGAACAGCAAAATAGTCATGTTGCGCGCGTTTCTGAACTGGGCCGAGACGAATGGGTTTATAAATCGCAATCCTTTTAAGAAACGCCGCATCGCACCGGTGATATACGGTACGCCGATTTATATTACGCTCGAGGAGCGGACCCGTTTGCAGCATGCGAATTTATCGAGGCATCCCGGAATATCGGTTCAGCGAGATATATTCGTCTTCCAATGTCTGATCGGTTGCCGGGTGGGGGATTTGCTTCAGTTGAAACGGGACAACGTTGTGAATGGAGCGATCGAGTATATTCCGCGTAAGACCAAAGAGGGGCGTCCCGTAACCGTGCGTGTTCCGTTGAACGATACGGCGAGAGCCATTATCGAGAAATATTGGGATTCAGAACGGCAATCGTTGCTTCCGTTTATTTCTTCGCAGAAATACAATGAATCTATCAAGCGGGCGTTTTTTGCCGCCGGACTGAAACGCCCCGTGCAAGTGCTGAATGCCGTTACCCGGGAGCCCGAGATGAAACCGCTTTATTCCGTGGCCTCGTCGCACATGGCGCGCCGGACGTTCATCGGCAACTTGTATAAGAAGGTTAAGGACCCGAATCTTATCGCACAGCTTTCGGGACACGTGGAAGGTAGTGCGGCATTTGCCCGTTATCGGGACATAGACGAGGAGATGAAGGTAGAATTGGTCAATTTATTGGAATAAATTATGCCTCAGTTCCCTTACAACTGTTTCGTGGATGGGCGTGCACCACTCACTGACCTCCAGTAAAGAAAGCAGATACTTCGTATATTCATTCATGGCTTTTGCATTTACACTTACAACAGATAAATTCGTGAATATCCGACCATAGCATCGTATTCACATTTCCGGTCAGATAGGCAACCTCTTCACCTTGCATGGCCATTTCGGTTGTGGTGGCGATGTCGTCGCAGAGGTGACGCAATTCGTGTTCGAAAGAGTTTAGAAACTGAGATTGTGACGATGCGAGGCCTACCACTACGACCGACTGTCGCATGAATTTATTCGAGTAGGTAAATCCCGAATCCATGTCCGAACGTTCCAGATTTCCACGTACACGTTCCAGAATTGACCGAGGACACTTTATCTCCTCCAAAGACGAGAGGATAGAGTGCGTATGATAGCCATGTACGGCAAAATAGAACCGCACTTGCCAATCATATTTCTCTATCCTCAAATCCCGAACTTTCATATCCCAGTTGAATATATCTTTTCTACCCGTACACGGCTTCTTGTGAGGCGCGGACGCCGTCTGCTGTTACAACACATCCTTCCAGGGCACATTGGTTCCCGATCCGATCAGATCTGCGAAGTATCGAGTGAAAGGCATTCCTGGATAGGAATCTTTGTCATCGATGTAGTCCTTGATGAATCGCGCGAGATGCTGCTCGTCCATGATCGAAGAACCCCAATAATCCGATCGCGCCATGTTTGCCGTATATACGGCATCATAACCGTTATCGTGTTCAAGTAGGATTTCGTGGGTCTTCAGCAACTTGTCCACCTGTTCTTTGGTGAGCGGATTGATCTTCTTGCCATCACGGTCCTTCATGCGGTCAATGGCAAATTCCGCCATCTTTTGAGAAAAGGACCAACCGTTTTTCTGAAGATATGCTTCGATGTCCTCGGGCATTCTGTCCCTGACATCCAATCTTTCTCTATCCATACATTTCGATATTGAAGGGAGGGGACGAATCCCCTCCCTGGTTCGACTTGTTTACCTGCGGACGTAACGTCCCGTATAGGGACTCCGCCCTCGACGCTCGCTATATTCGTCGCTGCCATACTCTCCGCCACGCTCTCCGTAGCTGTCTGGCATATAGCCGCCCATGTGGCGCTCTCCGTATCCGCCACGCATTTCGCGTCGTGCATCCTCGTAGCCACATTCATATGCTTCGCGAAGTTTGCGCTCGATCATCTCCTCGCCGCGCTCGCCGTAGCCGTCACCGCGGTATCGGCCTTCAATTTCCCACATTCTCATGATTTGCTTGTTTTTTGAGGAGTTTGCGATTTAAGAAGAGCTTCGAGCATCGATTTCATGGATACCAGATCGTCTTGCGAGCGGCGAAGTTCTTGAACCTCTTTTCTTAGATTCTGCATCTCCTCCTCCCGTTGCGCCTGACCAGCGTATGCGGGGCTAATCTCACGCATGATCTGATCGAAAATATCCAGATTGGCTTTGTGCCGTTCGTAAGAATCTACGACGTTCTGGCTCTGCTGCCGTGCAGCGTTTACTGCGTCAATAAGTCGTTCACGGGTGGTCGTGACTGTAAGCCCCTCCTTTGTTGCCATGTCGGAATTCACAGGGACGACCCACTTCTGGTCACCCACAGGAAAACTGACTGATGGCTGCGCCGGAGGGAAATTCCCCGGAGTGGGGAAATATGGTTGCGGAGCCTCTTCAAGTGTTGCCATGTAATATTTTGGAGTTCCACGCATATCGAGCACGTATATTGGGGCTCCTTTCGTTAAATTCGCAAACATCTTCGGTTAATGGTTTTGTGAAGGCTGGGGAGAGAGGCAAGGCCCCTCCCTTCGCCTTCGGTTAATTTTTTTCTTCGGACTCAGACAGCCCCTGTCATCAATTGCAGAGTGTCGGTCTGCTTGTCGTAGAAGAGTTGATATACACCCGTTCCTGTGATGTCCGAGACGGTGACGTCCGCACCCGAGTAGGTCGTCAAGTTCTTGGTCTGGCCGTTAGTCTCGAAGAGTACGGGAAGTGTTCCCGTAGTACCGGCGGGAATGGCTTGCGCAAGCTCTACCAGCACCAGCCCCCGATACCATGAATTAGCGAATGCATGGTTGGGGAAGGAGAACACGACGCCCGTAGTGCTGACGGTTACTCCCGTAGTTTGAAGAACAGGGATACCCCGACGGTTGACGTACTGAAATGGAAATACTGCCATAGCTTCCTCCTTTCCGTACTAACCCCAGAACCCTCCGTTTCCAAAGCCGAATCCGTATCCGAGGCCATATTGGGCCGCAATACAAGTGGGTACGCCGACGATGGGCGAATAGGGTACGGTGGCCGTTTCGGGCAGTTTGCACTTGATGCCGTTCACATCGTTCTGCAAAGCAACGACAGCGGCGCTGACGGGAGCGATGGCCTGACTTACTACACCCGCCATGTAGGCGTTTTGATGCTCTAAGTTTAGCTGCGTGGTGAGCGTGCTGTTCTTCTCGCGCAGGGCGTCGATCTTGTCTTGCAGAGCCGTGGTCTGCAATTGGTCGAGTTTGGCAATAATTGCCGTAGTCCCGTTCTGCGAAGTCTCGCGAATCGTGCTTTGGAGCGTGTTGGTCTGCTGGCAATCAGCCAGACGAGTTTCGTAACCCTGACGCTCGATGGCGGTGCGGACGTCGCAGCAGCACGATGCCATCTGCGAAAGCACCTGAGAATTGCCCGATTGAATGGCATTGATGATCTGCTGTGCCGAGAGGCCCGACTGTGACTGGATGTTGCAGAGTGCGGTCTGAATCTGCTGTACAGAACAGTTAAGCGACGAGGCGAGCTGGTTGATCGCCGTACCATTTCCCTGGATGGCGTTCATCAGAAGCTGACGTCCTGCGTCACCGTTCAGTTCGGCGGGAAGATTCTGAAGGCCTCCGCGACCACCGAAACCGCCCCAGCCGTTGCCACCCCAGATGGCCCAGAGCAGGATCATCCACATCCACTCCCAGCCGTAGCCGTTACCATAGCCGTTACGGTTGTTGCCGTTCATCAAGGCAGCTACGAGGTTGCCATCCATCGCGCCACCGTTGTCGAACACTAAAGTTTTCTCGTTCATGTTATTGACTTTTTACATTGTTACGTCCGTTCGGCGGACATTTCCGTTGAGCTCACAATGCAAAACTACGGTGTTGGGATGCGATAGCCAACGTTTTAATTCTTAGTATATTCATAGTTAATTCCTATTTTGTTCTCTATACGGCGGAGTATCGTTCTGAATATAATTCCGCTGTGGTTGTATCGAGTGTTGAATAAGGCTGATATCTGCATGACAGCGCGATACGACAAGCCCATCATACGGGCGATTTCTGAGGCTCGGAATCCATTTCTTAGTAATAAGTAAACCAAAATATATCGGGCATCAACCACTTCGGCGGCTCTCTCGTGTGAAATGATTCTTTCTTCGGCTATTTCAGTCTCAACGGATACCTGATTTAGCAATTTCGCAAATATCTCTGTTTTTCGCATCGCTTATTCCGTTTTTTTGTTTACCTTTGCTATACCCCTGTACAATACAAATGTCCCACACTCACGAAAAGGAATAGTCCTCAGCGCGAGTGTGGGATTTGTACAGGGGTGTACTTTTTCTGCGAAAAACGTTGGGGACTTTTTTATACTCTCTCCCCAAAGAGTTCATCAATAGGAACTAAAAATTGAAGATAGTCAATGTCGCACGGGCTGCAATGTAGCTCTTGCCACGAACCGGATCATAGCCAAGTATCACATCTCCTCCCCAATGCCCTTTTATATAGCGTCCGTAGATGCCCGCCCACTGGTTGTATGGATCGATTCCGAAGGCGAGTCCCGTTTCCCAGCGCGGCGGCCGCACCTCGGTATGCAGTTTTGTAACCGTAATCTCACGGACAACGGGCTTCACTACGGCCGAAGCCCGCAACAGCCGGTTTTCTCCTACGGTCGCATCGACAAGGAATGTTCCGGTCGAATCGGCGGAGAAATCCAGCCGGTAATCCCGTTCGAGCAGATAGTCGGCGATGATTGCGGCTGTATCTACACTCATGTATTTCCACACCGTATCGGCCGGTTCGCGCACCGCGACCGGATAAGGTTCCCGAATGGTGTCGTACACGGGAACCGGCCACGGCACCCATCGGGTAACGGTGCTGTCGCGCATTTCGACGGAAGCCGCCCCGCGGCGGTAGCCCCAGTCGAAAAACAATCCGGCGAGCAACACAATACAGATTATCTTGCAGATCAATTTCATAAACAAAAAACGGTAATTCCGAATCATTGGAATTACCGCTTCATGACTATATAGTGTTCGATGATCTATTCTAACCCATATCGTTTCATCGTTCTTCGGTCGATTGCAGGCGATTCTTTCAATAGAGAGTACACCTGTGTAAGATCAGCTTCATCCAAATATCCGATGTATTCAGCATTTTCCGCAATGCGGATTTCTTCTATATCTCGGATTGAATAACAGTCCACGTATCTATATTGGCCTTTCAGAAATTCGTATTTTTCAGGATAGATACAATGTTGAAAAGGAGCTATCACGTGGGCGAAATTGATATTCACATTTGTGTTTATCAGAGATACCCCGACATAATTACCTTCGGCATCGACGCCGACGATGACAAAATATTTCGTCCGGCCGATCGCATGTTCTCCCTTCGGCGTTACTCGATCTTTTGGGTAAAATTCCATTCGAAAGATACTTCCGACCTTGATTTGTGCTTTTTTCAGCACTTCGATTTCACCCAGCAACATCAGTCTAGCGCCTTGTCGATTTCCAATGAATCAGCCAGATATGCCAACACCTCTTCGCTTGCGCCACTTTCCCTGGCTATGCTCAGATCATCCATTTTATGGCTGGTCGGATTATGAAAAGCCCTTGTCCACTCCGCACCGTGCGTTTTGGCCATCAACTTATCGAATCTCATTCGGGATACTTCCCCTATGGCTTCGTCAAGACATTCGATATTTGATTTCGAGAGACATTCCATGTCCGGCTGCTCATTGGCCGTGAAGCTCTCGTCCTGATAGTCTATCGCCGCTGCAATACGAGACAATACCCTGTCGTCGCAAAATCGATAAGGCTGACTTTCACCTCTGGCAACACGCAAGATATTGTACATGAGAGACGGGACCGGCCCGAAAGGCAATGCGGAAATCCGGTCGTTGAACAAGGGAAGCGCGTATTTTACGAAATGGTTTTTCTGTGCATAGAAAGCCGTCTTGACGATATGGTATACATCCCTCGTTCCATCCGGCATTTTGTTCAGTATGTACAGCAACACCGCTTTCATACGCTGTATATCCGGTTCTCGCATAACAGTAAAGGTGTTTGGTTTGCTCGGTTGCAAAGATAATGCATTTTTCATAAATGTTGAATTTCATCCTTCGTTTTCTCGCCTCGGCATAGTCCGAACAAGTTCGGCTCTGCGCGCGGCTTAGCGAAAACGCTCAATTTTCGAACGAACTGGCAATTCCAATATTTCAAAGAGCGTATTCTAATTCGGGGCGGTTGTCAAATAATTCTTGACAACTGCCCTCATTCCTCACAGATGCAACACCTGCCTTCGGTTCTTCCCGTCGGCACGGTATGAAATATGGATCCAGCGGCCCCGATTCTCGTCGATGAGCTGGTCGAAGGGGATCGCGCTGGCTGCGATGCGTTCGAACAGCCGCAGATTATCCGCGACGCTGCCGGTGGTGATGTCGGCCGCTTCGCCCTTCATGTGCTGGCTTGCCGCAGCTCCGCCGACGGCTTGCCCCAAAGTTCGCGCACGGGATCGAGGCATTCGTCCATCAGCGCATTGAGCCGGCGAATGACGTCGTGCGACGGCGCGTTGTCGATGCTGCGCGCTGCGGCCGTATCGGAACGCACCAATTCGGAAAGGGTGAAATACGTTGCCATACCTATCCTTTCATTCGGTCATACCACATCTTTGCCCGCCAGCCTGCGGCGGCTCCTGCGGCCGCCCCGAATCCTGCGCAGAGCGTCGCCGTAGTGCGGATGCCGCTCGGCAGGAGGTTGAACAGAACGACCAGCGCAATGACGGCGACCGACACGCAGAGCGCGATTTCGACTTGCTTTTTCATGGCTTTTACAGTATTAAGGTTGAAGCGATTTATACGTTATCGATACTCGGGCAGCAGGTATTGGATGTTCATGGCCGCCGTGTGCATGATCTCCCGCGCATTCTCCTCCGGTACGGACAGCGGGCGGGTGAACTCGCAGAAGATGCTGCCTATCCAGTCGTGGCGGTTGTCGTTGAGCCGTTTGATGATGGCCGCCCGACATCCGTAACTCGAAAGGATGGACTTCGCATATTTGTCGTTCACCTGCTCGTCGATGTCCGTGATGTAGAGGAAGAGACTCTTCACCAGATCGCTGCTGAACTTCGGCACCTCCGAAATCGGAAGGCCCTGCATGTGCGGTTTCATCGGTTCCACCCCTTTGCGCTTGACCTCGTAATAGACGGACAGCAGGCTTTCGTTGCCGAGCGGATGCGGCTGTACGATATAGACCCGATCGGCATCCAGCTCGTGCAGGACGCTCCACAACTCACCGTACACGATAGACGAATTGTCGGCCCGACGGATGCTTTTCGTCTCTTCGTCCTTTTTGAACTTCTCGATTTTCAGGTCGGTCAGCTTGTTTTTGCTGTACTGGTTATAGGCGAACCACGCAGCGATAATAGTTCCGAGGGCACTGATGATTGCGGGGAGGTATTCCATAGCGATTTCAAGGTTAGGCGTCGTGTACAGGCAGTGATTCCACCTCTTCGCGCTGCGCCATCCGTTCGGCTTCGAGCGCGGCGAGGGTCAGTTCGTTACGGTTGTACTCGTCGTTTGCCTCCTGGTATCGTGCGAAGTCTCGGGGATAGGTCTCGCGGAACGATGCGCCCGTCTTATTACATTTGGCGGCCCGCTCGTCCGAGGAGGCCATGATCGCACGCAGCGCCAGCTGCCGCGATTGCAAAGCGTCGATTCTCTTTTGCAGTTCTTCCATGTTCATAATTGTTTTCGTTTTACAAGGCGGAAACCGGTCTGGATGCACCCTTGCTATGCTTATTCGTGTTGCTAATCAGACCGATGGTTGCGGAGTAGGAATACTCGCGGGCGCTATCGCATTCGCACGACGTCCACGGATAATACCCCGATCCGTAGCATGTCGTCTTACCGAGGCGCGCCAGTGTGCGGTTCACGGGGTCGCGCTCCACATCGTCAGCCGTCAGTACACGGTCGTGCATGAGCAGGTATACTTCCTCGACCGACGGCAGCCACCAGCCGCTCGCTTCGAGCCCTGTCGTCGCACCTTCGACTGCGACGCCGTATTCGAGAGCGGCAGCAGCGGCCGGATAGCAGGGTTTGCTCTGACCGTAAATATCGGTGAAACGCAGGCGGCCGATCTTTGCCGTGTTCGTCCTGCCGTCGCGCAGCATCGCTCCGTAGGCGGACGGATACTCAGCCATGTGTTCGCCGAAGAGATACGACGCATAATCCGCATAGGCAGCCCGTAGCTCGGCGCAGAACTCCGACGTCTCGAACGATGCCTGATTGACGATCGTCGCCGAACCGAGCGGCACATTCGATTTCGGGACTGTGCCGTTGGCCGAATAGTATTGCAGGAATTTTTCGGGATTGCAACCCGCAAACGACGAATTAATGCCGTTCTTGCGGCGGACATATTCAGTCGCCCCCTCGATCAACACCCCCGCCAACGTTGTTTGATAGTTAATGTCTTCGGGCGTTCGTCGAATCGTGCAACCACTGACAACGGCAATCGCCGCACGTGCAGCGTTATACGTGTTCGACCCCATCACGACGAAATTGTCCGCCGCAGTCGCCGCCCATCCCCCATAATCCGCCGAAGAGTAATTGGGTGTCCCACCTTTGAGCGTCGCATTGATCGCCGATGCGACGTCCGCGAGCGTTGCGCCTGCGGTATACGTTATCGATACCTCTGCGGCGACAGGGTCGGAACCGAGCTTCAACACGATCGTGCCGCCCGCAGCCAGATCGAAGCCCGATAGGGCTACCTCATAGGGGCCTGCCCATTGGATATTTCCGTTTATCGCATTATCGAGCGAGACGATCAGCACCTTGTCGCCTTGCCGCGCATAGACGACGGCCAGCGGGGTGAGGCTTTCGGGCAGCTGTGCGGCCGAGAGGGTCGCACCCTTGACGAACCGGATCGCACCGGCCGTCCTGTCGTAGACCGCGCAGTCGCCCGCGGCGGCCGCATCCTTGCCCACGACGACGTTCACGCCGTCGTAGATGATTTCGTTGTCGCTGGCGATGAGCGAGACGGCCGAGAGGGTTGACAGACGATACGTGTCGGAGGCATACGCCGCACGATCCGCATATTTGTTTACTTGTGACATGGTATCGAGGTTTTAGAGGTTTTTCCAATCCGACACGGCCGCGTTGCCCGTGGATTTGTAGACGGCGCCTGAGGCGATGTCGATGTAGAGCTGGCCTGCACGGTCGGGCGCTTTCGTCGGGGCGCCGCTGCCTGTCAGGATCAGGTTGTTCGAACCCCACACGCCCAGCTCCCTGACCTGCAACGCGGGGATCACGGCGTCGCCCGACAGCGCGGCCGCGAGCGTCTGTTCGAGGGTCGTGACGCGGGCTTCGAGGCTGCAATCCGACGCAGCGAGGACGTTGAATGCGTCGGAGTCTCCGGAGGGCTGGTCGTAGACGAGCACGGCCGTGCCGTCCGTTGCAGTCGGAACATACGGCAGATCGAGGCCCGCGCCCGACGTGTCGCGCCACTTGTCTGCCAACAAACCGGCAGCGATGTATTCGGCGACAAGTCCAGTGCGCATCTCACCCGACAGAGGCAGCATATACCGTTCGGGCTCGCCGCCGTTCCACAGCGTGACGACCTCCGAGGCCGTGAGGGCGTAGTTGAAAAGACGTGCGCCGAGGATAATGCCCGGGTATTTCAGCTGACCGGTTTTCAGCCCGCCCAGCGAAAACCCTACGGGAGCTGTATAGGCGGCGAAATCCGATGTGCGATTTCGTGCGATCGAATTAAGATACCCGACGGCTTCGCCTTGTTTGTCGACCGTGACGATTACCTGATAAACCTTACCCGTTTCGATCTTGTCGTTCAGAAGGTATTTCCCGCAGAAGACGAGATAGACGTAATCGTCTATCGTGTACAGATAAATCCCCTTCGAAAGCGTGCTGTAATCGTGATCGGAAAACAGCAGGTGGATAGCGCCCTTCGTATATTCATTGTGCGAGAAAACCACGGAAAACGTTTTGTTTCCGTCGATGAGGAGTTGTGCATGATCGGAAAAGAAACAGCCGTTGCCCGTTTTGACGCCCGTCTGACGCCCTTCGAGAGGTGCTATCTGCGACGATTTGATATATCCCGTCGCGGAGTCGAGGTCGGCTTTGCCGGCGAGTGCATCGGGAATATCCGATACGGACACAGAGGTACGCATCGCCGAAAAGGTGCCTCCTGACTCTGTAATGGTCAATGCAATGTATTTCCCCGAAGATATATATTCGATTTCGAGTGTTATTTTCAGTGGCAGACCAACACTCCTATTTACATCTACTATCACAGGAATAGATGCACTCCTGTTCGCCGCAGCGGGATCGGTCGACACAACGACGATACAGTTTCGCCCGAGCAACTTCGAGCATAACTTTCTGAATGCGTCTACACCCCCGACGGCCGCACTGATCTCTTCGCTCGTACTGTCGCTATCGATGCCGAGATAACCGGAGGGAAGGGCCGTGTTGTTGAGCAGATCGGCCCACTCCATCGATGATGCCGTATACGGCAGTCTCGATAAGGTAAATGTTTCCGATGTCAACGTAAGACTGGACGGGAGCACGTATGTCTGCGATGCATAATATCCGATGACGGCCTTCGTATCGGCATGCACTCCATATCCTGACGGTACGAGGTATTGTCCTCCGTTATCGGGAATCCTGACAACAGGTACCGTGTGAATCGGATCCGCAACGATCCGATCGTATGCTGCCGCGATTTCAGAGGCAGACATATCGGGCAGATAGCTGTCGTCTATGGGGCCGGCTTTGGTCAACACCACCACAGGGGTTGTGTTCCCCAGAAACTCGGCGATCTGGTCGAGCGTGGCGAAGGTGGACATGCTATCCCCGTCCTGAATCTCCAACGCAACCGCACCGTTCAGGGTCTGAGCTTGCTGTAAGTCTTTGATCTTATAATTTGCCATAGTGTCATTCGGTTTTGGGTAGATCGCCCAGACGCAGGAAATCGTGTACGTTGGACGGATGTTGTCTGAGATGATGCCGAGCCGCTGCGGCCGTCAGATTCAAGTGTGTGTAGAGTTTTCCGCGATAGCGGATCACGACGCCGGATTTGAGCATGTAACCGCCGTTTGCGCCTTTCTGCTCCTTCCGCAAATAGGAGGCGATCATCGCGGCCGCATCACGGAACCGGTTGGGACACCGGCCGCTGAAATCGGAAAGCATCGGACGCCCGAACACTTCCCGATAATCCGATTCGATCCGCTTCTTCTCTTCCATGCACAGAGAGGTGCCCGATGCGCACCTCTCCATGTACCAGTCCAACGGTTGCATACCCCCCCCCTACTCGGCCGGAGTACACAATGCTTCCAGCGCGGCGCGAGAAGCGTCGATACCGCCGGCGTCGAAGAAGATCTGCGGCGTCGGTGCGTTCTGCTCGATCAGGTCGCCGCCCCAACCTCCGTTGTAGCCGTCGCCGTACTTGTCGAGCGTCGCGTTCTGCATCGATGCGCCCTGTTCGTAGCCGATCACACAGAACGCCTGGCTGCCGTCCGCACCCTTCGCCTTGTTCTCGTAGACAGCGACCCAGTCCTCGTTCTTGAACGCCTCGATGTTCTGCGAGTTCGCGGGGCTGTCGGCCAGCATACGCAGCGGCAGCGTCTTGTTGATGGCGATGCCGATTTCGGCGTTCTGATCCTCGTAGATCAGTCCGTTGTAGGGCGTTTTGGAGGGAATCGAGAACCGATAGGCCCTCTTGCCGGATTTGAGTGCGATCTTGGTGATCTTCGGTTTGGTGTAGGTCGTCGCCGATTCGTCCAGATCGGACTTTTTGATAAGATAGGCAATCTTCTCGACGCCCACCCCATAGACCGTGTTGCAATCTTGCAGGATATCGCCTGCCAGATCATTGATACATTCTGCCATTGTTTTTTTTATTTATTATAAAAGGGTTAATTCGTGTTTGAAGCAAATATAGGATACGCAGGAAGGGTTCCTCCGAACTTTTCGCTGTTTTTTACCTTTTGCGTCCGGTGTAGCGCGCCGTCTCA
>ENA-OOZT01001880-OOZT01001880.1-human-gut-metagenome-genome-assembly--contig:-NODE-1880-length-13117-cov-5.323687_pt1 | contig 13117 bp, 7 predicted proteins | sample MGYA00241192_ERZ501407 | MGnify/ENA primary metagenome ERZ501407 (study PRJEB25962, sample SAMEA2042911) | human gut metagenome | biome: human gut; feature: human-associated habitat; material: faeces...
AACCGCAGACGCGGCCGCTCGACGGGGAAGCGGCGGACGTTTCGCCAAAAGCCGTCACGAACGGACGGACTCTCCTGACGGACGAGGTGGAGGCGGCGCTCGCCGAATCATATGAGCAGCGTCTCTCCGGTCTGGGGGATGCGACGACCCGCGCCCACATGATCATCGGCGCGGGGGCGCCGCAGCGTATGGCTCAGGGGGATACCTTCGCCGACCGTGTCATCGCCGGCATCGGCAAGGACATGGCCTCCCGCATCAACCTGCTGAACGGCCAGGCCGATGCCGCACGCACCGGCGTCGAATCGAAGATGAGCACCTACATCGCGCTCTACGCGGCCGACGATGATTCGCTGACCGCCAGCGTGGAGGACTACCGGTACTATCTCGACGAACTCGCCAGCCTCACCCAGCTGGCCGCGGTTGCCGCCACCGACGCCGAATACCGGCGCTGCCTCGAACAGCTGCTCAGGAGCTTCCTGACCATCAAACGCGCCATCGACACGGATGCCAGCGACATTCACGACCAGCTTGACCGCATCAACGCCATGCTCAAAGGCCAGCAGTTCGGTCCCAAGCACGGCAGCCTGTCCCTGCACGCGGACGTGCGCCGTCCCGAGCGCACCTTCTGGGCGCAGCTCATCCGCGTCATCGGCACCCTGAACGATTGGAAATCCGCCGACGTCAACGATTCCGACGCCTCGCGCAAGGCTTTCGCGGCCTGCGCGCCGATGGTCGGGCTGCTGCGCGCCGAACTCGCGCAGGTCAAGGACGCGAACGGCGTGAAAAGCTACGGCGCCCGCAACCTCGACCCGCGTTGCCGCTCGTCCTTCTACGCCATCGTGCATCATGCCGACGGCCCGGATGAACGCATCACCTCCACCGGCGGCCGTTCGGGCGGCGCCTTGCAGGAGCTCACCTCATTCGTATACGGCGCGGCGCTCATCTACCTGCTCGGCGGCGGCCTGACCAGCGAGCCCTCGTACACCACGCTGTTCCTCGACGAGGCGCTCATCAAGGCCGACGGCCGTTACACGCAGCGCGCCCTCACGGTGCTGCCGCGCCTCGGATTCCAGGTCATCGTCTCCGCCCCGGAAAGCAAGACCGGCGAAATCCTCGAGGTCTCCACCAAGGCCTACGTGACCTACAAGGACCCCGACACCGGCCTCACCTCCCTGCGCGAGGCCGTGCTGCATCAGAATGACATGGACGATGAATCATCGTCGGATATATTGAAGGATGACGGGGTTGCCGAATGAGCAGTCCTGGCGTCGCCGGTATTAAGACGATTCGGTTCGACTCGACGATGTTCGAAAGCAGGTGATGGGAACTATGGCCGGCATGAAAGACATCGCTGCGATCACCACATGCGTGAAGAAACATATGCGTTCACATATGTACGACATCGAACCGGCATGGCCATTTCCCGTGCCGGTGGGATTGCCGGACCAAGCATTTTTGGAAACCAATGCGATTGCGGTGCATGACAACAACAATGAGATACGGCAATGGGCAAGCAAGAATGGTTGCGAAATCATAACCAAGCATCGCACCATAGGCACCTCTGTCGAGCTGATCTCCAAAGTCGTCGTTCCTGACGAATCAATAGCCATGCGTGTGGTTGGTCGTACGCTGGCGGCGGAATGTCGCGAAGCGCGCCGCCGCATAGCATGTCTGGTTGCTGCTTGTGACGTTGCTCCGGAAACAATCGAATCGGCCGCTCGCATGACAGGCCATGAACAGCCTGACGACTTCGATCTGCTTGTCAGCGCAGTTCGATATTTCAGGCATCATGACGTGACCGGTATGACGCCGCGACAGATTCCACTGACAGGATTCAGCGGCAAATGGCTGAATGAGTCAAAAACCAATCGTCGTAAGGCCATTTGCCGACTGCTCGGTGTCGAAACGTTGGGTCTGTCAAAACGGCCGACCGAACTGCGGTTCCGTTATCTCGATCCGGTCCGCGACGATGCTGAGCTCGAACGCATCATATGGTGTCCATGGGAAGGCGAAGCGTTATCCGGCATTAAATATGCTGTCATCGTTGAGAACAAAGACACGTATCAGACTATGCCGCCGATTGCGCAGGGCATCTGCATATGGGGTTCTGGTCGCGCTGTAAGCGATGCTGTACCTGCGGTTCCTGCACTGCGTGACATGCGTATCGTGTATTGGGGTGATATGGATGCGGATGGACTGGAAATACTTTCGACATTACGTGAATCAGGTATCGAATGCGACTCCATCCTGATGGATTGCGATGCATACGATCGGTACCACAGATTTGGTACCGATCGTACTGAACGCAGCGCGAAGATTGCTATGCGGGAGCCTAAGCCGACGCCCGGCCTTCAATCGGCGGAGCGACGTCTTTATGAACGACTGTGTGCTGACAAAACCATCGCTTATCGGCGCATCGAACAGGAACGCATTCCCATGCGTGATGCAGTTGACGAATTACGCAAGCTTGGCATCCCCGTGGAGTCCATTGAAAATCAGGATTTGCCGATTTAGGCTGAGTGATTGGGGATGTTGCCAAGAGCTAGAACGGCTTAGCTTTTTCTCGTCTCACATTATGCCTTCCGATTAATAATGCAACGGCATTGCATAGCTGCAAGGTCCGGCACTGCTATCCGATACTATCGAACTGTTGTTTTGCGTTGCGCGAGAAGGGACAAACATGGCAACCGCTTGGGGTGACGAGAGTGTGCGGAAAACCGGAGTTCCCTCGCCTATGTACTTGATGGGCGCATGCGTATGTGATGATACGGAAACCGAAACAAGGCAAAGATTGGCGTTGCTTAAGCCCAAAGGAGCAAGGAAATTGCACTGGCGAGACATGCGGCCATCATTGCGTGGCAAAGTCGTTGATGCCATGGCTGCAATGGACATTGATCATGTCATTGTGGCTGCGGTACCAATGAGCCAGTGGAATACCGCCGAACGCGCTCGCCGTAAATGTTTGGAACGTCTTCTGCCTCTGCTGGAAACAGAATACAACGTGGACACGCTTGTGCTTGAACGGCGCGAGATTTCACAGGACAGGAACGATATCCGTTTCATCGATGGATTGAGAAGCCGCAGATTTATCGGGCCAATTCGTGTCGAACTCTGTGCAGGGGAGACTGATGCAAGGCTATGGCTCCCTGATCAGCTGCTAGGAGCGTACGGTGATGCCCAGGCCGGTACTGGAAGATACGATGAATTCCTCGGCCATGTTCGAACAGTGTTCATCGACAGTGATTGATGTCCTAAAACCGTGTATACTTCATGGTAAGCCAACCCCGCTGGGGAAATGGAAGTGAGAGCCGGACGCCCCGAGTATCTTGGGGGCCGGCTCTTGCGTTTCGGTCCACTGATGGTCCGGAATTTTGCATACTCTGGTTCAGTTTTCCGGCCTGACACGCCATCGAACAAGCGTTCGAATTTGGTCGTGTGTTCGGGTATCCTTGGGACAGATTTGGCGCGCGCATGACCGTGCGCGCGGGAACGGTGAGATGGAAGGTGGGGTGTGGCTGTGGCGGCAATGCAGACTGGCGCAAGGCGCGCAACAAGCGCAACGGGCGCGAAAACCGGCAAGGGCAAGAACGGTGAGGTCATCGTCGAAAAGGTGATGACCAGCGACTCCTTCCTGAGCCGGGAGATCAAAAAGGCGCCGCTGATTGAACACGATGGTTCGCTGGTAGCTGATATCTCGCACATCCCGAACGATCTCAAGATCACGATTCAGGGTGCGCGCGAACACAACCTCAAGAACGTCGACCTGGCGATTCCGCGCAATCGCATGGTCGTGTTCACAGGCCTGTCCGGTTCGGGCAAATCCTCGCTCGCGTTTGACACCCTGTTCGCCGAAGGCCAGCGACGCTACGTCGAATCCCTATCCGCCTACGCCCGCCAGTTCCTGGGTCAGATGGACAAGCCCGACGTTGACTTCATCGAGGGCCTGAGCCCGGCCGTCTCCATCGACCAGAAGACCACCAACCGCAACCCGCGTTCTACCGTCGGCACCATCACCGAAATCTACGATTACCTGCGACTGCTCTTCGCCCGCACCGGCATCCCTCACTGCCCTGAATGCGGCGAGCCCGTCGCCTCCCAGACCCCGCAGCAGATCGTCGACACACTGCTCGGCTACCCGGAGCGCACGCGATTCCAGATTCTCGCGCCCGTGGTCAAGGGCCGCAAGGGCGAGTTCGTGGATATGATCGAGCTGCTGCGCTCCGACGGCTACGCCCGCGCGCTCATCGACGGCGAGATGACGCAGCTGTCCGACGACATCAAACTCACCAAGCAGAAGAAGCACACCATCGAGGTCGTGGTCGACCGACTCGTGGTCAAGGACGGCATCCGCCAACGCCTGACCGACTCGGTGGAAACCGCCCTCAAGCTCGCCAACGGCAGCATCGTCATCGACTTCGTGGACGAGGAGGAAGGCAGCCCGGCCCGCCGCCAGCCGTTCTCCGAACACCGCAGCTGCCCGAACGGGCACACGCTCGAACTCGACGAGGTCGAGCCGCGCACCTTCTCCTTCAACGCCCCCTACGGTGCCTGCCCCGCCTGCACCGGTCTCGGCTTCAAACTGGAAATCGACCCGGACCTCATCATCTCCGACCCGGACAAGTCACTGGCCGACGGCGTCATCGAACCGTGGAGCGGCACCAAGATGACCTCCCAGTACTACGGCCACATCCTCGAAGGTCTGGCCAAGGAAATGGGCTTCTCCATGAAGACCCCTTGGAAGGACCTGCCGGACGACGTCAAGCACGACATCCTCTACGGCCACGACTTCAAGGTCAACGTCTCCTACCGCAATCGCTGGGGACGCCTGCGTGAATACTCCACCGGCTTCGAAGGCGTGATCCGCACGCTCATGCGACGCCACGACGAAACCGATTCGCAGTCCATGCGCGAATACTACGAGTCGTACATGCGCGAAGTGCCCTGCCAGGTCTGCCACGGACGTCGTCTGAAGCCCGAGGTGCTCGCTGTCACCGTGGACGGCAAATCCATCTTCGACGTATGTGACATGCCCGTCGTACGCGAACTCGCCTGGATCAACGGCCTGAAACTCGAAGGCTCGGCACAGCTGATCGCCGGCGAAGTGCTCAAGGAGATCAAGGCCCGACTCGGCTTCCTGAACGACGTCGGCCTCGACTACCTGACCCTCTCGCGCGCGGCCGCCACCCTGTCCGGCGGAGAAGCGCAGCGCATCCGACTCGCCACGCAGATCGGCTCCGGCCTGGTCGGCGTCATGTACGTGCTCGACGAGCCGTCCATCGGCCTGCACCAGCGTGACAACGAACGCCTCATCGAAACCCTGCACCACCTGCGCGATCTCGGCAACACGCTGATCGTCGTCGAACACGACGAGGACACGATACGCCGCGCCGACTGGGTGGTCGACATCGGCCCCGGCGCCGGCGAACACGGCGGCGAAGTCATCTACTCCGGCCCCGCCAAGCACCTCATAGAAGCCAAGCGCTCCATCACCGGCGACTACATCGCGCACCGGCGAGAGATCGCCGTACCCGCCAAGCGCCGCAAGATCCACAAGACCCAGGTGCTCAAAGTCGTGGGTGCCCGCGAGAACAACCTCAAGAACATCGACGTGAGCTTCCCGCTCGGCGTGCTCACCGTGGTCACCGGCGTCTCCGGCTCCGGCAAATCCTCGCTGGTCAACACGATCCTCTACCCGGTGCTCGCCGACAAGCTCAACGGTGCACGCATCGTACCCGGCCGCCACACGCGCGTGGAAGGCGTGGACCAGGTGCGCAAGGTGATCCACGTCGACCAGAACCCGATCGGCCGCACGCCGCGATCCAACCCCGCCACCTACACCGGTGTGTGGGACAAGATCCGCACCCTGTTCGCCAAGACTCCCGAAGCCCAGGTGCGCGGCTACGGCCCCGGCCGCTTCAGTTTCAACGTCAAAGGCGGCCGATGTGAGGCCTGCCACGGTGACGGCACGCTGAAGATCGAAATGAACTTCCTGCCCGACGTCTACGTGGACTGCGAGGTCTGCCACGGCAAACGATACAACCGCGAGACCCTCGAAGTCACGTACAACGGCAAGACCGTGGCCGACATCCTCAACATGCCCATCGAGGAGGCCGCCGACTTCTTCAAGGCGTACACCGGCATCTCCCGATACCTGAAGACCCTCGTGGACGTCGGCCTCGGCTACATCCGACTTGGCCAGCCCGCACCCACCCTGTCCGGCGGCGAATCGCAGCGCGTCAAGCTTGCCACCGAGCTGCAGCGCCGATCCGACGGCAAAACCGTGTACATCCTCGACGAGCCGACCACCGGCCTGCACTTCGAAGACGTGAACAAGCTGCTCAAGGTGCTGCAGTCCCTGGTGGACAAGGGCAATACGGTCATCGTCATCGAACATAATCTGGATGTGATCAAGGAGGCCGACTGGCTGATCGATCTCGGTCCGGAGGGCGGCGACGGAGGCGGCACCATCGTCACGCAGGGCACGCCCGAACAGGTTGCCGAATGCGAAGCCTCATGGACCGGCAAGTTCCTGAAACCCATGCTTTAGCCTTCCATTGCAGCTGACCTCGGGTGGGTTGGGGTGTTTGTTGCTGGACATGCTCCGGGCCGCTCAGGTCAAGTCTTTACGGTCCAGCAACACACACCCCAACCCACCCAATCCCTGATGATTGGTTTTGCTTAATAGCGAGGAGGATTATGACGAACGATATTGAGCGGCATAGTCCGGATGAGTGGCGGAAGACTGCGGCGGCGTTAATGTCGGAAAGCATAGCTGTGGGTGCCGGGGAAACGACGGCGAAGGTGAATGCGAATGGGGCACCTTTGCTGGGGGATTCTCGCGACCTGTTCCGACCCAAGACCTCGGATATTCCCGCCAAACCCGGTGTGTACAAATGGCGCGACGGGGAAGGGCGCGTCATTTATGTGGGCAAGGCAAAGAACCTGCGCAACAGGCTCACCAATTATTTCCAGCCGCTGTATCTGCTGCATCCGCGCACGCAGACCATGGTGCTGACCGCACGCAGCCTGGAGTGGACGGTCGTCGCCACCGAACTGGAATCACTGACGTTGGAATACACGTGGATCAAGGAATTCGACCCACGGTTCAACGTGCAGTTCCGCGACGACAAGACCTATCCGTATCTCGCGGTCAGCACGGGGGAGCGAATTCCGCGCGTGTGGGTCACGCGGTCGCGCAAACGGCGGGATACCCGGTATTTCGGCCCCTATGCCAAAGTGTGGGAATTGCGGCACAGTCTTGACCGGTTGCTGCGCACGTTCCCGGTACGCACCTGCACCACCAACGTGTTCCATAAGGCGCAACTGACCGGACGGCCATGCCTGTTCGCTTCCATCGGCAAATGCTCCGCACCCTGCGTGAACCGCATTGAAGCGGACGAACACCGGAGGCTGTGCGAACAGCTGGTCGGCGTGATGACCGGACGACTCGGACGGCCATACATCGCCCAGTTGACCCGCGACATGAAAGAGGCCAGCGCCGAACTCGAATTCGAGAAAGCCGCCCGACTGCGCGACCAGATCCAAATGCTGGAAACCGTGGTGCAACAGAACGCCGTCGTCTTCGACCAGGATGTGGACGCGGACGTGTTCGGCTTCGCCAGCGACGAGCTCGAAGCCTCCGTGCACGCTTTTTATGTGCGCGCCGGCTCGATTCGCGGCGAACGCAACTGGAGCGTCGAACGAGTTGAGGACATCGATGACGCCGACTTGATGGCCGACCTTCTGGTGCAGGTGTATTCGGACGCCGCCGGGGACAATCACCCCCAGTCGGCCGCGACCATCTCCACTAATCGCGAGGCCATCGGCTCCACGCAAACCATCACGGCCACGGACGCTGTGGCACGCGCCCAGGCCACCCGAGAACGCAACACCCGTCAGGAGACCACCGGCCGCGCGGACCTGCTGGCACCCATCGCACCGGTACCGCGCGAAATCATCGTGCCCGTCGAACCGGCCCGCCGTGAGGAACTCGAAGGCTGGCTGACCAATCTGCGCGGGGGAGCGGTGACCATCCGTGTGGCCTCGCGAGGCGACAAGAAGCAGCTTATGGACCGCGCCAACGAGAACGCCAGCCAAGCACTGCAACGCAGCAAGATGAGCCGCATCTCCGACATGGGCGCACGCACCCAGGCCATGAACGATGTGGCCAAGGCATTGGGACTCGCGGAAGCCCCGCTGCGCATCGAATGCTACGACATTTCGAACACTGTGGGCGGTGCCTTCCAGGTGGCCTCCATGGTGGTGTTCGAAGACGCGATCGCCAAGAAATCCGAATACCGACGCTTCGCCATCCGAGGCAAGGACGGCAAAGGCGCGGTGGATGATCTGTCCGCGCTTTACGAGACGCTCACCCGCCGCTTCAAGCACGGCAACATCGCCGGCGACTCCGGCGAAAGCATCGACGCGGAACAGCGTGTGGCCTCGGCCGCCGGCAAGATGACCACTGCCGTGGCGGCGGAGACAATCGCTGCGAACGGTAACGACAATGGTGAGGGCGGTTCCGACATCAGTGGCAAGGGGCACGCGGTGCCGGTCGGAGTGCAGAACGATGCGCGGGAGTCCCCGCCCGACATCGTCCAGCAGAACACAAACCGGCATCACTTTGCCTACAAGCCGAACCTGGTGGTGGTCGATGGCGGCAAGCCGCAGGTCATGGCCGCCGCCAAGGCGCTTGAGGACTGTGGCGTGAACGACGTGGCCGTCTGCGGACTGGCCAAACGCTTGGAAGAGGTGTGGGTGCCGGACGACGACTATCCGATCATCCTCAAACGCCAGTCCGAAGGCATGTATCTGCTGCAGCGTGTACGCGACGAATCCCACCGCTTCGCCATCACCTACCACCGCCAGCAGCGGCGCAAAGGCGCCCTGCGCAGCGCGCTCGACGAGATTCCCGGCATCGGCGAAAGCTACCAGAAGCGGCTGCTCAACCACTTCGGCTCGGTCAAAGCCATGCGCGAAGCCAGTGTCGAGGACTTCGAGAAGGTCAAAGGCATCGGCCACGCCAAAGCCGAAGCGCTGTACAACGCGCTGCACGAGCAGTGAGCCGGCCCGGTCCAGCAGCCCAGAGTAAATTTTCGGTTGCGGGGCCTGTGGTTGACATATTCGAAGCAAAGTGTCGGCTAGCATGGGAACAGACATCAAGGAGGGGATATGGCCAATCATCGTTGCGCTGTACTCGGCAAACCCGTCGCACACTCATTGTCACCCGTGCTTCACAACGCGGCCTACCGTTCGCTGAAACTCGACGATTGGCTGTACGACAAGCACGAGGTGGGGGAAGACGACCTCGACGCTTTCCTCAAAGGCCTTGACTCGACGTGGGCTGGCCTGAGCCTGACCATGCCGTTGAAGAAGACCATCCAACCGTACGGTGTTCCGGAAAATTTGTGGGCCAAGGAACTGAAGGTGGCGAATACCGCGGTATTCGACTGGAGCGTGGCTGCCGATGATCCCGCTTGGCCGAACGGCAAGCCGGGCATCAAGCTATACAACACCGATGTCATCGGCATCCAACTCGCCTTCGACCATGCCAATCGCGAACTCGGCGAACACCACACCGCGTCGAGAAGCGGCACCGCGCTGATCATCGGCAATGGCAACACCGCCACTTCGGCGTTGGCCGCATGCTGCATGATGCCCGAAATCGGCCATATCGTCGTCGCCGCCCGTCACCCCGGAAAAAACACCGGGCTTAAACCAGTGGCCGAAAAGTTCGTCAACGTGCATAACCCGTACAACGAAATCGAATTAGGCGACGATCAGGCCCTGCTTGAGGCAGCCCGCAACGCCACCTATGTCATCAACACGATTCCCGGACACGCGGCCGACAACGTCGCGGATGCCCTCGCCGATGCCGGAACCGAGCCATTCTCCGGACTGCTGTTGGACGTGATCTACGATCCACGCCCCACCAAGCTCATGGAAGCCTGGCGCGCTCATGGCGGTCACGCCATCGGCGGCGAAGAAATGCTGCTGTACCAAGCTCTCGTACAGGTATTGCTGATGACCGGTATCTGGGATGACGACCCGCCCAGCGATGCCGACCAGCGTCTGCAGGACACCACCACCGAAGACGACCAGCTGGAGATCGCGATGCGCAAAGCTCTTGAGGAGGCGCTGTAATGAATCAACAGACAACGAACCGCGATACCGGCGAGGCGGCCGCCACGAATGCGCCGGCGAATTCCGCGACATCCACATCGACTCCGGACAACCAGCCGACCCCGCTTGATGCCTTCGAAGTGCTGCTCATCACCGGTATGTCCGGCGCAGGCCGCTCTCATGCCGCTGACTGCGTGGAAGACATGGGATGGTATGTGGTCGACAACCTGCCTCCCAAACTGCTTATCCCGCTTGTCGACATGATGACCACCTCCGGTTCCGGATCGGAGTCAGGCGTCCACAAGCTTGCCGCCGTCATCGACGTGCGCTCCAGCTATTTCGACGAGCTGGCCGCCGTGCTCGGCCATCTGGATGATCTCGGCGTCAAAACCCGTATTCTGTTCCTCGACGCCAGCAACGAAGTGCTCATCAAGCGCTATGAATCCGTGCGCCGCCCGCACCCGCTGCAGCACGGCAACCGACTGATCGACGGCATCCTTGAGGAACGTCACCTGCTGGAAGACCTCAAGGAACGAGCCGACTGGGTCATCGACACCAGCTCCCTGAGCATCCACCAGCTGTCCACCAAACTCTACGAGGCGATGCTCGGCTCCGGCCCCACCACCGTGGCGGTACACATCTTCAGCTTCGGCTTCAAATACGGTATGCCCATCGACGCCGATTTCGTGGCCGACGTGCGTTTTCTGCCCAACCCGTTCTGGGTGCCCAACCTGCGCGAGCTTACCGGGCACGACAAGCCGGTCGCCGACTACGTGCTTTCCAGCAAGGGAGCCAAGGAATTTCTCGACGCTTATGAGAAAGCTATCGAGATTGCGTTGGAAGGATACGCCCAGGAAGACAAGCACTACGTAACCATCGCCGTCGGCTGCACCGGTGGTCAGCACCGGTCGGTGGCGATGAGCGAAGAGCTGGCTCGCCGCTTACGCGCACATGGGCTCAACGTAACCGTTTCCGCGAGAGAACAGCACAAGCGTCACTCATCGTAAGCAGGCGTCGAGCGGTCATCGGGCAAGTGTTCGGTGACCACACTGCGAGAAAGCAGAGCCCATAATACGTATCAAACGGGTTCGCTTGTCCACCAGATTAGGTATCACAGAAAGCCGATGGCTTCCGACCGTGTGACAGCAGATAACGGCACGAAGCGCCTGAAGCATTGAGAAGAACGGGACTGTAGGAGGTAGATCTTGGCTCTTCTGGACGATGTCAAAAGCGAGTTGGCAGCCTTTGAAGGCGATTCGCCAGCCGCGATCAAGGCCCAAGCTGCGGCCATGATCCGTTTTGGCGGCGGTCTTCGACCGGTACAGAATACATACGTTATCCAAGCCGTATTCACCTCGCTTGACGTTGCAGAATGGCTGAAGAACACGTTGAGGAACACGTTCGGGCACGAAGCCGAGGTCAATCACCTCACACGTCAGACCCCGAACGGCCCTGTCGAGACCTATGTGGTGCTCGTCACCCGCAACGTAGTGGCCTTGGCTTTGCAGACCGGACTGGTCGACCGCCGCAAGCAGCAGGTCCGTGGACTGCCGTCTGAAGTGGTCAACGGATCCATCGCCCAAATCAAAGCGGCATGGCGCGGCGCCTTCATGGCCCGTGGCTTCCTGTCCGATCCCGGTAAGGCCAGCTTCCTGGAAATCGCTTGCCCCACGGAAGAGGCCGCCATGGCCCTGTGTGGCGTGGCCCGTCGTCTAGGCATCCAGGCCAAGCATCGCACGCTGCGTAGCTCCGAGCGCGTGACACTCAAGGATCCCGACGCCATCGAACGCATGCTCAAGCTCATGGGCGCCACCCGTTCGGCCCGCGAATGGACCGGCAAGCGCTCCGACGGCGAGGCCCGCGGCAAGGCCAACCGTCTGGCCAACTTCGATGACGCCAATATGCGCCGTTCCGCCAAGGCCGCCGCCGAAGCCAGCGAAAAAGTGCAGCATGCTTTCGAAGTACTCGGCGATAACATTCCGGACAACCTCCGTCAGGCCGGCCAGCTGCGCATCGATCACGTGGACAAGAGCCTCGAGGAGCTCGGCAAGATCGCCGAACCGCAAATCACCAAGGATGCGATTGCCGGCCGAATTCGCCGACTGCTTCAACTTGCCGAGAAGACGGAGAAGGCTCGCGCAGCCGAAGGCAAGTAACCCGACAATCCGATTTGCCGTGCCTATTCGGCAAAACGCGACAACGATGTGACAAAACACCGCATTCAGTCAGTAGACGAATGCGGTGTTTTGTTCCGGAATGCCTGTAATATGCAAAGTGGCAAAATTGGCCACTTTGACGTGCGATTCGTCAAGGAAAGGATATTCATGAAGACACTCAAGGACCTTGGAGATCTCAAGGGCAAGCGCGTTCTGGTTCGCGCTGATTTCAATGTTCCGCTGGACGGCACCACCATCACTGATGACGGTCGAATCAAGGCTGCTCTGCCGACCATCAAGACCCTGCGCGAAGAAGGCGCCAAGGTCATCCTCATGGCCCACCTTGGCCGCCCGAAAGGCAAGGTCGTTCCTGAGCTGAGCCTGGCCCCGGTTGCCGCCCGCCTCGGCGAGCTGCTCGGCACCAACGTGCCGCTGGCCAAGGACACCTACGGCGAGGACGCTCAGGCCAAGGTCGCCGCCATGAACGATGGCGACGTTGTGCTGCTTGAGAACGTTCGTTTCAACCCGGAGGAGACCTCTAAGGACGCCGACGAACGCGCCGCTTACGCCAAGAAGATCGCCGCCCTCGGCGAGGCCTTCGTTTCCGATGGCTTCGGCGTGGTCCACCGCGCTCAGGGCTCCAACTACGACGTTGCCGCCGATCTGCCGGCCGCCGCAGGCCTGCTGGTCGAGAAGGAAGTCAAGGCCCTGTCCAAGGCCACCGAGAACCCGGAGCGTCCGTTCACCGTGGTGCTCGGCGGTTCCAAGGTCTCCGACAAGCTCGGCGTCATCGAGAACCTGCTCGACAAGGCCAACCGTCTGGTCATCGGCGGCGGCAT
>ENA-OOZT01001888-OOZT01001888.1-human-gut-metagenome-genome-assembly--contig:-NODE-1888-length-13101-cov-2.557182_pt1 | contig 13101 bp, 8 predicted proteins | sample MGYA00241192_ERZ501407 | MGnify/ENA primary metagenome ERZ501407 (study PRJEB25962, sample SAMEA2042911) | human gut metagenome | biome: human gut; feature: human-associated habitat; material: faeces...
GTCACAAATATAGGTTATTTTATTTACTGAGAGCGTCTCCTTGCCTGCGGCAAACCAGAATTCAAACTCTATTATGCAGCTTCTTCAAACTGTGAATTATACAATTGAGCATAGAATCCACCTTTCGCAAGTAACTCTTCATGATTTCCCTGTTCGATAATATCTCCATCTTTCATCACAAGAATCACATCTGCATTTTTAATCGTAGACAATCTATGCGCGATTACAAAACTCGTTCTGCCTTCCATAAGATTATCCATAGCCTTTTGGATAAGAGCCTCTGTACGAGTATCTACAGAAGATGTTGCCTCATCAAGAATCATTACCTTGCTGTCTGCCAAAATAGCTCTTGCGATAGTAAGGAGCTGTTTCTGTCCCTGAGACACATTACTTGCATCTTCATTAAGTTCCATGTTGTAACCGCCTGGAAGTGTTCGGATAAAGCTGTCTGCATGAGCTGCTTTTGCTGCCTCGATAACTTCTTCATCTGTTGCATCCAAACGTCCATAACGGATATTTTCCATAATAGTTCCTTTATAGAGCCATGTATCCTGTAATACCATTCCAAATGCTTTACGAAGATCACGTCTGTTATAATCACGAACATCATGATTATCTAAAAGAATCTGACCACTATTTACATCATAGAAACGCATAAGCAGTTTCACCATTGTTGTTTTTCCTGCACCGGTAGGCCCGACAATTGCGATTTTCTGACCCGGCTTTACGTCTACAGAAAAATCGTTGATAATCGTCTGATTTGGATTGTAGCCAAAATTCACATGAGAGAATTTCACTTCTCCTGTTACGTTTTCTACAGATACCGCTCCCTCGTGTTCCTGATCTTCTTCCTCTTCTTCTAAGAATTCAAATACTCTCTCGGAGGCTGCTGTCATGGACTGTACCTGATTGATAACCTGCGCTATCTGCTGGATTGGCTGTGTAAAGTTCTTTACATACTGAATAAATGCCTGAATATCACCGACACCAATCGTTCCTCTAATTGCTAACAGTCCACCGGAAATAGCAACTCCGGCATACCCAAGGTTTCCGACAAATGCCATGATTGGCTGCATTAAACCTGACAAAAACTGAGATTTCCATGCAGATTCATATAAGACTCCATTGGTTTCATCAAATGTTTTTACCATGTCTTTTTCTTTATTAAATGCTTTAATAACCAGATGTCCACCGTAACTTTCTTCTACCTGTCCATTAATATGTCCAAGATATTCCTGCTGTGTGCGGAAATATTTCTGAGAAAACTTTACGACTGTAGACATTAAGATTGCTGATACCGGTAAAATGATAAATGCAATTAATGTCATTAACGGTGAAATGGTGAGCATCATTACAACGACACCAATAAGCGTTGCCGTTGAAGTAATAACCTGCGTTACACTCTGGTTTAATCCCTGACCTAATGTATCTACATCGTTGGTGATTCTTGAAAGGACTTCACCATAAGTACGACTTTCAAAGTACTTCATCGGCATACGGTTAATTTTCTCCGAGATTTCTTTTCGAAGGCGGTAACAGATTTTCTGTGTTACTCCTGTCATAATCCATCCCTGTAAAAAGTTAAACACTGTACTTGTCAGATACAATCCTAAAGTAAGCAAAAGGATCTTTCCGATACGGGTAAAATCAATCCCGCCTGTTCCGGCAATCTTTTTCATCAGGCCTTCGGCCAGCGCAGTAGTTGCCTTTCCCATAACCTTTGGTCCAGCTACTGAAAATACTGTAGATATTGCCGCAAAAATCATTACCGCAAGAATCGCAAATTTATAATTTCCAATATAGCGAATGAGTTTCTTAAAAGAACCACTGAAGTTCTTTGCCTTCTCTCCACCTTGCATCATTCTTCTTCCGCCGCCCATCGGGCCACGACCACCCATTGGGCCTCTGTTTGATGTTCCTGCTTTATTTTCAGCCATTTTACTTACCTCCTTTCTTATGTTTTAACTTCTTGTCATCAGACTTTTTCTTTAATTTGTTATTTTCTTTCTCATCAATTTTTGTAGAAAGGATTTCTTTCTTATTTGTTTCCTTCTCTGCTTTTTCTTCTGCCAAACCTAATTTCTCAAGTCCAAGCTCCTTTTCAGAAAGCTGTGACTTAGCAATCTGAAGATATACCTCACAGTTTTTCAGCAGTTCTTCATGTGTTCCTTTTCCAACAATCTTTCCATCATCCAAAACAAGAATCTGATCTGCATGTAAAATCGTGCTGACTCTCTGCGCTACAATTACGATAGATGCATCCTGCACCTTTTCATTTAATTCCTTACGAAGTGCTGCATCTGTCTTCATATCAAGTGCGGAAAAACTATCGTCAAATACAAGTACTTTTGCCTTTTTCGCAATCGCTCTTGCAATCGCAAGACGCTGTTTCTGTCCACCAGATACATTACTTCCGCCCTGGGCAATCGGACTGTCGTATTTTTCTTTTTTCGTCTCAATAAATTCTGTCGCCTGGGCAATTTGTGCTGCTTCTTTTATATCCTCATCTGTCGCATCTGCTTTTCCAAATCGCAGGTTAGAAGCGATTGTTCCTGAGAAAAGAACACCTTTCTGTGGCACAAATCCGATTTCCTCTCGGAGTTCTTCCATAGAAATCCGACGAATATCTTTGCCATCTAATGTAATCTGTCCACCTGTCACATCATAAAATCTTGGAATCAGATTAACCAGCGTAGACTTTCCACAGCCGGTACTTCCGATAATTGCCGTTATCTTGCCTGGCTCCACTTTAAAATCAATATCAGAAAGCACGTTATGTTCTGCTCCCGTATACTTGAAATCTACATGTGAGAATTCCAGAACACCTTTATGCTCCTTAAGCGTTTCTGGCTTCTTCACATCCTGAACAGAAGCTTCTGTCTTAAGAACTTCATCAATACGATCTGCTGCAACACCCGCTCTTGGTACCATAATAGACATCGCTGTCATCATAAGAAATGCCATAACGATCTGCATTGCATAAGTAATAAACGCTGTCATCGCACCAACCTGTAACGTACCCGCATCAATTTTTTGCGCGGAAACCCATGTGATCAGAATGGTAACACTGTACATGATAAACATCATTCCCGGCATCATAAACGTCATAATACGGTTTGTAAAAAGCTGCGTACCTGTCAACTTTTTATTCGCTTCATCAAAACGCTCTTCCTCTGTTTTCTCTCTGCCAAATGCACGAATAACAGAAAGTCCTGTTAAAATCTCTCTGGAAACAAGGTTAAGACCATCTACTAATGTCTGCATAATTTTGAACTTCGGCATCGCTATCGAAACAAGCAGCATAACAAATCCGAGAATCACAACAACCGCAAGTGCTATAATCCATTCCATTCCTGCTCCGGTCTGATACACTTTAATAATTCCACCAATTCCGATAATCGGTGCATACAAAAGAAGTCTCAGCATAACTGCTGTAACCATCTGAATCTGCTGAATATCGTTTGTACTTCTTGTAATAAGAGATGCTGTAGAAAAACGGTTCATTTCCGCATTTGAAAATCCCATAACCTTTTTATAGATTTTTCCTCGCAAATCCCTGCCAATACTCGCACCTGCCTTAGAAGCAAGAAAACCGACTCCAATCGCCGCTACCAGAATCATAAATGCAATTCCAAGCATACGGCCGCCTTCTTTCCAGAGATAATCTGTCTGTATCTTATCGATATCTACTCCTGCAGCTTTATCACATTTTGTCGCATAGGCAACACCTGTAGAAAATAAAGTACTCTCTCCAATATCATTCATTTTCTTTTCGATTTCTTCTCTGGACTTCTGGATATCTTTGGCACTCATCATTCCTGTCTGCTTCATCTGATACAGCATTGGACGCACATCAACGTAAGTAACCTTTTTCCCGTTATCATCTTCCTCCTGAAAGCTTTTAAACTCCATGTTGAGCATCTTTCCAATCTCATCGACACTCATATCATCTATTTTATCCTTCATCGGAGCCATCGCAGGATTCGAAGTAATCGAATTCTTAATCATCTTCTTAAACTGCGATTCTTTTACATTTGACATGTTATGATTTAAGAAAATCGCTGTAAGAAATGTATCATCTAACTGATCCAGCTTCTCCTCATCCTCCGCCTTGCAAATGTAATACTCACCCTTTTTCTCATAAGTATCTTTCCATATTTTCTTCTCTTTCGAAGTCATATACAACTGCGAAATCTCATACTCATCCTCCGTCATTTTCACAGGAAGAATATGCCCCACACCTTTATTCTGAATTCCCACATCAATGATATCTGACGTATACTGCGGCAGCGACAAATCGCCAAACGCCTGCACAATAAGCAACAGCACAATCGCAACGATCATATACCAGTATGGGGCCATATTTTTAAATATTTTTGTCATTCTTTATGTCCTCCAACTACTTTTTGTCAAAACAATTTTACTCTGACTACTATGTTCATCAAAAATCAGCATCGTTTATTATTATACTTTCCAATGCCTACTCGTTCATCCTCTTCAGTAAAATCTCTGAGCACTCCTCCAAAGAAAGCTTCGCTGTATCAAGAACCAGATCATAGTTCTTCTCGTCCTTCCAGTCCTTTTTCGTCCAGAACTTAAAATACTTTTCCCTGCCCCAATCCTTTCTGTCCATTAAACGACGTGCCTTCTGCATCGTGTCTACATTTTCCTTATCAAAAATGCTCTGTACCCTCTTCTCCTTATCACTACAGCGAACAAAAACTGTCACAACATCTTCGCAGGATTTCAAAATTTCTGTAGAACATCTTCCGATAAAAACCGCCGGACCTTCTGCATGAAGATTCTTGATCGTCTCTTTCATTCCATAGAAAATCTCATTAATTTTCGCCATATTTTCATACTGATTATAGCCTGCCATCATCGCGATATTATAGAGAAAACTTCCTACTTTATTCTCGTCAAACTCCTTAAGAGCTGCAATCTCTATGCCATATCCTTTCGCGGCCTCAATCAGCAACTGTCCATCATAGTAAGGAATCTGTGCCTCTTTCGCGATGCGAATTCCGATATCCCGTCCTCCGCTGCCAAATTCCCTTTCTATTGCCACTGACTTCATATACTGCATTCCTTTCTTCTAATCTGACTAACTCTTTGGTCATCATCTTCATCAACACTCCAAAAATTATCTAAAATTTCTCCCGGTCATTTTCCAGTGGCATTATCAGTCAATACCATTAAAAATACTTCCTGTAAATGCTATCTGTAAATATTTCCGTAAAGTAATTCTGTTACTTTTGAAGTTCCTCATCCAGACTGCGAAGCATCTTATGCATTATCTGGTTCATAAGTTCTTTCTCCTCATCCGTCACATAACGCATGACAACCTCTTTACATTCATTATGAACCTCCAGCATATTTTTCGCTGCTTCCACAGCCTTCTCAGTTAACTCAATGTGTCTCTTTCTGCGGTCATTCTCATCCTCTGTCAAAACGACAAAACCTTTCGCCCGTAAATTATCTACAGACTTTGAAATGTGTGCTTTGGATAAATTCTTCTCCTCCACAATATCTTTTGCTGTATCACCACATGGCGAATGATATAAAAATAAAAGAATCTCCAGTTCTACATTTCTCACTCCGTATTTCTGTGCAAACACCTCTGACTTTTTATCAAGAAGCTTACGCATCTTCATTCCACAGGTATTAATTAACGAATCCCGCATAGTTTTATCCTCCTGTTATGTATCTTTTTCATATTCCTTAGGTTGCCTTTCGGCAATTAGTTCACTAACGAACTTGTTTGCATATAATAATCCTTTTCTTTCCAAATGTCAATGGTGAATTTTGAATTGCCGAGCTGGCGAGGCAGACGAATTCCAGAATTTACTTCATAAACTTGTCTATTGCATCATTCAACGCTTCAATAGCCTCCTCATCACCCGTTTTTATCGCATCAACAATACAAGTTGACATATGTTCTTTCAATATAACCCGGCTAAGGCTCTTGACTGCGGCATCTACAGCGGCGAGCTGGATTAATACTTCGCTGCAGTCTCTTCCAGATTCAATCATAATTTTTATAGACTTCATATGACCTATAATCCGGGCAATGCGGTTTAGTTCGTTTTTCACGATTTGGGGCGAATGGGTGTGTGTATGAGTGTAAACATTTCCGTTTGCATCTACATGGGTATGGGTATGCTGGTACACTGATGCTTCTCCTGATTTATGAGTGTGCTGATTCACTGATGACTTTTCTGATTTACCAATATGTTGATGTTCTGACAATTCCTCATGCTTATGAGAATGTCCTTCTTTATGTGTACTGTCATAGTGTACATTTCCTTGAATATCTTCCTGATTGTAAAAATTATTTCGATTTTTTATATATTCATTTTCTTGAATATGTATTTTCCCTATCTTTTTTGTTGTGTCATTTTTCTTATTATTTTTATTTCTATTATTTTGAATATGTTTATTTTCCATTTTTATCCTGCCTCGTATTATTAAAATTTGTGGTAATTTTGAATTTTGTAATATCCAGAGAGATAGCAGAGAAGATTACAAAAATAAAATCAATGTATATAAGATTAATGTTATAAAATCGTATAAAAGATATATTCCAGCAATTATTTTACTCATTGCAATAATATTATATGAAAATGATATAAAAAACGCCGCAATTTCATTACCAAATATAATAGATAAGTAATATCATTTCCTGATTGAAGTATTTATAATCCAAATATCACAATCCGCTCTCTCATATTATTTCCCGGAAATAAATCTCTGCAATCTATTTCGTCTTCAAACATAAATTCATCTACGGTCATTAAGTAAGAAATGTATTCATCTGACGGATAATAAAACAGTAGTTTTATCTCTCTTGGTTTTTCGTAATAGGATTCTAGTATCCTGTGTATCACTTTTTGCAAAATTTCAAGTGAAAATGGGTTAAAGAAGTAAATTCTATCTACTTCTCTTGGTACAGAAAAGTATTCAGCATTTTCCGCTTTAAATGCTACTCTTCCTGCTGAAATAGCATTTTCTTTGTTTTCTATTGCTTTATTGTAGATTCTCTCATCGTATTCCACGCCGATGGACCTGCATCTGGTCTGATAGGCAAGGAAAAAGTCTACACGGCCTTTTCCACACCCGTAATCAAGAAGTGTATTGCCTTTTCTTATGATTCCTGTGTTTGCCAGCCTTTCTAATACAGAATATGGCGTTGGTTCATAGGGATAATAATATTGTCCTGCATTGGAATCATCGCGTCCCATTGTATGGATTTTCAGTAGTTTATCCCATTTATTTTCATATATATCTTCTTTCATTTTTTATTTGCCCCTTTTTTTATTTGCCCCTTTTTTTATTTTTCTCTTATATTCTCCTATTTTCTTTCATTTTCTTTCTCAGAATATTTCCTGTGATTCTCAATTAGTCTACCATAATCCCACTTCTAATCCAATCTTCCAAAATAGAAATTCATATTTTTTAAATAGAATATCAAATGTCATTCTTTTTTCTAAAATGCTAAACTCCAATCAAGTTAAGAAACACGCAAATAAAAAAGAGGAGAGGAAAAATGGAAAACAACAGTAACAGTGGTGTTATATACCAGGGAAAAATACCAAATCGTGTGAAGTACTGCTTTGCCTTTGGTGCATTAGGAAAAGACTTAATCTATGGAATGATTGCAACTTTTTCTATGATTTATTTTACAGATATTATTAAAGTTGCTCCCGCATTTATCGGAAGTATGTTCTTCGTTGCAAAGTTGTGGGATGCTTTTAACGATTTATTTATGGGTATGATTGTTGATAATACGAGAAGCCGGTGGGGTAAATTCGTTCCGTGGCTTGTTATCGGTACATTGATTAACGCTTTTGTATTCATTACCGTATTTACAGACTTTCATTTATCAGGTGTAAGTCTTTGTGTATTTGCATCTGTCGTTTATGTTTTATGGGGAATGACTTATACGATTATGGATATTCCGTATTGGTCTATTATTCCTAACTTAACTTCCGACCCGGAAGAACGTGAAAAAGTATCTGTTTTACCAAGAATTTTTGCCAGCATCGGTCAGTCTCTTATCATCGCTGGCTTCGGTGTTCAGATTATCAAAGGACTTGGCGGCAACTATACTGGTTACCACAGATTCGCATTAATTATCGCAGCAACCTTTATTTTTACAATGGCTGTCTGTGTTATCAACCTGCCAAAGAAACAGCAGGATACAGGAACTGCAGAGAAAATGAAATTCAGAGATATTTTCACTGTAATCAAAAAGAATGACCAGTTAAGATGGGCTGTCCTCTTAATTTTATTATACAATATTGGAATTCAGGCTATCATGGGTGTTGCTACATATTATTTCAGCTATGTTTGCAATAATGCCGGAATGTTATCTGCTTTCATGATCAGTGCATCTGTTGCAGAGGTAGTTGGATTATTAATCTTCCCTAAAGTCACAAAATTATTATCCAGAAAAAAGGCATTCTTAATGGCTTGTACGCTTCCACCAATTGGCCTTATCTTACTGCTCATTGTAGGATTTGTATGTCCTTCTAATATTCCTTTAACTGCAATTGCGGGAATTATCGTTAAAACTGGTACAGGTCTTGAACTTGGATGTGCTACCGTTTTCCTTGCAGACGTTGTTGATTATGGCGAATATGTATTAGGTGTCAGAAATGAAGGTGTCGTATTCTCCCTTCAGACATTAATCGTAAAACTGACCGCAGCTTTTACAGCTTTAGCAATCGGATTCGTATTAGAGTTAACTGGATACGTTCCAAATGCAGTACAGTCTTTAGCAACACAGAACTCCATCCGTGTGCTGATGTGCATTGTACCAGCTCTCGGCATCATTCTTGCTTACGTTGTATTTAAGACTAAATATAAGCTTAATGATGAGTTTATGAAAAAAGTAGTTGCTAAGATCAGTGGTAAAGCTGAAGAATAATCGCAGAATATTACACAAGGTATAAGACTAGAGCGTGTTTGAAAAAGGCTTTCTGCAATATAACAACAGGATACTGTGCAAAGTATATAACACTAACTATTCCGATTCATTAAATTTACAAACTTACATTTCAAATAAATTCTATGTTTCGGAACAGTTATAAAACATTATAGGGCAAATAAGTAAGGGCAAGTTGATTGATATAAAATGTAATCGACTTGCTCTTATTTATGGTACAATCTAAACGGCTGCAAAATAATAAAATAAGTAGTAAAATCCATACCAAAGGAACTATGTCAAAAATAAATAACACAATAAATAGAAAAACAACTATAAAAAATAAATTTCAAAACAAACAACAACGTAACTATAAAAAAACAAACTTAAAAGCAAATACCATATAAATAACCACAAATAAACTACAGGAAAAATGAGGAAAAAATCTTGATAAACTTTACTATTATTTTAGCTGATGATGAACAGCAAATATTATATGGAATGAAAAACGGCATCGACTGGGAGAGCCTTGGTTTCTCCGTTGTTGGTACGGCACAAAACGGGAAAGAGGCCTTAGAACTCATTGAAGAATATCACCCAGACCTTTTAATCAGTGATATTAAAATGCCATTTATGGACGGTTTAGAGCTTTCTAAAACCATTCATGAGAACTACATAAACACGAAAATTATTCTTTTTTCCGGTTGGGATGATTTTGAATATGCCAGAACCGCTATCAGCTATGGAGTTTCACAATATATCATGAAACCAATCGACTACAACGAAATGCAGAAACTTCTCACTACAATGCATGAGGAACTCGAAAAAGAATATGCCGAGAAAATGAACCGCACCCGCTTGGAGAACATTTACACAGAAAGTATTCCTCTTCTTCGGCAGCAGTTTTTTACACAGCTTTTAACAGAAACTCTTACCGAAGATTATTGTACTCTTCAAATGAAAAATTTAAAACTGAATCTTGATTATAAAGTTTTTCACATCATTACTGTAAAGATTCGTGAAAATGATTTAAATGATGTTCTTTCCGAACTTTCCATCAAGGAAACGATTAAAGAATCTCTCGAAAAAATAACGGACCTCTACCATTTCGGTATGATTGACAGAGAAGTATTTTTGCTATGTGGCAATAAAAAGCACGATATTGAACGGATTACCCGTACTATACAGGAGGCCTCCGTCATTATCGAACGTATTTTTCACACGAAAATATCCTGCGGCATCAGTTCCAGCGGTACCAGTTTAAGGGCACTTCCTGTCCTCTATCAGCAGGCTCTAGAAGCACTTGATTATAATGTAGTCATTCAAGATGAGAGCTATACTTACTATAATGACATCCTTCCGCTCCAAAAGGATGCACCGCTTCAAAAAGACGATGACTGGAATTCCGAAGTAGATTCCATTGAGAAGATCATAACTCACTGTTCTGAAGAAGAACTGAAAACTGCTGTTTTAAATATGCTTGAACATCTACATGAAGCCCATTACAACTTAAATGAATACCAGATCGTCATATTAGAGATTTCCTTCTCCCTCGCCCGTCTTTATAAAAAATATCAGATTACCTCTGATAAAGAATTTGCCGGTTCCAAAAAAATGGCGGTAAAAATTCTTTCTTTAAACACTGGCGAAGAGCTCGACAACTGGCTTATTAATTATTTTCAGCTCATGCGTACATTGATTCAGAAAAAGCAGGTAGATAATAACGTTATTTTAGCAGAAAATGCAAAGAAATTAGTGGAGGAACATTTCCGTGAACCTGACCTTTCCGTAGAGTCCATTTGCAAGGAACTTCATGTGAGTTCTTCCTACTTTTCAAAGATTTTTAAGCAGGAAACGGAAACTACTTTTTTAAATTACCTCATCAGCCGCCGCATGGAAGAAGCGAAAATGTTACTGAAAATGACCGACTACAAAAGCCATGTCATCGGAACAATGGTCGGATACCCCGAACCAAATTACTTTAGCTATGTATTTAAAAAGCACTGTGGTATCTCTCCGGTAAAATACCGAAAACTTGGAGGGGAAAATAACTAAAAGGACCTTCTCCCGGCATCCAGAGTATGTTTAAAAAATGCTTTTTGCAAGATGTACGTCACAATTTACGGGAAATTTTCTTCCCTGACAAACGAAAGGATTTATTTATGAACAATAAAAAATTAAGCATTCGTGTTCTTTTTCCTTTAATAATGTCCATCTCGATTGTCTTCTGTATTTTAAGCTGCATGATACTGTTTTCTCATTATATTTCTACCTATCTTGTCCGTAAAACGATAGAAGAAACCAGCAGGCAGAAAAATGTACTTGCACAAAATATTGAAAATGAAATAGATTCAATCAATTCTATTATGAATAACATTTACTACAACACAATCAAAAAATATGATATTCAGGACAAGAACTTTAAAACTATTTTGGCAAATGAAATCACCAGCAATTCAGAAACAATCTATGGACTCGCTTTATATGATACAGATGGCAAAAACTTATGGCACTCTAACAATTTAACCAGTACTTCCATGCAAAATGAAAGCTGGTTTACTCAGGCAAAAGATAATATCGAAACTATTTGTTACGGCTCAAAAAAACTTGTTTATCCCGACAACGTAAAACAGGTATTTCAGATAAGCCGCTATGTAGAGTACATTAATCACGGCAAAATGAAGTCCGGTGTTCTTTTAATGCAGTACTATACCGATTCCATCGATGCAATTTTAGAGCATTATAAGAATACGCAAAACTCTTACTGCTACCTGCTTGATAATACATCGAACTTTCTTTATCATCCGTTTATAAAAGAAATTTCTTCTGGTTTATATAAAGAAAACACTACTAAAATTGCTCTAAACAGCACCAATTACAGCATTAAAAAGCTACATGGTACAAAGTGGCTGATCGAACGTCAGCAGATTGGTTATACCGGCTGGAATATCGTCCTTGTCAGTTCCCTGTTTAATATTCACACAGAAAATATGGGTATTTATTATGTAATCTGGCTGCTTCTGCTTATCGTTGGAATTATTCTTGTTTTCACTGACATTTTGCTGTTCCATGACTTCACAAATCCTGTCTACCAATTACTCGATACCATGCAGGAATTCGGAAAGGGCAATTATGAAGTAAAAGCCGCAGAAAATGGAATTGGTGAACTGAAAACATTAAGTGCACATTTTAATATTATGGCAGAAAAATTACAAAACCAAATGGACGAAATCCGTAGAAATGAACGGGAAAAACGAAAAATGGAGAAAAAACTTTTGCAGTCTCAGATTAACCCGCATTTTCTCTATAATACGCTGGACTCTATCATCTGGATGATACAGAGTGGCGAATATAAAGGTGCCGAGCAAATGGTATCCTCCCTCGCGAAGTTTTTCCGCATTTCTTTAAGCCAGGGAAAAGACATTATCCCACTGGAAAAAGAGTTGGAACACGCAACAAGTTATCTCGCTATTCAAAATATCCGTTTTAAGGACAAGTTTGAATTTTCCGTACAGGCAGACAAAAAACTTCTTCATTATCTCTGCCCCAAACTTTCTATCCAGCCTCTACTTGAAAATGCTATTTATCACGGTATGGAAGGTGTGTACGATGATGGCGAAATCACTATTTCTGTTTATGAAAAAGATAACCTCATTCACATTGACGTAAGCGATAACGGACTTGGTATGCCAGAAAAAGTTGTGGAATACATCATGCACAACCGGGTTGTTTCCAGCAAACGAGGCTCTGGAATCGGTGTGCGTAATGTCGATGAGCGAATCAAACTTATTTACGGTGAACAGTATGGCGTCACCATTGAAAGTGAATTAGATGAGGGAACAACCGCAACGATAATTATTCCGAAACTGGAGGAGACTGCAGAGATAAATTCAGATGAATCCAATAAAACAAAATTATAGAAAATCAGCAACTTGTAATAATCTAACAATACTACACTGAACTAAATCTATAATATATATTACAAAAAACTGCCCAAATAGACAGTAGCCAATAACACTAAATTAAAAGAAGTTATTAAAATCAGGAGGAAACTGATGAAAAATAATAAGAAAAAATATGCTTTAGTAATCATCTTAATACTCTTCATTGCCTTTTTTTCCTCGCAATGTATGATGACACGCACAAACACCGAAAGTAAAAAAACGGTAGCAGTA
>ENA-OOZT01001894-OOZT01001894.1-human-gut-metagenome-genome-assembly--contig:-NODE-1894-length-13045-cov-3.575135_pt1 | contig 13045 bp, 10 predicted proteins | sample MGYA00241192_ERZ501407 | MGnify/ENA primary metagenome ERZ501407 (study PRJEB25962, sample SAMEA2042911) | human gut metagenome | biome: human gut; feature: human-associated habitat; material: faeces...
CTCGCTCGCCGTATCGGCACTTAGAATTATGCGGTATTGCCCTAAAAATATACGATAAAACGCGCATGTCTATCTGCGGGCGGTGCGCCATAACAATCAGGCGGCGGGAAACAGAACCCCGACCGGGAAAGGAAAAACAATGAAACGTATTCTGGTCGTAGAAGACGAAGCCAGCATCCGCGAACTTGTGGCACTGAACCTGAAAATGACAGGCTGGGAAGTATTGGAAGCCCCCAGCGCGGAACGTGCGCTGGAGTTGATCCAGAAAAATCCCCCCTGCGATGTAGCGCTGCTGGATATCATGCTGCCGGGCATGGATGGGTTTTCGCTGTGCGAAACCATCCGCCACGGCGACCCGTACATCGGTATTATTATGGCGTCCGCCAAAGGGCAGGAAAGCGATAAGATCCGCGGCCTTTCCATCGGCGCGGATGATTACATCACCAAGCCGTTCTCGGTGTCGGAGCTGATGGCCCGCGTGGAAGCGCTGGCCCGCCGAGTGCGCCGCAGCGCCACTGCGGACGATGAACAGGCAGGCTCCGAGCCGGATCAGCTGGTCAGCGGCCCCTTTGTGCTGGATGAAAAAAGCCGTGTGCTGTACAAATCCGGCAAGCCCATTGACCTGACCCAGGTGGAATTTCAGATCATGGAGCTGTTTTTCCGCAACCCCGGCACTGCCCTGGTGCGCGAAAAGATCCTGGAAGGCGTTTGGGGCAAGGGGTATTTCGGCGATGTCAAGATCGTGGATGTCAACATCCGCCGCCTGCGCATGAAAGTGGAAGATGAACCCAGCAGCCCCCAGCATATTTTGACCGTCTGGGGCTATGGCTACCGCTGGAACGCATAATTACCGCATTTTTATGGAAAGGGGGCTGCCGCCTGTGCAGAGCATTACCCGCCGCTGGCTGCGCGGCAGCCTGCTGATTACCATTTGCATCCTGGCTGCGGCGCTGGGGCTGTTTTTGTATTACAGCCACCAGAATTTGTACGGCGGGGTGCAGCGTGCCATGCAGGCGCGGTTTTCCACCGTGGAGGGGCGTTTGCAGGCAACCGGCACCGCCGGCAGCAGCCAGGCAACGTCCGAAAGCCGCAGCCAGTCCCTGCGCCGCACGGTGGAACAGTTTGATGAAAAAGATAAGTTCGAGTTCATGCTGTTGGATTCCTCCGGCGTGGTGCTGGCAACCTCCAGCGGCACCATGAACAAGAATCTGCTGAGCGAGGGCAGGGATTTTTATCAGGCTGTCACCGGCTCCACCGGCAGCGGCATGGTCACTTTCCGCACAGCGGACGGCGAACACGTGATGGCTGTTACCAGCCTGGTGCCTTATGCGGCGGGCAATGTGACGGCCATGCGCCTTGTTACCAGCCTGACGCTGGTGGACCGCCAGTGGTACAGCACGCTGATGGTTTCGTTCGGCGTGGCGGCGGTGGTGCTGGGGTTTGCGGTGTTCAGCGGCCTGTTTTTTATCCGCACCATTGTGCGGCCGCTGGGCCAGGTGGAAGCCACCGCCAATCGCATTGCCCACGGCGATTTGACCACCCGCCTGCCGGATGCCCCGTATGACGATGAGATCGGCCGCCTGTGCAAAGCCATCAACCAGATGGCCGAGGATCTGACAAAAACGGAACGGATGAAAAACGAGTTCATCTCCTCTGTCAGCCACGAACTGCGCACTCCGCTGACCAGCATCAAAGGCTGGGTGGAAACCATCGCCAACATCCGTGACCCCGATGACGAAAACTACCGCAAGGGTATTACCATTATCCGCAGTGAGACCGACCGCCTGTATGATATGGTGGAGGAACTGCTGGATTTTTCCCGCCTGCAAAACGGCATCAGGCTGAACTGCGAGGTGCTGGATTTTGTGGCCGAAGCCACCGACGCTGCCCTGTTTGTGGAAGCCCGCATCCGGCAGGAGGGGCTGCACCTTGTGTATGACGAACCGCCGGAGCCGTATCCCGTTTGGGCAGACCCCGCCCGCCTGCGCCAGGTGTTTGTCAACGTATTTGATAACGCCATCAAATATTCGCCGCCGGAAGGAACCATTTTCTTTACCCTGACCCGCACCGCCACCACCGTAACGGCCAGCATCCGGGACCAGGGCCGCGGCATTGCGCCGGATGACCTGCAAAACGTAAAGATGAAATTCTTCAAAGCCAAAAACGCCGTGCGTGGTTCCGGCATCGGCCTGGCGGTGGTGGATGAGATCACCAAAGCACTGGGCGGTACGGCGGATATCACCTCAACGTTGGGGCAGGGTACCACCGTTACCATCACCCTGCCCATCTACCACGCTGGGCAGGAACATCTGCACGCGCCGATTTGACCGCAAAAATAAAGGAGAACCCATGCCGCAAGAACAACGTCCAACTGAAAAATTCCGTACCTCTGTGGGCGGCCAGGCCCTGATGGAGGGCATTATGATGCGCGGCCCTGAAAAAATCTGCTGCGCGGTACGCCGGCCGGACGGCACGATTGATCTGAGCTATTCCGATGTGACCACCCACTGGTACAATAAAGTTCCCCTGGTGCGCGGAGTGTGCAATATGGTGGAAAACCTGATGAACGGGTACAAATACCTGATGCACTCCGCCGATATTGCCATGACGGAAGAGGAAAAAGAGGAAGAAAAGCAGAACGAGAGCAAGCTGGACCGCTGGCTGGACGAACACGCCGGCCCCAAGGTACAAAGTGCGCTGATGACCCTTTCCGCCTGCGCAGGTGTAGTGCTGGCAATTTTTCTGTTTACCTTTCTGCCTACGTTCCTGACTGGGCTGGTGGCAAAAGTGATCCCCATGGGGCGCTGGCCGCGGGTCATCTTGGAAGCAGTGCTCAAGCTGGCAATCTTTTTGGGTTACATGTTCCTCTGCACCCGCATGAAGGAAATTCACCGCATGTTCCAGTACCACGGGGCTGAGCACAAAACGATTGCCTGCTATGAGGCAGGTGAGGAATTGACGGTTGCTAACATCCGCAGACATACGCGGTTCCACCCCCGCTGCGGCACCAGTTTTTTGATTCTGGTCATTCTGGTCAGCATTGTGCTGTATGCGGTGCTGCCGTGGAGCGGTACCATGCTGCGCGTGCTGTACAAGCTGGCCATGCTGCCGCTGCTGGTGGGCATCTGTTATGAGATTTTGAAGTGGGCAGGGCGTTCCAACTCGCTGCTGGCACGGGCTGTTTCGGTGCCGGGGCTTTGGCTGCAGCACCTGACGACCTTTGAGCCGGAAGATGACATGATTGAAGTGGCCATCGCCGCCGTTACCCCCGTACTGCCCAAAAAGCCGGAGGACGGCCAATGGTAACGCCGCTTGCCCCACAGCAGCTGGCGGGCATTCTGCCGCGCCAGGCTGTGCGCATGGTGCAGGATGCTCTGCAGGCCGCAGGCTGCCCCGATGCTGATTACGACGCCCGCGAACTGCTGCGCATTGCCGCTGGAAAAGATCCGCGCTTGCTGTTTGACCCGCTTACCCGGCCGCAGGCTGAGTGCTTGGCGGAACTGGCGGCTCAGCGCATGCAGCGGGTGCCGCTGCAATACCTGGCAGGGGAGTGGGACTTTCTGGGGTTGACCTTCAAAGTCGGCCCCGGTGTGCTCTGCCCCCGCGCAGACAGCGAGGTGGTGTGCGAAACTGCCATTGAGCTGTTGCAGCAGATGGCAAAACCTGAGCCCCGGGTGCTGGACCTGTGCGCCGGAACTGGCTGCCTGGGCATTGGCATCCGACATTTTGTGCCAAGTGCCAGCGTGACCTGCGTGGAAAAAAGCCCGCAGGCGCTGCAATACCTGCAAGCCAACGTACATGGCACCGGTGTGCAGGCAAAGGCAGCGGATGTGCTGCAATACTGGCGAGAGCTTATGCCCCAAAGCGTGCAGCTGATCATCTCCAACCCGCCGTACCTGACCGGGGCAGAGATGCAGGCCCTGATGCCGGAGACCGCCCACGAGCCAGCTATGGCGCTGGACGGCGGAACGGATGGGTTGGATTTTTACCGCGCCATTGCCGCCCACTACCGTGATATTGTCTGCCCCGGTGGGTGGCTGGTGTTTGAGATTGGCTGTGCCCAGCGGGCGGATGTGATGGAGATATGCCGCCAAAACGGCTGGCAGCAAGTGCAGGCAAGGAAGGATTACGGCGGCAACGACCGTGTGGTGTACGCCCAACGGGTGAAATAAATCTGATTTTCAACGTTTTGCAGCTGAAATGTGGAAAATGCGAAGAAAATTTTAAAAAGATGACAACAAATGGTTGTAATTCGTGCCGCGATTGGTTATAATAATACCTGATAAACGCAGGACGACCATTTGGATAGCGGCGCACCTGCCGTACAAAATAAAAACAGCACCGCAGTTGCCTGTGGTGCATATGGGATACAACGCACGATCGCTCAGATAAGGAGATATAAACTTATGGCAGCAAAAAAGGAAAGTTCATCCAAGCAGCTCCCCACCGGCCCGGCAGGGGATAAAAAGGCAGCGCTGGAGACGGCACTGGCCCAGATCGAAAAGCAGTTTGGCAAAGGCGCCGTGATGAAGCTTGGGACCAACGTTGCCATGCAGGTGGATGCCATTTCCACCGGCAGCCTGGGGCTGGGCCTGGCGCTGGGCATCGGCGGCCTGCCACGCGGACGCATCATTGAGGTATATGGGCCGGAATCTTCCGGTAAAACCACCCTGGCCCTGCATGTTCTGGCTGAAGCCCAGAAGCTGGGCGGCGAGGTTGCCTTTATCGATGTTGAGCACGCCCTGGATCCCACCTATGCCCGCGCCCTTGGCGTTGACATTGACAGCCTGCTGGTCAGCCAGCCGGATACCGGCGAGCAGGCCATGGAAATCTGCGAAGCTCTGGTACGCTCCGGCGCGATTGACGCTATTGTTGTGGACTCTGTTGCTGCCATGGTGCCCAAAGCCGAAATTGAAGGCGAAATGGGCGATTCCCACGTTGGCCTGCAGGCCCGCCTGATGAGCCAGGCTCTGCGTAAGCTGACCGGCATCATCGGCAAAACAAACACCGTCTGCATCTTTATTAACCAGCTGCGCGAAAAAGTCGGTGTGATGTACGGCAACCCTGAAGTGACCACCGGCGGCCGCGCCCTGAAATATTATTCCTCTGTACGTATTGATGTGCGCCGCATTGAGGGCCTGAAGGACGCCAGCGGTTCCTTTATCGGCAACCGTACCCGCGCCAAGATCGTCAAGAACAAAGTGGCACCCCCGTTCCGTGAGGCCGAGTTTGACATCATGTTCGGCGAGGGAATCTCCAAACTGGGCGAAATGATCGATCTGGGTGCTAAACTGGGCATTGTGCAAAAGAGCGGCGCATGGTTCAACTATGGCGATATCCGCCTGGGCCAGGGCCGCGATAACGCCAAGCTCTACCTGAAAGAACACCCTGATGTGGCTGCTGAGATTGAAAAGCAGGTGCGCGAAAATGCGGACCGTCTGCTGGCGGCCGGCAAAAAGGGAACCGTGAAGCCGCTGGAGAAGCCGGCTGTTACCCCCGTTGCTGCTGAAGATGCCCCTGCCGCTCCCATGGCGGATGCACCCAAGACCACCGGCAGCGAGATGGACCTCGACATCATGGTTGACGAATAAGCGATGCCGAAGCTGACACAGGTAAAAGAAACAAAAAGAGGCCGCTATGCGCTGTTCTTTGACGGCGAGTTTGCCTTTTCGCTGGACGAGGACACCTTTGCCATGGCGGGGCTGCATACCGGGGATGAGCTGGAAGAATGGCAGATCCATGACCTGCAGACCAAAAGCGACACCCGCAAGGCTGTGGATAAAGCCATGGACCTGCTGGCCCTGCGGGACCATGCAGCCGGGGAGCTTTATCAAAAGCTCTGCCGCAGCTTTGACCCCCACAGCGCTGCCGCCGCCGTGGCAAAAATGCAGGAGCTGAACCTGCTGGATGACGCCGGTTTTGCCCGCCGCCGTGCGGCGGAGCTGCTGCGTAAGCGCAAGAGCCGCCGTGCAATTCTGGATGATCTGCACGCCAAAGGCATTGACCGCGGCGCGGCCGCCGAAGCGGTGGAAGCTCTGTTTGCCCAAAGCGAGGAGGACGAGGAGGAAAACCCGGAGCTGGCCAATGCCCGCGCACTGGTGGAACGCCACTATGCCGCAAAGCTGGCACAGGGCAAATGGCAGCAGGTAGCTGCCGCTTTGGCACGGCGCGGGTTCTCTCACAGCGTGATCCGCCAGGCATTGGCAGATGCCGAGACAGAAGAAACCGAAGCGTAACACAAAAAAAGTACACACCGCAGGGGCAAAAAAATGCTCCTGCGGCATTGTGGTATCAATGCACCGAACGGATAGCTTTGCCTGAATTTTGCCCAAGCAAGCGGCAGAGCCCAACATAACATACTGAAAAGAGAGACAGGAACAACCATACATGAATATTGCAATTATTTCCCTTGGATGCCCCAAAAACCAGGTCGATGCTGATGTATTCTGCCACGCGCTGATCAAGGCGGGCCACCAGACGGTTGCGGACCCCGAACAGGCGGACATTATTATTGTCAACACCTGCGGCTTTATCCAGTCCGCTAAAGAGGAAGCCATTGAAAACATTTTGATGGCCTGCCAGTATAAGCAGCAGAACCCCAACCTGAAGGTGATCGTGACCGGCTGTCTGGCTGAGCGCTATAAAACCCAGATTGTGAGCGAAATGCCGGAAGTGGACGCCGTTGTGGGTATTGGCTCCAACGCCGCTCTGCCCGCCATTGTGGAGCGCCTGACCGCCAACGGCGCGGGCCAGGTGGAAAGCTATGGCCCCAAATGCAATATGGAGCTGGGCGGTGCCCGTGTTATCAGCACACCGCGCCACTATGCTTACCTGAAAATTGCCGAAGGCTGCAACAACCGCTGCCATTACTGTGCCATCCCGCTCATCCGCGGCCCGCTGCGCAGCCGCCCCATTGACGACTGTGTTGCCGAAGCTCGCTGGCTGGCCGGGGAGGGCGTGAAAGAGCTGATCCTGGTGGCGCAGGACCCCACCGCTTACGGCGAGGACTGGGGCAAACCCGGCGCAGTTTGCGAACTGTTGGATAAGCTGAACACCATTGAGGGCATCCGCTGGATCCGTGTGCTGTACGCCTACCCGGAGCGTATCTCCGATGAATTCATCGCAGCCCTTGTGCGCAACAATAAGGTTGTGCCGTATCTCGATCTGCCCATCCAGCACTGCGATGACGAGGTGCTGAAAAACATGAACCGCCGCGGCGGCCGCAAAGAAATTGAGGATGCCATCCGCCGCCTGCGCGCGGCCATCCCCAACATCACGCTGCGCACCACCCTGATTGCAGGTTTCCCGGGTGAGACCGAGGAACAGTACAGCGAGCTGTGCGACTTTGTCAAAACCGTCAAGTTTGACCGCCTGGGCTGCTTTGCCTATTCCGCCGAGGAAAACACCGTGGCCGCCAAGATGGACAACCAGATTGACGAGGAAGTCAAGCAGCGCCGTGCAGACCACATTATGGAGCTGCAGGCCGAAATCAGCGCGGAAAAGGAAGCAGAAAAGGTCGGCAAGACCTATGAGTGCATCTGCGATGGCGTGGACGATGAAACCGGCATGTACCTGCTGCGCTCCGCAGCAGACTGCCCGGAAATTGATGGCAGCATCATGACCCCGGCAGATACCCCGCTGGAAGCCGGCGCGTTCTATAACGTTACCATCACCGATGCCGATACTTATGATCTTTATGGTTATGCGGAAAGCAAAGTGGAGGAATAAACCATGAATCTGCCTAACAAATTAACGATGATGCGTGTCATCATGGTGCCGTTCTTTATGGTATTTGCTGCCATGAGCCATATGGGCACGCCCCGGTTCAACGCAACGTATGCCTTGATAGCGGGCATTCTGTTTGCTGTGGCCAGCTTTACGGATTTCCTGGATGGCTACCTGGCCCGCAAGAACCACCTGGTAACGGACTTTGGCAAGTTTATGGACCCACTGGCTGATAAAATGCTCACCACCGCCGCCATTATTTATATGGTGGTGGACGGTGTCTGCTCCCCCGTGGTGCTGGCCATCATCATGTTCCGCGAGTTTGCTGTGGCCGGTGTGCGCATGATTGCGGCAGAGTCCGGTACCGTCATTGCCGCAAACATGTGGGGCAAGGTCAAAACCGTGCTGCAGATGGTCACCATCATCTTCTATTACTTTGCCATGGCGCTCGCTCCGGCGGACGGCGTTGGGGTTATCAGCTTTACCACCCAGGTGCTGTGCTGGGCCGTTGCTGCCGTTACCGCACTTTCCGGCTGCATCTACCTGTGGCAGAATCGTTCCTGCTTTATGCAGGCAAAATGATGCTGCCCCCTTGCAACCGCTTATCAGGGCGGCTATAATAAATCTGAACGGTTTGCAGGTTTAGCCGCGCCGTACCAGCAAAGTTGGGAAAGGAAGTTCCTGTCCATGCAGATTTTTAATACCATGACCCGCAAAAAGGAAGATTTTATCCCGCAGGAGCCGGGCGTTTATCGCGTTTACGTCTGCGGCCCTACGGTGTATAACTATATCCATATCGGCAATGCGCGCCCCATGATCGTGTTTGACACGCTGCGCCGCTATCTGGAGTACCTTGGCAACAAGGTGCTGTATGTCTCCAATATCACCGATATTGACGATAAACTGATCAAAAAAGGCCAGGCGGACGGCACCACCATGCAGGAGGTTGCCCGCAAGTTCGAGGCCGAGTACATCAAAGATTCTGAGGGCCTGAACGTTAAGGCCCCCACCGTGCGCCCCCGCGCAACCGAGCATATCGGTGAGATCATCAAGATCGTCAAGGACCTGGTCGAATCCGGACATGCTTACGTTGCCCACAACGGCGATGTCTACTTCCGCGTTAAGTCTGATCCCGGTTACGGCAAGCTGAGCCACCTGAACCTGGACGACCTGGAAAGCGGCAACCGCGAACTGCGCAGCCAGATGGATGACGACCTGAAAGAAGACCCCGCAGATTTTGCTGTCTGGAAGGCCGCCAAGCCGGGCGAGCCTTCCTGGAACAGCCCCTGGGGCCAGGGCCGTCCGGGCTGGCACATTGAGTGCAGCGCCATGGCCCGTAAGCACCTGGGCAAGACCATCGACCTGCATGCAGGCGGCCAGGACCTGATCTTCCCCCATCACGAAAACGAGATTGCACAGTCGGAGTGCGCCAACGGCTGCACCTTCAGCCATTACTGGATGCACAACGGCTTTTTGAACATCAACAACCAGAAGATGTCCAAGAGCGCCAACAACTTCTTTACCGTGCGTGAAATTGCCGATAAGTACGGCTATGAGCCGATCCGTTATTTTATGCTCACCGCTGGTTACCGCATGCCGCTGAACTATACGGTGGACCTGATCGAGAGCTGCAAGAACAGCTTGGAGCGCCTGTACACCTGCCGCGATAACCTGGATTTTGCCATCCGCAATGCCCATGGCACTGACACTGCCCTGACTGAAAAGTGCGAAGAAGCACGCAAAAAGTTCAAGACCGCCATGGATGACGACCTGAACACCCCCGATGCTCTGGCCGCCATTTTTGAGTTCGTCAAGGACATCAACACCATGTCCGATGCTGCCGATAAGGCTACGTTGGAAAAGGCCGCCGCCACGTTTGACGAGCTGACCGGTGTGCTGGGCCTGATGTACAACCGCAAGGCCGAGGAAGCCCCCGACGAAGTGAAGCAGCTGGTGGAAGAGCGCGCCGCAGCCAAAAAGGCCAAGGACTTTGCCCGCGCCGATGCTCTGCGCGCCAAAATCACTGAGCTGGGCTGGAATGTGATGGACACCGCCAAGGGCCCGCAGCTGACCAAGCTATAATTATTACTGCACAATCACGGCAAAACAAAGGAATTGGAAACAGGGAAGCATCTGCCTCTGCTTCCAGTTCCTTATTTTATTGCAGCGGCAAATACGCTGCATGATCTGGAGAGTTCAGAATGACAAATACCAGAACCAAACAGAAAGAGCGAACGCTGTATATTATATTGGCCGCAGCGCTTGCCGCGCGCCTGCTGCTGGCCCTTGTTACTGAAGGCTACACCTATGATATGAGCTGCTTTGTGGCCTGGGGGGATAAGCTGGCCAGCGAAGGTCCCGCGGCCTTTTACAGCGCCGATTATTTTGCGGACTACCCGCCCGGCTACATCCTTGTGCTGGGGCTGGTCAGCCTGGTGCGCAAGGCGCTCCAACTGAGCTATGAATCCCACTGGACTTATTTTTTGCTGGCACTGATCCCCGCAATCTGTGATTGTGCCGCCGTGGTGCTGCTGGACCATATCAGCCGCCGGTATATGGGGCAGGGCAGGGCACAGCGCTGCCTGGTGCTGTTTGCGGCATTCTGCCCGCTGACCTTGTTTGATACCGGCATCTGGAAGCAGATCGATGGGGCTTTTGCGCTGCCGCTGCTGCTCTGCTTCTGGCTGCTGGAAGAGCGCCGCTACCTGCTCGCTGCGGTGCTGTACGGCGTGGCGCTGGCCATCAAGCCGCAGGCACTGTTGGCTGGGCCGGTGCTGGCCGTCTGCTTTTTGGTGGCTATTGCGGATGCCGTGCGGGATGGCAAAAGCCCGCTGAAATCGGTCGGCCAGATTTTTTGCGGTGCTGCGCTGGCTTTGCTGCCGCCGCTGCTGGCGGGCCTGCCGTTTTACGGGGCAAAAAATCTGGTGCCGTCCTTGATCGATAAGTACATCACCACGGCGTCTGGCTACCAGTATGCCACCATCAATGCGTTCAACTGGTTTGCAGCGCTGGGCGGCAACTGGCAGGCGCTGGATGCTTGCCCGGTGTTTAACCTGAGCTGGAAAGTGCTGGGCATTTTCAACATCGCTGTTATCACGGTGCTGCTTGTGGTGCTGGCGGTCATCAGCTGGCGGGCGGGGCAGTTTTCCCCGCTGCTGCTGGCAGCGTTTTACACGGTGGGGATTTTTACCTTTGCCCATTGCATGCACGAGCGTTACCTGGTGCTGGGCATGCTGCTGGTACTGCTTGCTGCGGCGCGCTGGAATGACATCCGTCTGTATGGCGCCGGGTTTGGTCTGTCGATAACGGGCTTCTTGAACCTGGAAACTGTGTATACCCTGGTAGGCAGCGATGACGAGTGGCTCAGCAGCGATACCAGCCGCGAGTTTGCCATGGCAGTCGGCTTTGCCGAAACGGCAGCCTTTGTGCTGCTGGCTTTCACCGCGTGGGCCATCTGCCGCCATGGAGCGATTTCTCCACTGGCAAAAGTGGAAACCATCGAAAAAGATAAAACAAAAACAGTGCAGAAAAAGCTGGGACTGTGCACCCTGCGCATTGATCCGCAGCCTGCCTGGACGGCTAAAGAGAAGAAAGCCTTGGCAACGCTGACGTTGATCGTTGCTGTGGTGAGCTTTGCTTACCTTGGCAGCATGAAAGCACCGCAGAACCCTGTGGATGCTACGGACAGCACGGCAACCATCGACTTTACCCCGCAGCAGGACGCGGTGGAAATCTGGGTGTACCCCGGCATTTCCACCGGTGGCAGCCTGCGCATCACGGATGCAGCGGGCAATGAGCTGTACCAGAAGGAACTGAGCTATGCAACGCCGTTCTGCTGGACCAAAACGGCCATCACGGCTCCGGCAGGGCAGACCTTGACCGCAACGATTGAAAATGCGCAGATGTTTGAACTGGCCCTGCGGGATGCCACCGGTGCGCTGGTGCCGGTAACGGGCGGCGATGCTCTGTTTGATGAGCAGAGCGAAGTGCCAGATACCATCAGCCAGCTGAACAGCATGTATTTCGATGAAATCTATCATGGCCGTACTGGGTACGAAATGCTGCACCGCATGACGGCATACGAAACCACCCACCCGCCGCTGGGCAAAGATTTTATCATGCTGGGCATTGCTATTTTTGGAATGACAGCCTTTGGCTGGCGCTGTGCCGGAACGCTGTTCGGCGTGATGCTGGTGCCGCTGATGTGGTGCTTTGCCCGCCGTCTGACCCACAAACGCTGGGCCGGGGCCATGGCAGGTGCGCTGATTGCCGCTGGGTTTATGCGATTTTCCCAAAGCCGCATTGCCACAATCGATATTTACGGTACGTTCTTTATCCTGTTAGGCGCATATTTTATGGTATGGTATTGCCAGAGCGTGCTGCAAAACGGCGTAGACGGCTCGCTGCTGCCCATGGCGCTGGGCGGCGTGGCATTTGGGCTTGGGTGTGCATCCAAGTGGACCGGAATTTATGCCGGGGCAGGGCTTGCGGTATTGTACCTGGGTGTGCTGTATGCCCGCTGGAAGCAAAAACAGCCGGGCTTCTGGAAAGAATTCCGGATGGCTGCTGTGGGCGGTGTGGCGTTTTACATCGTTGTGCCGTTCCTGATCTATCTTGCATCCTACCTGCCTTATTGGTGGAAAGACCCTACCTTTGGTTTGCGGGATTGGTGGGATTGCCAAACCTACATGTACTGGTATCATTCCACCCTGAAAGCAACCCACCCGTTTGAAAGCCGCTGGTACACCTGGCTGCTGGACCTGCGCCCAGTGTGGTATTACAAAAATTCTTACCTGGAAGCTGGGCTTCAGGGCAGCATTGCGGGTTTTTATAATCCGGTCATTTGCTGGGCGGGGCTGTTCTGCATTTTGCTGCTGCTGTGGCGCCAGGTTTCGGCTCGCGGCACGGCAAAGGGAGCGGGCGTTCTGATCTTGTACGCCAGCCAGCTGCTTTCCTGGATGCTGGTATCGCGCTGCACTTTCATGTACCATTACTTCCCCAGCTCGGTCTTTGCGTTGACGGCCGTTGTGCTGGTTTTAACGCAGATGAAGCGGCAGGACCGCGCCAAAAAGATTGGCGCGGGGCTGTGCATTGCGGCGCTGATGTGCTTTGCCTGGTTCTATCCCGTTCTGTCCGGCTTGCCCGTGCCGACCCTGTGGGCGCAGAGCACCAAGATTTTGCCGAGTTACGGGTTCTATTAAGGCAGTTACGGGGAGTCTTTTCGGCCTTTTTGAAAAAAGGCCTGGCGAAAAACTTTAATTATTTTCACTAAGGCAACACCGCACAATTCCCGCCTTACGGCTTAAGCACCGCTCCGGCA
>ENA-OOZT01001896-OOZT01001896.1-human-gut-metagenome-genome-assembly--contig:-NODE-1896-length-13028-cov-3.608957_pt1 | contig 13028 bp, 11 predicted proteins | sample MGYA00241192_ERZ501407 | MGnify/ENA primary metagenome ERZ501407 (study PRJEB25962, sample SAMEA2042911) | human gut metagenome | biome: human gut; feature: human-associated habitat; material: faeces...
GTCCGGCAGCTCGTCGGCCACATCCAGACGGAAACCGGCAGCACCACGGCGCAGCGGGCCTTGCCGTCCGCCTTCAGGCCGTTCGCCGTCTGGAAGGCGATCACTGCCGCCTTTGTCGCGTCGCCGAAAGAGCCGTCCGCTGTGCCGGTCAGGTAGCCCAAGGATTTCAGGCGCGTCTGCATCGCCTTGACGGCGCCGCTGTTCTTCATGCCGGACTCCAGCGTCGTGCCGATGGAGGAAACGGGCGTGGAGGATTTCGCCGCGGAGGAAGAATACAGCGTTTGCAGCGTCGAAGGCCCGGCGACACCGTCCGTATAAAGGCTCTTGTACTTTTTCTGGAACGCCTTGACGGCGTATTCTGTCGCACCCTCATAGTTGCCGTCCGGCGAACCCGCCATCCAGCCCAGTTCAATCAGGCGCGCCTGCAGCGTGCGGACGCGCGTGCCGGACGAACCACTCTGGAGATAATACTCAGTGGAGAGGTTTGGGGTCGCGGTGGTTTTCGGCTTGGGGGTTGCGGTCTTGCGCGGAGTAGCGGTTGCGGCGGCTGCCTTGACAGCGTTGGAGCTGTTCAGCTTTGCCATCGTCGATTTGCCCGCGATGCCGTCCACCAGCAGATTGTTGCGGTCTTGGAACGCGCGCAGCGCCTTCTCCGTCGCGTCGCCGAAATCGCCGTCAACGCTGCCGGTGTAGTAGCCAAGCTGCTTCAAGCGGCGCTGGAGTGTTTTGACGTCAGCGCCGGACGAGCCTTTTTTGAGAACGGCAGCCGCAGTTGGCGTGGGCGTTGCGGTCGGCCGCGCAGTGGTGGCGACGCTGCCGGGCGGCGTGGTCACCACGGTGACAATGCCGTTGGACGTAATCACGCCCGGCTGTGTCGTCGGCATGACGGTGTTCGTGCCGAAATTGAAAACGGATTCAACCGTCGGCGTGGGCGAAGGAGTGGGCGTGGCGGTGCGCTGGGGCGCTGTGACAGCAACCGTATTGTAAACAACACCCTGATTGGACAGGTCGCCTGACAGGTCGTCCGGCGGCACAAAGCAGCCCGTCAGCGTCATGGACAGCGCTAAAACACCGCACAGGGCAGCGCCCTTGAGAATGCGGTTGCGAACAGTTGCAGCGGCATGATTCTTCATGATGATAATTCCCTTCCTTCACACTCAGGGCGAGCGGAGCAAGCGTTATCCTCCCGCCGGATTTGCCGGAAAGAGGCGTATGGGCAATCGCCCATCTATATTGTACACATTTATCGGGCAGTGTGCAAGGGCTAAATTGCACTTCCCCTGCCGGAAAGTGGCGAAAAGCCCGCGCCTTCCAATGATATAACGAAACAAGCGGCGCTTTTCCTCCCTTTCCGCTGGATTAGACGGAGAAAAACGCGGATTTGTTCCGCTGAATCAACTATTATTCGACATGTGCGCCGGATTTTCCTGCTGCGAGAACCGTTTCGATATGAAAAACCCCGCCGGACGATTCCGACGGGATTCGATTATTCGTGCTTGCGAACCTTGCATTTCAGCACGGCATCCACTGCTTTGCCCATTTCCGGCAGCTGAATGTCCATCAAGCGGCCTTCGTCGCACTTCTTGGCAAGTTCGGGCTGAATCGGCAATTGCGCCAGCATCGGCAGTCCATACTGCTTCGCGACATCCGCCGTGCGCCCTTCGCCGAAGGGGTACAGGCGCTTGCCGCAGTCCGGGCAGGTCATATACGCCATGTTTTCCACCAAGCCCAGCACGGGGATGTTCATCATCTGCGCCATTTTGACGGCTTTTTCCACAATCATGCCGACCAGCTCCTGCGGGCTTAAGACAATCACGATGCCATCCACCGGCAGCGATTGGAACACTGTCAGCGGCACGTCGCCCGTTCCCGGCGGCATGTCCACATACAGGCAGTCCACATCCCCCCAGCACACATCCGTCCAGAACTGCTTCACCGTGCCCGCAATCAGGCTGCCGCGCCAGATAACGGGGTCGGTGTCGTGCTCCAGCAGCAGGTTGATGGACATAACCTTCACGCCGTTTTCAGCTTCCTGCGGCAGGATACCCAGCTCATTGCCGACCGCCTTGTCGCGGATGCCCAGAATGCGCGGCATACTCGGCCCCGTGATGTCCGCATCCAGTACCCCGGCGATTTTCCCGCGCCGCGCCGTTTCGCACGCGAGCAGACCCGTCACCAGTGATTTTCCCACGCCGCCTTTGCCGCTGACAACGCCGATGACCTTCTTCACCCGGCTGCCCGCGTTTGCCGGGGCAAGCAAACTCTGCGGCTTTTGCCGCGATGCGCACGCGCTCCCGCACGAGGAGCAGTCATGCGTACATTCTTCTGCCATCATGTTCACCTCTGCATCAGATTCATGGGGTATTATAGCATCCGTTTGGAAATGCGTCAAGCTGTCATAATGCCCGAATCGGAAAGTACAGATACTCCTGCTGCGTTTTCGGGTCGGTGAATTCCTGCACCGCGCCGACGAGCTTCACGCCGTTTTCGCGGAAGTAATCGACCATGCGGCTGAACGTGTCCGCGCGGCGATTCTCTACGGCAAGGTACTCATACCCCGGCACGACCCACTTCGTCCACCCATCCGGCACTTCCGCGTCGATGGGACATTCCACGCCCGCGAGGTACAAACCGCGCGAGAAGCCGTCTGTCCACGGCAGAAAAGAACGGGTTTCGTCGCTCATCACGCCCCACATGCCGAGCAGCGCGCCGTTTTCGTCGCGGCTGGCGACGGGGGAGACTTCGTCGAAGTGGGCGTTTGCGTCCGACCAGAGCATGGGGATGAAGCCTTCGCCGTCGTCTGTCGAGCCTTCGATGCCGATGACGGCAAAGGAGGGCTTGACGATTTTCTGAATGTTGAGGGATGATTCCATGCTGATACCTCCGATACTATCCTATTCCCGATTCCGCCACAAGTCATTCTTGCGAATCTTTACCCGCGGAATGCTCGTCGTCAAGTCCACTTCATATATATCTTCCTCCGTCGGATGCAGAATCACATGCACCTTCTGCCCCAGCGCCGGTTCAATGGTGGACGTATGAAACAAGATCAGCGCATTCCCCGTGCTCGGATGCGTACATTGCAGCTCAATAAAGAAGCGATTGCGTTTGACGGGTGCAGTGTAGCTGACGGTTGCCGCCGTGTGCAGACCGATTCGCCGCAGTTGCCAGCGCGGCTTCAGGCGCTGGAAGAAATCGACGATGGCGGCAGGGGAGAAGGAGCGCAGCGTCGTGCGGCGCAGGAGCGGAGCGCCCGCGAGCATCCACAGCGGCAGCGGCGCCGACGCAAGCAGCGCAATGGGATAGCCCAGCGCAGCGCCCGCAATGCCGAGGACGCACAGCACTTCCAGCGCGACGAACGTCCACCGGGAGAAGAAGCAGTGCCGGTGCAGCACGTTCGCCGCCGCCCAGCCCAGCACGATGCCCCACGCCAGCGGCGCGAGCAGCAGCACGAACCCGGCGAACGATGCGCCCGTTGACCCGCGCGACATCAGATGAACACCGCCGAATGCCAGCCCACCAAGCAGCAGATAGAACCCTGCCCAGCTGTACGGGCGGAGCAGAAACGCCTGCCAGAGCGGCGTTGCGCCCTCCACGGCATAGCGGACGGATGCGCGCAGGTAACGGCAGGCATACAGCGCCAAATGTACTGTCAGCTTCGGCAGCCACAGCAGCACATCCTGCAGCATGTTCAGCAAGTCGCCGACCCCATGCGGACGGCGGAAGGGGAAATCTGGGCGCGCAGAACGGAGCAGTTGCATCGTCCTGCGCAGCGATTCGCCCAGCGGCGGCAGACGGAATTTCCGTTTCGGGGGCGCGGACGGCGTGTCCGGAGGCACATCGAACGGGATGTCTGGCGGCATGGTGTCGAACGAATCCGCCGCAGGGTACGGGATGAACTCCTCAGGCGAATAATACTCGCGCGTTCGGCGTCGGCGCGGGGGTTCGTCCGCATTCATGCGGCGGCGGCAGGGCGCGGCTTCGTTTTCCTCCGGCGTATACGCCCGGTCAGCCCGGCGTCGGCGCGGCGTCTGCTCACTCATGGGGCTGCCTCCCTTTCGTATGCGTCGCACAGGGACTTTGCGTCGCCCTGCGCGCGGATTCTGCCATGCTCCAGCCAAATCACGCGGTCGCAGAGTTCGCGAATCTGGCTTAAATTATGGCTGACGAACAGCACTGTCGCGCCGCCGGACATGAGCTCAAGCATCCGCGCGCGGCTCTTGTGCTGGAAACGCTCGTCGCCGACGGCAAGAATTTCATCCACAATCAGAATATCAGGCTGAACGACGGTGGCGATGGAGAAAGCCAGACGCGCGAGCATTCCGGACGAGTACGTTTTCAGCGGACGGTCGATGAAACGATCGAGTTCGCTGTACGCAATGATTTCCGGCGCTTTGTCGTGCAGAAAATCCTTCGGGTAGCCAAGAATTGCGCCGTTAAGGAAGATGTTCTCCCGCCCGGTGAGTTCCGCGTCGAAGCCGCTGCCGAGTTCGAGCATGGGGACGAGCGTGCCTTGCAGGGCGACGCTGCCGCTGGTGGGCGGGTAAATGCCGCTGATGATTTTGAGCAGGGTGGATTTTCCCGCGCCGTTATGGCCAATCAGCCCGGTGACACTGCCCTTTTCGGCGGTGAAGGATACATCATCGAGGGCGCGGAAGGTGGTGGCATGCGTCTGGCGGCGGAGGGTGTCGACGACAAATTCCTTGAGGTTGGTGGTGCGGTTCTGGTCGATGCGGAAATCCATCGTAATGTGGCGGGCTTCTACCAAGGGGATTCACCTCCTTGTGAAAGATTTCGTGCAATAAGAATGGTGTATTATTCTCCATCAACCAAGAAAAATCCTCTTGCCAAATGCAAAACTGACAGAAATTCCTTTCTGCTTCCGCCCCTTGACGGGAGGGCGCGGGTGGGATATACTTATCCCGTATGGAAAAGGGGAGGAATCTGGATGGAAATCATTGCACGAATCGAAAACGGCTTTCGGGAGAAATTCGGCGTGCCGCGGCAGTCGGGGCTTGTGCCGGAGGTGATTTCCCGCGTCGTGATGGCGGAAAAGTACAGCGTCCGCGAGGCGTTCCGCGGCATTGAGGATTACTCCCACCTGTGGCTGCTCTGGGAGTTCGACCGCGCGCAGCAGGACGATTGGCGGCCGACTGTGCGTCCGCCGCGGCTGGGCGGCAATACCCGATTGGGCGTGTTCGCGACGCGCTCGCCGTTCCGCCCGAACCGCATCGGTCTGACGGTTGTCCGCTTGATTCGCATGGAGGAGGAGAACGGGCGCATCACGCTCGTCGTCTCCGGCGCGGATTTGATGGACGGCACGCCAATCGTGGACATCAAGCCGTACCTGCCGTATGTGGACAGCGTGCCGGATGCGGTCGGCGGGTTCACCGAGCAGACCGAACGCCATCGCCTAACGGTGGATTTTCCGGAGAAGCTCAAAAAGTATGTTCCCAAGCAGAACCTGCCCGCCGTGATGGGCTTGCTCGCGCAAGACCCGCGCCCGGCGTATCAGCATGACGGAAAGCGCGTGTACGGCGTGCCGTATGGCGAGGTGGATATTCGCTTTGTCGTCGAGGGAGACACGCTGACGGTGGTGGAGGTCGTGCCGTACACGGAAAAGGAACAGAAAAAATGAATACGAATCGCTGGATGCAGGAGGTCAATGCGCGGTTTCCGGTGCGCAAAAGCAAGGTACAAAAGGCGCAGTTCCGCCAGTATGTGCTGCAAAAGGCGCAGGAAATGGGCTATGCGGCGAGAATGGAGGAAAACAAGGCAATCTGCACGAACCGCAATATCGTCGTGGGCGATATGGACAAGGCGAAAGTGCTTGTTACGGCGCATTACGACAAGCCCGCAACCGTCGGGCTGCCGAATGTCATGCTGCCCATGAATCGCCCGATGTTTTACCTCGTTCAGGCGCTGATTGCGCTGGTGATGGTGGTGTTCATCTTCATACCGACGGGGATTGTGAAAAAGCTCACGGGCAGCATCTTCTGCACGGAAGCGACGCTGATTGGGTTGTACTGCCTGATGATGTATCTGCTGCTGGCGGGCGTGCCGAATCCGCACAACGTCAATGACAACACGTCGGGCGTGTGCGGGGTGCTGGCGCTGATGGAATCGTTTGCGGCGGAAAAGCCGGAGGAGATTGCGTTCGTGCTGTTCGACAACGAGGAGAAGGGGCTGCTCGGCGCATCGGGGCTGGCGAAAGCGCATAAGCAGGTGGCAAAAGAGACGCTTGTGCTGAACATGGACTGCATCGGCGTGGGGGAAGCCATGCTGATGCTTGTGCCGAAAGCGGCACGGGAGAAGTATCCGGCACTGGGCGAGACGGCGCGGAAAAGCAGCGGTATTCCGGTCGTCCTTGGCAACATGGAGAAGTGCAATTTCTCCTCCGACCAGAAGCACTTCAAGCTCGGCGTGGGCATCTGCGCCTGCCGCAAGAAAAAGCATGTAGGCTGGTACTGCAGCAAAATTCATACCAAACATGACACGACGTACGACGAAAGTATCCTGCAGGGCGTGGCGGACACGGTGGAAGCCGTCCTCCGGCAGGTCGTCGGGAAGGAGCAAGCATGACCATACGCGAAGAAATCGACGCGCAGTTCCCCATCCGCAAAACGACGGCGCAGAAGCGGGCGTTCGAGAAGTGGGTGATGGCGAAGATGCGCGAAATGGGGTATCGCCCCTATGTGGACGGCATGAACCGAAAGGACAAGCTGCGCCACCGCAACATCGTCGCCGGCGACCCTCAAAATGCCGAACTGCTCATCAGCGCCCACTACGATACGGCGGCGACCATCGGCGTGCCCGATCTGCGCATCCCCCGGAATTTCCCGGTGTATATCCTCGCACAGGGCGCGGTGCTGCTGGGAATGCTGCTGATTTCCCTGCTGATCGGCACGGCAGTCGGGCTGGCGACGAAGAGCGGCGATTTGCTGATCCTGACGTTCTTTTTTGCCTATCTGGCGCTGATGCTGCTGATGATGTTCGGCGCGGCGAACAAGCATAACGTCAATGACAACACATCCGGCATTGCCGCCCTGCTGGAGACGATGCAGCGCCTGTCCCCTGAAGCGCGCGAAAAGACGGCGTTCATCCTCTTTGACCATCAGGAGACGGGCAGCCGCGGCGCAAAGAGCTACGGCGCACAGCACGTCGAAGTGCAGACGATGAAGCTGCTTGTTGACCTCAACTGCGTTGGGGATGGCGACACGTTTGTCATCAGCGCCCCGAAAATGGCGCAGGATAAGCCGGAATACGCCGCCGTCCGCGAATCCCTCGAAGCGAACGCAATGGCATCCGGCGTGTCGACGCAGTTCTTCGGACGCACGGGCGTGCAAGGCGCGGGCGATTATCGGCGGTTCGTGTGCGGGGTGGGTGTGTCGGCATACCACCACAGCGCGGGGGTGGGACTCATCACCGGGCGCATCCACACTTCCCGCGATACCGTCTGCCGGCAGGAAAATTTGGACTATCTCGCCAAAAGTCTCGCCGACGCGGCTCAAAAAATGAATGATTTGTAACAAATTGCCGAACAAGCGGCATTTTTCAGCGCTTTTGCTTTGCAATTTGTACCGGAATATGCTACAATAGTGAATAGAAAGGCTCCCTGTTGGCGAGACTGGAAGAGGAGGAAGCAGCATGCTGCCGAAAGTTTCCAAGGGATTCCGCGCCATTTTTGTCGCGGTGATGTGTGTGGTGTGCGTGGCGCTGTGCGTGCTGGCGGTTCGGCTGGCGCAGCAGGGCGAGCAGCTTCGCCTGACGCAATTGCAGCTGGATGCAAGTCTGGCGCGGTTGAAGCTCCAGCAGACGCAGCGCGCGCAAATCGACGTTGACCTGCCGGAAACGCTGGCGCAATTGCAGGCGGTGCAGCCCGAAGCGGATGCAGCGTCCGCGCGCGAGCAGGAACTCCGCGCCCAGCGCAAGGCGCTCCGCAGCGAGAATGCGGAATTAGCGGCGCAGGCGGAAACGCTCACGCAGCAGCTCGCTCTCCTTCGGACCCCGGACAGTGAGCTGATCGGAGAGGTGGAGACGCTGCAAAAGACGCTTTCATCCCTTCAGGCGCAGGTGGACGCCGCACGGCAGCTCCTTGGGCAGGCAGAGGAGTGAGCCTATTTCCCAATTCATTTGCGCTATCTGCTTGCGCATTCGCATTTGGAAATAGGATGACAGCCGCATTTATTCACAGCCTGAGATTCGACTGACAAAGCAAGGAGGAAGTTCCCATGTCCGAAAACAAGTCCCAGACACCGGCACAGAACACGCCGGAAAACAGCGAGAAGAAGAAAGTCTCCCTGTTTGCACTCATCGTCGTGCTGGTCGTGGCGGTCATCGTGATGGTCGCGCTGTTCGTGCGGTCGAATAACCTGTCCAGTCAGCTGGATGAGGTCAACGGTCAGCTGGCAGCCAGCAACACCGAACTCCAGCAGACCATCGCTGACAAGGAGACGGCGCAGGCGGAACTGACCACCGCGCAGAACGACCTCCGCGAAGCGCAGCTGGTGCTGGAAGAATCCACCGCAAAGGTGGCGGAACTGGAAGCCCAGCTGGTTGTGCTGAACGACGAAAACGAAGCGAACAAGGCGCAGGTGGAAACGCTGACCGCTGAACTGGACACCGCAAAGGCGAATCAGGCGGCGGCGCAGGGCTACCTCGACAACGTGTCCGCGCAGCTGGATGAGCTGATGCAGAACCTTGGCTTGGCGCAGAGCGCGCTGAACGGCGAAGCGACGGAAGAACCCACCGCCGAGCCCGCCGCGACGGAAGAACCCGCTGTCGAGCCCGCTGTGACGGAAGAACCCGCTGTTGAACCCGCTGCGACGGAAGAACCCACCGCCGAACCCGAAGCGACGGAAGAACCCACCGCCGAGCCCGAAGCGACGGAAGAACCCACCGCCGAACCCGACGCGACGGAAGAACCCACCACTGAGCCCGAAGCGACGGAAGAACCCGCTGTTGAGCCTGACGCGACGGAAGAACCCGCCGCCGAACCCGAAGCAACGGAAGAACCCACCGTCGAACCCGAAGCAACGGAAGAACCCGCTGCCGAGGGAAGAGTTCTTACCACCACCATCACTTCTTTGTTGCCGGACGAATACACGCTTGATGTTGAACTGCATCTGGATGCGAACAATGTGGTGACGGAGTTGAAGCTGACGCTGGAAAGTGAAATCGAAGGTCTGACGCAGGAAATGCTGGACGCCTTCGCGGAGCAGTTCGTCGGCAAGCAGCTGCCGGTTGTCCTGCACGCGGATGCGGATGAGACGACTGCGGAAGAGCAGATTGTCGAAGGCATGGAGAATCAGCTGGAGAACAGCCGCGGCATCGTTGAGATGCTGAACAAGCTGGCAGAGCAGTAATCCCCTGACACATCGCGCCGCCCCGCTGATTGAATATGGTCAAGCGGAGCGGCGCTTTTTTGCACTTGTGTTCCTTTTCAATCAATGGTATAATAGAAGTGGACGTGTATGTCCGAGCAGGTATATCAACAATCAACGACCAATGGAGGCTGCACATGAAAAAATGGTTCTGTGCGCTGGGCATGATGCTGGCGCTGCTGATGTCCGTCGCGCTGGCGGACGGCGTGAAAGTCACCTTTGCCGAGAAAAACGGGCAAATCAACGGCGGCTATGATTATACGCTGAAGCTGAACGTGTCGCCCGCAAGCGACAAAGACCTGACGGTTTCCCTGACCTGCGACGGCTTGGATGGCGCGTATTCCGTGGTCATCCCGGCAGGGCAGAAGAGTACCACGCTGACCGTTCCGACGCAGGTGGTGGAGGAGCGCAGCAAGGTCGTCTTTAAGCTGCAGAGCGGCGACGGCTACACCGGTGCAGGCAAGCACACGCTGACCATCCAGCGCCTGCCGAACGTGCAGTTCTATCTGGGCATCAACTTCGGCACGGTGGGCAAGAAGATGAGCGTCCGCATGACGGTGACGAATTCATCCACCATCGTCAAGGGCAACAACACCTTCCAACTGCGCGATGACAAGGGTACAGTGCTGGCGGAAGCAAAATGGTCGAATCCGAGCGGCGACATGAGCTTCTCTATCACCCCAACCGCTGATATGGAGGGATACACCCGCCTGAGCGTGTGGCTGGGCGATCGCTGTGTGGCGGATGGCGGTTACCTGACCGTCGTTGCGAAGGGACAGCGCGCCGTCAAGAACGTGGAGACGGAGCGGAAACTTGTCGGCATCGGCATGGACTGCGGTTTCGGCGGCAAGAACACCGATCAGGTGCTGGAAGTGCTGGCGAAGCACAACACGAATATCACCTTCTTCATGACGGGCTATTTCGTCCGCACGTTCCCGGAGGAATCCAAGCGCGTGCTGGCGGCGGGCAATGAAATCGGCGACCACACGAACACGCATCCGCAGCTGACGAAGGAACGGCCATACAGCATGATGCGCCAAATCGTTTTTCCGGCGGAGACCATGGCGGAAACGCTGGGCGTCTCGCCGCGCCTGATGCGCCCGCCGTACGGGGACGTGAACAGCAACGTCATCAGCGTTTCGCGCGCGGAAGGCATGGAGTGCGTGCTGTGGAACATGAGCACGAAGGACTCCATCGGCAAATATACGGTGGAGGAGTGCATCAAGAACGGTACGACGCGCGCCAAGCTCGCGCCCGGCAATATTTTGCTCTGCCATCTCGACGCGAATCACAGCTGGGAAATTCTTGATGCTGTCCTGACCTACTACGAGGAGCAGGGCTACACCGTTCTGCCGATTTCCGCGCTGATTTACGCCACGGGCGGCTCGCTGCCCCCGATGCCTTCCACCCGCGAGGCACTGCTCTACACCGACGACTACTGGCCGAACTGGCTGGCAGAACGCGGCATTGAGATTGAGACGAAGGAATAAGCAAGCAGGCTGTCCGAGAAAAACGGGCAGCCTGTTTTGCAAAAGGTGGAATGCCGATGCACATCACTGACTGGAAAGAGAATTTTATCTCGAAGATGATTACGCGCGGGCGCAATTACTGGCGTGCCGGGGCAGTGAAAAATCTGCACTGCACGCAGGAGAAAATCACTGCTGATGTAGAAGGCACGCGGCTGTATCGGGTTGAGATTACGCTGGCAGGCGATGCCGTGGCAACTCTGTCCTGCACCTGCCCCTTTGCGAAAGAGGGCGCAAACTGCAAGCATATGGCGGCGGTTCTCTTTGCGGCGACCCATCTGCCGGAAGCGGAATTGCCCGCGCCGGAGTGGGAGAAGAAGCTGAACAGCCTGTCCGCTGAAACGCTTCGGGATTTTCTTCGTCCGCTGCTGAAAAAGGACGAAGCACTCCGAAATCGGCTGATGCTGTGCAAGGGAAATGCACCTGTCCGTGCGGATGAACGCCGCCTCAATTGGCAGCGCACCCTGACGCAGACGCTTCACGCCGCCGAACGCTATTCCGAAAACGAGTATGACGAATACGCGGAATATGACGAAGAAGAGGAATCACCCGTTCAGGAACTGCTGGAGCTGATGGACGCGGAATTGGCTGATTTGCTGACACCGGAACATGCGATGCTGGCGTTTGAACTCGTTTGCGACACGGCAATGATGTTTGAATCCGCCGATGAAATTCTTGAACAGGAGGATATCGAAGACGCTTGCCGCGATGCATGGATGCAGATTCTTGCCATCGCAGCACCTGTCCAGCAGTCGGCAATGTACGAGTGGTTCGCCGCTGCATTCCGGACGTGGCAGCCGCTGCCGTATTTCACCGCGCCGCTGGCGTTCTTGTTTTCGTATCCATGGGACGAAGCGATTCATCAGCGGAATCTTGCGCTGCTCGACGAGAAAATTGCCGAATGGAAGCTGAATGCGCAGGAACGCGGTGGAGGCGCGATGGTGAACCTGCTGAATCAGCGTGAAAAAACGATGCAGCAGCTGCACGCTTCGCAGGAGGACATCATCGGCTTCTGGCATTCGCATTGGGATGTGCCGTATGCGCATGACCGGACGCTGAAAACGCTGATGGCGGCGGAAAAGTGGACGGAAGCCATCGAGCAGGTCAAGGCGGATTTGCAGACGTTCGCCGGGGAATATATGCCATGCAAGCAGCGCCGCGAACAGCTGATTTTGCTCTATCAGCGCGCGAATCAGCCTGACCTTGCGCAGCGGGAGATTCGGCAGTACATTGAGCAGTACAATCAGTACAGCATGGAGCAGATTGATGCGCTTCGAGCGACGCTTCCCGCCGATGCGTGGCGCGACGAGGCGGAACGTTTGCTGAAACTGCCGACGACAAGCACTATCCGCCTGCCCCTGCTGGCATCCATTGAGCAGTGGGAGCAGCTGCTCCAGCGGATTCAGCAACACGGCAATTTTGAGGGACTGTGTACCTATTTTGAACCGCTGATGGCATGGGATTCCGCCCGCACGCTGGCACTCTACCGCAACATGGTGAATCGCGCTATGCAAGCGGCTTCGTCGCGCGCCGCCTACTGCGAGGTCATCCAGCAGCTGGAACGCATGAAAGGCACCGACGAGGGAAGACAGATAATTGCTGACCTTGCTGAACAGTGGCGCAGGGACTACAAGCGCAAGTGCGCACTGCTGGACGAATTGCAGAAAGCGGGATACTGACAAAAAACAGGCTGTCCGAGCAAAACGCTCGAACAGCCTGTTTTTTTCTGCTGCTTACTCCGCCGGGAACAGGAATCCCGCCGTCATTTCCAGATAGTTTTCGCCCGCGTAGTCCGGGAAAAGCTCATGCATCTTCGCGATGAAATCCGCCGTGAACGCTGCCGGTTGCAAGCGTCACGGTGGTGCAGGTCGGGGTGCTCACTTCCGCCAGCGCGGCGGTCAGGAACAGCAAAATCATCATCAGCAGGGAAATCAGTTTCCTCATGGGTTCCTCCAAGGTGGGTCGTTCGGGGAAAGGGGTTATCTTGTAAAGAATACACCATTTGTGATATGGACGCAAGTACGCACTTTTTTATTAGCGAGGCACTTTTTGGTGACTGGGGGGGGTGTAAATGGTAAACTGTACTTGAGCCACTTAGGCAAAAAAGGGAACGAATACT
>ENA-OOZT01001904-OOZT01001904.1-human-gut-metagenome-genome-assembly--contig:-NODE-1904-length-13004-cov-5.906325_pt1 | contig 13004 bp, 9 predicted proteins | sample MGYA00241192_ERZ501407 | MGnify/ENA primary metagenome ERZ501407 (study PRJEB25962, sample SAMEA2042911) | human gut metagenome | biome: human gut; feature: human-associated habitat; material: faeces...
CGCAGCCGCCGGAGCGGTGCTTAAGCCGTAAGGCGGGAATTGTGCGGTGTTGCCTTAGAGAACCATGATGAAAAATAAGGATAGGCGAATGTTGCGGTTTCTGTTTGTTCCTCTGATTCTTGAAAAAGATGTAGGATGAAACAGTCTTCCTCATTTATTGCTGTATTCCAGAGAGTTTTCAAATGGCTGACAGCTTTTCGCCATACCCGTACCATTTTTGCGCTTGCCATGCAATCGAAAAACTGCTATAGTGAGTTACAAGAACAGCAGACCGAGTAAATCGGTTGCGCCTTACACGATTCAAAAGGAGCTGAAATTATTATGGAAGGTGCCTACTATAACGGGCAATATTTGAACAGACTGGAACGGCTTGGATATTCGCAGGCCGAAATTGACAACAAGCTGGAAAGCACATTTGAGGAGATGTTCTATGGTCCGGAGGGGGTTCGCCTTTGCCATTGTGCCGGACCTGACATGATGTACATAGAGGATACGGGGAACCATGACGTCCGTACCGAGGGCATGTCCTACGCAATGATGTTCTGCGTACAAATGAATCGCCAGAAGGAATTCGACTGCCTGTGGCGATGGGTCGTGACCCACATGTACCTCACCGAAGGGGAAAACGCCGGCTATTTTGCCTGGTCCTGTCATACTGACGGCAGCAAAAATTCCGATGGACCCGCCCCTGACGGCGAAGAATTTTTTGCCATGTCCCTGTTTTTTGCGGCCAACCGCTGGGGTTCCGGCGAAGGAGTACTGGATTACGCTTCCTGGGCACGGCGCATCTTGCACGCATGTGTACACAAAGGCGAAGAAGCCGGTTCCGGATTTCCCATGTGGAACCCCGAAAACCATCTCATCAAATTCATTCCCAACTGTGAATTTACCGATCCCTCTTATCATTTGCCGCATTTCTATGAACTTTTTGCTCTGTGGAGCGACGAATGCGACCGTCCTTTCTGGCATGCAGCCGCAGCGGCCAGCCGCCAGTACCTGCGCAAAGCCTGCCACGCCCGTACCGGATTGAGTGCCGAATATGCCGAGTACGACGGCCGCCCGCATCGGGGTGATCAGCCGGACCGTCACGACTGGTTCTTCAGCGATGCATACCGCACGTTGGGCAACATTGCTTTGGATGCCCAATGGTTCGGGGACAAAGACGGTTGGGCCCAAGAAACAGCTGCACATATTCAGCAATTTTTTGAAGAAAAGGAACACGGGCAAACAAACGGCATCTATCTGATCGACGGCACACCCGTTGAAGGAAATGCTCTGCATCCTGTAGGGCTTCTGGCTACCATTGCGCAGGGTTCCCTGATTCTGGATGACGCCTGCGCGGATGAATGGCTCCGCCGGTTCTTTAGCACTCCGCTCCGTTCCGGACCGCGGCGTTATTATGACAATTGCCTGTATCTTTTTGCGCTGCTTGCTTTAAGCGGGCATTACCGCATCTGGTTCCCGCAAGAAGCAACGGTATAATGTACCCTTGTGCCTGTTGAAATTCACTGGGATGGCCTGAGCAAGTTTACTTCCATCACCGGTCAGGTGCTTAGCGGTGATGGTGCCGGCGCGGCTGCCTACAATACGTTCGATAATCCCCATCAAGTCGAGCCGAAGCCGTTGACAGACATAACTGTTGGTACCAACAGCTTTACTTCCCTCTTGCCCGCATGCAGCGTTGCTGCCTTTACGCTGAAAACCTGATTTCCAGACCAAAGCAAAAGAGCGCCGAAGATGACTTCTGCGCTCTTTTGCTTTTTTCTATGCCGTCAAACGGTTACTCTTTGTCGTCTGAATTCTCCGTAGTATCCTGAGACTGCTCCTGATTTATCTGAGAAGAGTACTGCTCTGAGCACTTCATGAAAACGCCATTTAAAACAGATGCATTTGCATAAGCGATCGAAGAGAACCCCAGCGCAAACCACAAAAACAATCCATAGCGCAATGTGGTCTGTGTATACAGGGTAAGTGCTACACATGCGCCTATCAACAACAACATGGAAAAGGTTTGGGGCAAAGAGGTCACAGACATGATAAACGCATTCCGTATGGTACCTAAAACCGTATTGTTGAATCTTGCAAGCAGCGGGAAAGCATATACGAAGGTCATCATATAAGCGATTGCTGCCACGGGAATCAAAATCTTAAAGATGCTGTTTTGGAAATTCCCGGAATGCCATAGAAGATAGATATCATAGCCCAGAAATCCCCCTGCGGCCCCAAAAAGAATTCCCATCAGTACGCCCTGGCGGAAATTTGCCCGGAATGACTTGAAAAAATTGCCGACCACCGGAGTGCCGTCTTTTTCACCCGCCATTTTTGTGGTGACATAATGTAAAGCCGTGATGGCAGGGCCAATGGTGACCACCGGAATGCAGCAAACCAGGAACAGCAGATTCAGGACAATAAGATCCCACACAACGCCCAGGGCGCGCATCATGGGGCTGTCCGGATTAAAAACGCCTCTCAATGAGTTCTCCTCCTTTTTTTTCAGGATGTAAATATTCACAAAAAACAGCGATTCAGATTGTGCACTATTCAATCTGTTATTTGATTGACAATGGTTCTGCGGCTGAATTATACTGATACTGGCATTATACTTTGCACCGCTAAAAATAGCAAGGTCATTTTGCAACATTCACCGGTAAGGAGCTTTGTATGAACCGGTTTCATCATGTCAGAATCAAGCTGGAAAGTTTTCTCAATAACTTAAGCCTGAAGAAAAAACTTAGATATCTTTATTTTTTATGTATTCTGGTCCCCATATTTTTGACCGATATTGTAATTTTACATGCATTAACCAAGAACGAGCATGCCGAGCAGCTGCACCAGATGGAAAAAATAGCCAAATCAGTGCAGTCGATGCTTTCCGCCGCCACAGAAGATTCCGCGCTGATTTCTACCAGCCTGTATATGGATAACTCCCTTCAGGATTTTGTGAGCCGGCAATATGCCAGTCCCCAGGACTATTTTTCAAGTTACCGAGAATACATCCACAATTCTTTGCTGCAGGGTGTTTCCCGGATCACAAATTCTGTCATACGGGTGTATGCAGACAATGAAACCCTGATAAACGGCAGTGAATTTGCACGGTTATCCACCGTTTCGCAGGAGCCCTGGTATCAGCAGTATACTGCGGATGGCTACAGCCCGCGGCTTCTTTTTTCTTATGATGAAACAGATGGGCGCCAGGTGTTGTTTTTACGTGGGATGAATGGCCTTTACAGCAATAAGGCGGAGTGCCTTTTGTGTATTGGAATCAATTACAGCACACTGGACCGCGATTTCCAGAACATGGGGTATAACGATTCAGTTTATGTATGCAGCGGTAACCGGATTTTGCTTACGAACGCAATGCCCAATTATCGTTGGCAGCCTTATGACACATTCTCCCCGTCTGATTCGGTAGGCTTGTCCCAGCATTTTACCCTTTACGGGGAAGATCTGGACATCTATGTGATGGAACCAAGCGGCAACGTTTTAGCCCTGATTCGCCAAAACATCCATATCCTGATCCTGCTGCTGATCCTGAACATTATTCCCCCGCAGCTTTTGATGAATCTGCTGGAGAATTCCATTACTTCTCGTCTTTCCCGTCTGGAAAAAGTCTTCAACCAGATAGACAGCGACGTGTTGATCAAGATTTCCGGGCCAAGCGGTCAAGATGAGATCGGCAGTCTGATGGACAACTACAACCGCATGGCTGACCGGATGAACAGCCTGATTGACACCGCCTACCGATGCCGACTGAAAGAGCAGAAGATGGATATTGCCCGGCAGAACGCAGAGCTGATGGCTTTATACAGCCAAATCAATCCCCATTTTCTGTTCAACGCACTGGAAAGCATCCGTATGCACAGCATCCTGAAAAAAGAAGAAGAAACCGCCGATATGATACAGAAATTGGCCATAATGGTGCGCCAAAACGTGGATTGGTCCTCGGATTCCAATACCATTAAGCGTGAGCTGGCGTTTGTTGAAGCGTACCTGTCCTTGCAAAAATATCGCTTCGGGGAGCGCCTTTCGTATCAAATCAATGCGCAGGAAGATTGCCAGAACATCCTGGTTCCGAAATTGACCATTACCACCTTTGTGGAAAATGCCTGTGTGCACGGTATTGAAGCAAAATCTTTTCCCGGTTGGATTTTTGTACGCGTGTATACAGAAAACGATGCGCTTTGCATGGAAATTGAAGATACCGGTGGCGGTATGGACGAGGCCGAGGTAGAACGTATTCAAGACCGGATGCGCAACGCCAGCCTGAAAATGTTAAAAGAAAAAGGACGCGTAGGCATGGTGAACACCTGCCTGCGCATCCGCATGATGACGGAGGATACTGCACAGTTCTCGGTGGAAAGCGAGCCGGGCATTGGAACACTTGTTTCGATTCGGTTCCCTCTGAACAAAGCAATAAGGGCGGAGTGACATGTTAAAAGTTATTATCGTAGATGATGAGCAGTTTATTGCGCAAGGTTTGCAGGCGTTGATTGACTGGAACGCCGCAGGCTATGAAGTGGCTGCCGTTTTGTCTGACGGACAGGAGGCTTTGGAGTACATAAAAAAGTTACCCGTTGACCTTGTCATCACCGACGTTATGATGCCAAAAATGACCGGGCTTGAATTACTGGAAACTGTTCGCCGGGAGAATCTTTCCAACGCCGGTTTCGTGATTCTGAGCGGATACAGTGAGTTTTCCTATGCTCAAAAAGCGCTGCGCTACGGGTGTATCGACTATCTTCTCAAACCGGTGGAAAAGCAAGATCTGTTATCCATTCTCAGCAAATACAATAACATCTCGCAAAACAGCAAAATGGAGGAGCAGTACGAACTGGCCTATCAGGCCCGGTGTTTGATCTCGTTGCTGTTCGGCAAATATGATCCCAACGGCGTGGATTATCTGCATAAGCATCTGGATTTTTCGGACGGCGTTCGTTACATTGAAATTTCCGCTTGCCATTCTTCGGACGGCGAAGATGACGATGATGAGAACCACTTCCGTATGGTGCAGCGTGACCTGTACCAAAGCTGTGCGCAAATTTTAGGCGAGGACCGGAGCCGGTGTTTCTGTGACGCTTCGTTAGATCGCGTTGGGTATGGGATTGCTTTTGTTTACAGCGGTGCGCTTGCCCGAAATGCCGGCTGTTCCGAAACACAGTATATCCAGGATTTTTATAAGAAATTGGGTGTTTCGACACAACACGAATTGCGATTTCTGGTTGGCAAAAAAGTGGACGATATCACCACTGTTTCTGAATCGTATGATACCGTCTGCGGGCTGAAAAACCTTTGCGCCTTCCGCCAGCAAAAATCGATCTATTATTACGAGGAAGAGTTATCGGTTCCGCAAGAAAGAGCCGTTTTGTGCAAAGATACCCTGGATCAGTTGATTACCGCCATTGAACTGAATGAGCAGGAACGCATCGGCTCCGAAATAGACCATTTGTTTGCCGAAATGCAGCAGCGTGGCGTACATAACAAAGATATCAACCTGAACTTAAATTATCTTTTGTTCCGGCTTATGCATCTTGCATCCAATTTGGACAACGAAGCCAACCAGAAGGAAATGCTGCAATTTATCAGCGCGCAGTCTTTCCGGGAAGGAATTTCCCGCGGGAGCCGACAGCATCTGTTCCGCTTTGCACGCGAGTATGCAGACTACCTTTCCCTTCTGCGAAAAAATATCTCCATCGATATTTTGGATTCTATCGACAAGGAAATCCAGGAACACTACTCGGAAAACCTGACGTTGCAGGGCTTGGGCAAAAAATACTATATCAACAGTGCATACTTAGGGCAAATCTTCCGCAAAAAATACGGACAGTCCTTTAAAAACTATTTGTGTTCTTACCGTATTAACGAAGCGTGCCGCCAGCTATTGTACACAAACAAGCAGATCGGCCGCATTGCCGAAGATGTGGGCTATAAAGATGTGGATTATTTCCTTTGCAAATTTATCGAGCTGAAAGGCTGTACGCCTTCCCATTTTCGGAAGAGCAAAACCGAGAAACCACATTCTGAATTTCCCGGGAAATAATTCACACCAGAATAATCATACACTTGCTTTTCGTTTTTTTCATTCTTAAAAAACAACGATAAGCCAAACAAAAGTGCAGGCATGTTGCCTTCCAAAATACTTCAAGGATGGGGGACTGCCTGTCTTTTTTGTATCATTGTTTCGCTGTTTAGCGCGATTTCCTCTTCCGTTGAATTTGCAAAGCTATAATTTTCAGGGGTTTTTACTGGAATTTGTCGGTTGTGTAAAACATTTTTGGTATATATACTTAAATCAGGGAAACCCGCAAGGGCGGAAAATCTATCTACAGGAGGCCAATTATGAAAGTAAAATTGTGGCGGCGCGCATTTGCCGCAAGTATGTCCGCGGTCATGCTGCTGGGCTTAACGGCATGTGGCGGCTCTAATGAATCGTCCGATGGGATCAAAACATTTACGATGTTTACCGCAATGCCCGGTTCCGAAATCAATGATGACAACGATGTTATGAACATCATTGCCGAAAAGACCGGTGCCAAACTGAAAGAGACCTGGCTGACCGGCCAGACCGACGCAGAAGCCATCGGCACAATCATCGCGGGCGGTGAGTATCCGGACTTCATCAATGGCGGCGATGCCATGATGTCTCTTTACGATGCAGGCGTCCTGGTGCCCTGGGATGATTACCTGGAAAAGTACCCCAACCTGAAAGAACTGTACACCGACGAAGAGTGGGACAGCTTCCGTCAGGATGACGGCAAGATTTATTGGGCCAACGTATTCCAGAACACCTACGGCGAAGATCGTTCCACCACCCATAACGATGAAGCCTTCTGGATTCAGACGCGTGTTCTGGAATGGGCCGGTTACCCCGAAATCAAAACCCTGGACCAGTATTTCGATCTGCTGGAAAGCTATGCCGATGCCAACCCCACCATGGCTTTCATACTTGCTCTGATACTCGTTATACACGGCACTTTGCGAAGACTGGCGCTATTTCTGCATCGAGAATGCACCCCAGTTCCTTGATGGGTATCCCAACGACGGCTCTGTCATTGTAGACAAGGATACGATGCAGGTGGTTGACTACAATACCACGCCCACTGCCAAGCGGTATTTCCAGAAATTGAACGAAGAATACCAGAAAGGCTACGTGGACGTAGAATTCGCCACCCAGACCTACGATGAATACATCGCCAAGCTTTCCACCGGCGCTGTGCTGGGCATGTGCGACCAGTGGTGGAACTTCGCGTACAATGTCAATGATGTTTTCAAACAGCAGGGTTTGGACGAGCAGGGCTGCAACTACGTTCCGCTGGGCCTGACCATTGACGAAGGAATGGAAAACCGCTGGCACAACTACGCCGATACCCTGAACAATTCCAGCGGCGTGGCCGTTACCACCAGCTGCTCCGATATTGACGGTGCATTTAAGTTTATGAACGATCTGCTGGATCAGGAAATCCACGATCTTCGCTTCTGGGGCGTTGAAGGTGAGGATTACCTGGTTGATGAAAACGGCCTGTATTACCGCACCGAAGAAATGCGGATGAAATGCGCGGATCCCGCCTATCAGGCCTCTCACCTGTGCAACTATTCCTACATGCCGCAGTGGCTGGGCACCAGCCGGGACGGCAAGAACGCCATGCAGCCCGACCAGCAGGCAAGCGAATTCCTGGACAGCCTGTCCACCCCCCTGCAGAAACTGTTTGATGCCTACGGCGTAGACAGCTACGTTGATATGATCGGTTCTGTGGAAGAAGAACAGGGCCCCTGGTTCCCGATGTATTCTTACTCCAATGCAATGACTACCGAAACCCCCGGTGGTGTTGCCTGGGTCAAGATGGGCGAAGTCAAACACGAATGGCTGCCCAAAGTTGTTATGGCGCCTGATTTTGAAAGCACCTGGAATGAATACATGACTGCGTACAACGCAGCCAATCCGCAGGATTTCTTGGCAGAAATGCAAACTGAGCTTGAGCGCCGTGCCGGTCTTTGATGCCCGTTATTGCAGGCGACATAGACGTTGACACATACAAGTGGCCACGGTTGCACGGTGTAGCTGTGGCCACTTTTTTATGAAATGCATTCAACCCGCAAGCTCCTTAAACGTTAGTTTGCAACACATGATTCGCCATACACGTTCCTTAGGAGGACTCTCCAATGAAAAATCCATCAAAGCGTATTACATGGAAAGAGATTTCACGCCAGAAATTTCTGATGGTCTGTGCGGCTATCTTTTTTGTATACGGCATCGTATTTTATTATGTTCCACTGGCAGGCTGGGTAATGGCCTTTCAGGACTACAAACCCAAAGACGGCCTCTTCGGATCTAAATTCGTAGGACTGGGAAAGTTTAAATTCCTGTTCTCTGACGACGTCTTTTTGCGTGATATCCGTAACACTCTGGCCATGGGCGTTCTCAATCTGGTGACCACCTTTTTAATGGCCATTATCTTCGCCATCCTGCTGAACGAAGTACGCAACATGTTCGGCAAAAAGCTTGTTCAAACGGTTTCCTATCTGCCCCACTTCCTTTCCTGGATCATTGTCACCGGTATTCTGCACGATGCGCTGTCTTCCACCGGTATCATCAATGAACTGCTGGTGAACCTGGGCATTGTGGATTCGCCCATCAACTTCTTCGCCAATCCGGGTTATTTTTGGCCAATCGTTGCATTTGCCAATGTTTGGAAGGAAACCGGCTGGAATGCCATTGTCTACCTGGCCGCCATTACCTCCATCGATCCCAGCCTGTATGAGGCAGCCACTTTGGATGGTGCCGGCCGGTGGGGCAAAATCTGGCACGTCACGCTTCCTGGCATCAAGTCCACCATTATGATTCTGCTGATCATGAATATTGGCAACGTATTGAATGCAGGCTTTGAAGTCCAGTATCTGCTTGGCAACGGCCTGGTCAAGAGTGTTTCGGAAACCATTGATATCTACACCTTGACTTGGGGCATCAGCCAGAACGATTATTCTTTGGGTACTGCAGCCGGTATCTTCAAGAGCGTCGTTGCAATTATTCTGATTCTCGGCGCAAACTGGATTGCCAAACGTGCCGGTGAAGACAGATTGTTCTAAGGGGAGGGTACACATGAAAATCAAATCATCCACCATGGACAAAGTCTTTGTTACCTTCAATACCATTTTCCTGGTTTTGTTCGTCACCATTACGCTGTATCCTGTTCTGAACACGGTGGCGCTTTCTTTCAACGACGGTATCGACGCCGTACGCGGTGGCATCCATCTGTGGCCGCGCATCTTTACGCTCTCGAACTATAAAACGGTTCTGCATCAGCAGAACATCCTCACCGGTGCAGTGGTTTCGGTGGCCAGAACTGTGTTGGGAACCATCTTCGCCCTGGTAACGAACGCACTTTTGGCCTACATCATCAGCCGCAAACGCTTTTTGTTCCGTTCCCAGCTGTCTTTGTTCTGGGTCATCACCATGTACGTGAACGGCGGTATGATCCCCACCTTGGTTTTGTACCGCAACATGAACCTGACCAACTCTTTCTGGGTATACGTCATTCCGGGCATGGTCAGCGCATTTAACGTTCTGGTTATGCGCACTTTCATGGAAGGTCTGCCCAGCGCGCTGGAAGAATCCGCCATGATTGACGGTGCCAACGATTTCACCATCTTTACCCGTATCATCTCGCCCCTGTGCAAGCCGGTGTATGCCACCGTCGCCCTGTTCGTAGCTGTCGGACAGTGGAACTCCTGGTTCGATGCTATGTTGTACAACCGGATGAACACCCAGTATACGACCCTGCAATATGAGTTGATGAAGCTTCTTTCCTCTGTCATGCAGCAAAGCGGCAGTGCCACCACCGGCGGCAACACCGCTACCGCAGCCGTCACGCCGGTTACCGTGCGTTCCGCCGCTACTGTGGTGACGATGCTTCCCATCATTCTGCTTTACCCCTTCCTGCAAAGATACTTTGTATCCGGCATGACCATTGGCAGTGTAAAAGAGTAAAATCCTTTTCCTGCCATTCGCCCCTGTTTTCCAGTGCCTGTAATCCGAAAAGTCAGTTCGGCGGCACCCTTCAATAGCTATGGCCGCTGCATCTGTTTTTCCTCTTGGATGCAGCGGCCATAACTCTATATTTTTGCATGCAGAATATCACCCCTTTATACCTGGAGGTTTTCTATGCTTTCCGTTAAAAATCCTATCATGACAGGCTTCTTTCCCGACCCTTCGATTTGCCGGGTAGGGAACAAATTCTATACGGTTCATTCGACATTTGCGTATTTTCCCGGCGTGCCGGTTTTTGAGAGCGAAGATCTTGTCCACTGGAATTTGATCAGCAATGTGCTCGATCGTGATTCTCAGGTTCCTTTGTCCGGCTGTCAGCATTCCCAGGGGATTTTTGCCCCTACCATTCGTTACCATAAGGGCACTTGGTATATGATTACCACCAACGTGTCCGACCAAGGAAATTTTATCGTCACTGCAAAAGATCCGCGCGGCCCCTGGTCCGAGCCTTACTATTTGGGTGAGTCTACCGGCGGCATTGATCCCAGTCTCTTTTTTGACGATGACGGTACCTGCTATTATATCGGCCAACGGCCGCGTTCTGCCGGGTACCGCTACAATGGCGACTGCGAAATTTGGATTCAAACTCTGGATCTGGACACGATGAAGTTAAAGCCCGATGCCACCATTGTACTTACCGGATTCCAGCGCAAAGCCATTTGGCCGGAGGGACCTCACCTGTACAAAAAGGACGGTTACTATTACATTTTGCATGCGGAAAGTGGTACTTCCATCCACCACAGCGTCATGATCGCGCGCAGCAAAAATGTGTTTGGTCCCTACGAGTACTGCCCCTGCAACCCCATTCTGACGCATCGCCATTTGGGAGCCCAATATCCTGTTACCTGCGTCGGTCATGCCGACTTAGTGGATGACGGAAACGGCAACTGGTATATGGTTGTATTGGCTTGCCGGCCGAACCAAGGGTACACGTTGTTGGGGCGTGAAACCTTTTTGGCAAAGGTCACCTGGGAAGATGGTTGGCCGGTTGTAAATGCGGGGGTCGGTCATCTTGAAGAAGTAGTCACGCTGCCTTACGAGGGGCAGCCTTCTGACGACGTACCCCAATGTAAAACCTATACGTTTGATACACCTTCTCTGCCGCTGGAATTGCTGACTTTGCGCAATCACCGCGATCACGAACTGGAACTGCACGCAGAAGAGCATATTGTTCGTCTTTTCCATCGTTGCGACAGCTTGAAGGATTGCGGTGAGCCTGCATACCTCGCGCTGCGTCAGCAACACTGGAATTGCGAATTTGAAACCAGCTTTATCCCGCATTTCTGCAAAGAGAGTGATTGCGCCGGTATTGCCATGGTTCAAAGCAACGAAAACCATCTGCGGGCAGAGTGCTATCCCCAGGATTCGGGGGTCAAACTTGTTGTTTCTCTTTGCAAAGATGGTAAAGACAGCTGTTTGGCGCGAATGGATCTGCCGGCTGCACTCCCCATCAAACTGAAGTTGCGCGTAGAAGGGCTTGTGGCCAGTGTTCTTTACCAAAGCAATAGTGAATGGAAACCGGTTATCTCCGACATTGATCTGCGCTCTTTAAGCACGGAACATGCCGGCGGTTTTGTCGGCTGTACACTGGGGTTATACGCTTCCGGCAATGGAGAGGACGCTGGTGGTTATTCTGATTTTGAAAGAATGACCTATCGCGAACTTCCCACCAATTAATCCTTCACGAATCATTCGGTAGCGGCTGCCAAATGGGGAGAGAATGTCCAGCCGGCGAGGAGCCCGCCCACAAATAAAAAGCCATACGAATCCGCGAAAAGCCCAGCGGATGTGGGTGTTTGGAAACCGAATCTCCCGGATCGATACCTGCGTAACCCGTCCATACTCTTCCCTATCGCAAATACAAAAAAGCAGACCCTTGGACTCAAGGGTCTGCTTTTTGTATGCACGATTCATTTACAAAACGAAACGCTTGATTGCTCCGCAACACAATAGGCTTATAGTTTTCAACTCATCTTTTTCAAAGTTGTACAGAGACGTCGGTATTTTCTCCGGTCAATCCAATATACCTTGCATGGGAATACGATGCATTGCGTGATGCCCGGAGGGCTGTGGTAACGTCGTTTTTGCTTCTTGTAAACTCTTTGTCATCTGGCACTGAAACGTGCTGTATGGTGCCTTAAAATCGATCCTGTGGCATGGCCGGAATTGATTCGAGAAGAAGTGTTTATGGTTACACAGTTCAGACATAAACGTCTGATGGGCAAACTGTTCATCCTGCATGGCGATCATGGCGATTCGCATTTCGTCGGAATTCTGGTCGATGACATTGCGGAGATTGCCAAGACGTTCCTTCAGACAGAATCCACTGGCAGAGACCCCGATAATCTTCTGAGATGGATCATCTCGCACTTTTTGAGCAATGTTTTTGCTGGTGTTCCCAACGAAAATAAAATCCGCAGAAAAGGCTGCACGCAACGATCCAGGTAATAGGATTGGTTAGACAAATACACCAGAAACCAAAAGGTTGAAGCAGAAAATGCCTTTACAGCATAATTGTTAATCGTTCGGCTTGCGCCGTTTATGTTATCTATCTACATTTTTTATTGTATGCTGTTCGCACAGCCCGTCAAGGATAATATCAAAAAAATTTTATTTTTTTATCCATTATTTTTTCATCCTATCATCGCAGTAAATCAAAAAATGGCTGTCTGATATCAGACAGCCACTTCACTTTTTTCAAAAAATTCCAGCTATATTTTAACTGATAATAATTCCTATACAGCAACGAAGAGCTAACATACTCCTCCAGCTTGCTGCTCTGGCGTGCAGCCATTATCAGCACGACCAGGAATCACAGTTCCCCACCAATCTGTGTCGCCGCCGCTACCGGAATCACCAGAGTTGCCAGAATTGCCAGAGTCATTGGAGCCACCATTATCGCCACCACTCGGCTGTTCCGGCTGAGGGTCAGGCTGTGCCGGTGCCGGGTCAGGCTGTGCGG
>ENA-OOZT01001908-OOZT01001908.1-human-gut-metagenome-genome-assembly--contig:-NODE-1908-length-12976-cov-2.073059_pt1 | contig 12976 bp, 9 predicted proteins | sample MGYA00241192_ERZ501407 | MGnify/ENA primary metagenome ERZ501407 (study PRJEB25962, sample SAMEA2042911) | human gut metagenome | biome: human gut; feature: human-associated habitat; material: faeces...
GCGTCTCTCCACGGACGGCAGCAGCGAAAAGGAGCGGATCGTAGGCGCTCTCGAACAGGCCATGCAGCAGGGGTGAGTGCCAAGCAGCGACAAACCCGCAAGGCGGTCAGAGACCGACAGGGTACGATTCGCAAACAGCGATGAGCAGAAAACTCACGGAACGAAGCCGTAAGGCCGAAGGACGACAATATATAACAATCCCTCGGCAGACCGGAGTTATCACGCTTGTCCGACGGCCAATCCGTCAGCTGTTTTCACTCCACATGTCGCACTGCTTCATGATCGTACTCAACGCATCTTCCTGTCCCTCGGGCGGATAATCATACTTCCTGAGCAGTCGTTTCACGATCCGACGCATGCCGGCACGGGCGCTCTCCTTGAGGTTCCAGTCGATCGTCTTGTTGCGGCGCAGCGCATCGGTCAGTTCCCGTGTAATGGCAACCAACTGTTCGTTCGTATAGAAATCGCGTACGGCCTCGGGTTTGGTCAGCGCATCGTAAAATGCCAGCTCTTCGTCGTTCAGATCGAGCGCTTTGTCGGATTCTTTGCCGTGGGCGATCTCGTGGGCGATTTTCAGCAACTCCTGAATTACCTCCTCGTTGGTCAGCAACCCTTTGAGGTAATTGCTCATGGCACGGGACAGAATCTCGGAGAATTTCTCGGCCCGCACCGTATTGGTCCGTTGATAGATTCGCACCTGTTCGGCAATCAGCTTGCGCAACAGTTCGACGGCAAAGTTTCTCTCCCTCATCCGGGAGATCTCTTCGAGGAATTTCGGATCGAACAGCGAAAACTCCTCCTCGACGTCGGAGAAGAGGTTGATTACACCGTCGCTCTTGATGCTCTGTTTGAGCAACTCGTTGATCCGTGCGTTGATCTCGCGCAGCGACATCTTGCCCTTGCCTTCGATGCGCGTCAACAGCGTGCGCACGGCTTCGAAATAGGCCGCTTCGAGACGCTGCTCGTAGTTCAGCAAACTCTGACAGAGCGACAACGCCTGCCGCAACAGCAGCGCCTCCTTGATAAACAGCTTCTTCGGCTCCTCGCGTTCGGGAGCTTGCAGAAAATCGACTCCTCCGCTGATCGCTTTGGCCCGTTCCAGATCGGATTTGCCGAAAAAGGCCGTATAGTCGAACCCGTGAAGCAAATCACGACACACTTCCAATCTCTTCTGAAACTCGGGATAGGCCGTTTTCGACACGTCGGGATCGCCGTAATTCTTGCGGTCGCGGAGCGTATAGTCGCTCATCGCCTTCCTCAACGCCGACGCGATGCCGACATAATCCACCACCAGTCCGCCCTGTTTGTCGCCGAAGACTCGGTTGACGCGCGCAATGGCCTGCATCAGATTGTGGCCGGCCATCGGCTTATAGACGTACATCGTCGCCAGCGACGGCACATCGAATCCGGTGAGCCACATATCGACCACAATCACGATTTTCAACGCACCGCCGTCGTCCTTGAACGCTTTTTCCAGCTCCTTTTTACGGGCATCGTTCCCGATGATCGGACGCCACTCCTCGGGATCGCCATTGCCCGAAGTCATTACGACGGCCAGTTTCCCGCTCCATGCCGGACGCATTTCGAGCAGCCGGCGATAGATCTTGATCGCAATCGGTCGCGAGTAGGCCACGATCATCGCTTTCCCCGTCTGTTCGTACTGGCGGTTCTCCTCGTAGTGTTTTACGATGTCTTCGCACAACGAACCGATGGTTTCGTCGGCCCCGAGAATCGAGTCGATGCGCCCCAGCTCGCGCTTGCTCTTCTCGATGACATACACTTCTGCCTCGGCCGCCATCGCATCGTATTCGTCGTCGATACGGCGCAGGGTCGCCTCATCGAGTTTCAGGTTGATCACACGGCTTTCGTAATAGACCGGTCGCGTCGCACCGTCCTCCACCGACTGCGTCATGTCGTATACGTCGATATAATCGCCGAACACCTCACGGGTCGATCGATCCTTCAACGCGATGGGCGTTCCGGTGAAGCCGATATAGGTCGCATTGGGCAGCGCGTTGCGCACCAGACGAGCCGCACCGACGATGACCTTCGCGCGTGTCGTACCGTCGGGCATGGTCACCATTTTCACCTTCTCCTCCAATCCGTATTGGCTGCGGTGTGCCTCGTCGGCCATGACCACGATATTGCGGCGCTCGGAGAGCGGTTCGTCGCTCTCCTCGAATTTCTGCATCGTCGTAAAGAAGATGCCGTTCGCCTCGCGTCCGGCCAGCAGCTCTTTCAAATGAGCGCGGCTCTTGGCTTGGACAGGTTTCTGACGCAGAAAGTCTTCGCATCGGGCGAACTGCCGATAGAGCTGCCCGTCCAGATCGTTGCGGTCGGTCAGCACGACAATGGTCGGCGACGACATCGCCTGCTGCAACAGCTTCGAGAAGAAGACCATCGAAAAGGACTTGCCGCTGCCTTGCGTATGCCAGAAAACGCCGCCTTTGCCATCCGTCCGTGCAGCTTCCATTGTCGACAGTACCGCCTTGCGTACGGCGTAGAACTGGTGATAGGCTCCCAATATCTTCGCACTTTGCTTCCCGTCCTTCGAGAAACACAGGAAATTGCGTATCAACTCCACCAGCCGCACCTTGTCGAACATCCCCCGAAACAGCACGTCGAACCCGGCACAGCTCCGATCCTCCATCGAACCGTCGACCGTTTTCCACGCCATAAAGCGGTCTTCTCCCGCCGTAATCGTGCCGGCCTTGGTAATCGCGTGGTCGCTCATCACACAGAACGCATTGTAGATGAAGAGCGACGGAATCTCCTGCATGTAATTGCGCAACTGCGCATAGGCCTCCGAAACGTCGGTATTCTCGCGCGAGGGTGATTTCAACTCCACCACGACCAGCGGCAGACCGTTGACGAAGACGACGATATCCGCCCGCTTCACCGATCGCTCCTCGACCGTCCACTGGTTCGCTACCGTAAAATAATTTCGCAACGGCGTATCGTAGTCGACGAGCCGCACGAGTTCCGAACGCTGCTCCCGGCCGTCGAAGTAGTTGACCGCGACACCGTTTTGAAGATAATCGGTAAACTGCTCGTTCTTTTGTACCAACGAACCGCCCTCGTAGGTCCGTATCTTCGTGATCGCCTCCTCGATCGCCGCAGCAGACAAGGACGGATTCAGCTCCTGCACCGCCGCCCGCAGTTGCTCCATGTAGATCGGCTCCGTATAATCGCGCACGACCTCCGGCCCATAGACATAGTCGTAGCCCAGCTGCTCGCGGAACAACTCGATTATCGCATTTTCAAAATTGGCTTCGGTGAAGTGCATAGCTATAATTTGGCGATATCAATTTTATAATTATGTTTTTCCATCTCTTTCGCCAACAGAATTTGAACCTCATCGACTTTCTTCTGAAAAGGAATATAAATAAGCCCATCAATATCAGACGGTTTTTCAAAATTATCTTCCCTTTTCAGCAAAATAGCGACTCTTTTGCGACCAATCGAAGCCAAAAGCATACCTAACTCCAATACAACATTCTGCCGGACTCGACATTTTGCATTCTTCGCATCATCCTTAACAGCATATCCCATATCATCAGGTGTGGCCAATACAATTCCAAACTCCACCTGCTTGGTATACTCTTCCAATTTTTCAATAATAGTATTTCCCAACGATGGCAATTGATCAAGAATCAACGGCTCTAACCCCCATCGTCTGAGCATTGCCTCCAATTGGGCCCTTGCCACATCGTCATGTCCATACACAACGAATACCCGATTATTTTTCGGAGACATCTTGCTGCTGGATGCGGAAACGATCTTTCCCATAACCGGAGAGACTTGCCTCTCTTCAAGTATTTGTTTGATTGAATCTTTATTTTTGCCCTGATATTGAATCGTGCCTTTATCAAAGATATTTATGATCGCCCCATTCGACAAGGCCAATCTATCCCCGCAGTTATTCACTCTTTTTTCTTCAACAACAGCAATTCCATGTTCTTGAAGAATCGCTATGATTTCAGACTTTTGCATGGGTTACAAGTTTTACTACAAAAATATAAATTTTTTTTTGTAAAAATCAGTCCTGATAGATTACAACTCATAATCACTTTCAACGGAAAGTTCGCTGGACATGAGTTTAGGCAGCAGAGTGTCGCGCAGGGCGGAAAGATTGTAAATCTGTGCGGTATTATTCCTTATTGTGGCGAAAATTGGGTTTATGATTTCATTGAATGTACCTAAAATATCAATAGTTGGAACCAATACTCGGTATCGCTTGACTATTCCAACATTGAGATTTTGTTGTGCAGCACCGGATGCTAAATTATTTAAGTTAATTCGTTCTGATAATAAAAGTAGATACAAATAAGCATATCCAATTTCTTCTTTTGCAATAATACCTACTGCCGCCTGATTGCATGTCGATTCTGCCGTGAGGATTCCAAGACGTCCAACAGTTGGCGACGCATATATTGCCATTAATACTGTATTCTCAGGAAATAATTTTGCAGCAGAATTTTTTAATGCTGTTTGTGATATATGTTTTTCGCTGTCAAATAAAAATTCGTCTTTTAACTCTTTTGTTGTGAACCATCGAATATCTCCATCATAATATGATGAGTCCAATGATCTTGGAGTCCCTCCGGACGCTATATATGAGGCTAAATCTTCAATACTATTAACTTTCCACCCTTTCGGGATTTTGCCTAATTCGGAATCGACAAAGGGGCCGTCGCGGAAGGGTTCGAAATCCACAAACCACGATTTGAAGAGGGCCTGCGCCTGCTCTTCCAAATTCGCATTGATCCGCCGATTCAATTCGATTTTATCGTCCAACGCCCCCAAAATCGCCGCAATCCGTTTCTGCTCGGCAAGCGGAGGAAGACTTACTGGCCATTGCATAATTTGGTTCTTGTCACCACGGGGCATTTTACAACCTTTAGCCCCTGACATGACATAATCAAAAAATGCCTGCTGGCTTAAAAGATAATAGAGATATTTGCTGTCGACATTATCTTTTGCTCTAATACACAATACATCAGCAGAGCATCCCCCATCTCTATCCGCATACCATATCTTTCGAAAATATGGTCGAATATTAGAAACAAGAATATCTCCGACCTGATAAACTGTAACAGTTCCTGAGGGGATCGTTATAGTCTCATATATACCGCCCTTATTGGGAAGCATATTCTCTGTCGAGATATAATTTTCAACAGCCTGAATACGATCCCTTATATAATCACAAATTTGTCCTAACTCATATTGTTTCCACTCCACCATCTCTATCGTATTATACGAGCCATCTCATTTCTTCGCATCATAAACTTTTCAAACCAAGATCGACAACCCAATACCACACAGAGCATTTCAATTGCAGGATAAAGCTCTCTCAATAATACTGCAACTTCTTCATTACTATTATTGCTTGAAAGGCGCAATTGGACATGATCCAAAGCCATTAGCAATTGGTTTAATGCAGGACGAGCATCTTCTGATCTATGGGGAGTACGTTTTGCATACATACGAGTTAAATCCAAAACCTCTTCCAATATCTCTCGATCCGTTCTATCTTCGCCATGTGGTTCCTCTTTGTAATTCTTAAAAACATGTTGAATTTTTTCTTCGAGTTTCGGCCACCACATATCAAAAACTTCATCCAAAACACTCTGTTCTAATTTAGACTCTCCTCCGGTATTATTGATTGTTTTAATCAATTTCTTAAAATCTGCCCTATCGAATTTAGTAGCTTGGAAACAAGTAAGAGGCCCCGTTATTTCTGAACTATCAACATTGAATAAAATCGTACACACATTTGATTTTTCCAGATTCTTAGATAACGCTCCTGCTTCAAACAGAATCCATGGTCTATTAATATTGTCTTTTGTTAAACAAATTAATCCCACATCCGAATTTGACAATTCATTTGCAATATTCGACTCCCATCTTGTGCCCTTTTCTATATCCTCTGGTGTAAAATAAGGCTTTACAAATTGCAGTACACTTGGCAACCAATTCTTAATCTCCTCTGCCAATCTTTTGCTGAGATTACCACCCCAACTGATAAAAACTTTCGATGCCATAATTTATTCCCTTTATAATTTATATCCTATTCTTCCTAATTGCATTTTAATTTCTTCCTCTAACGTGTGCGACTGCTTGAACAGTTCCGAAAGCTCGCCCGTCAGCCGCTCCATCTTCGCTGCGAAGGGCTCCGAATCCTCCGCTTGCTCGGCGATGCCGACATAGCGGCCCGGCGTCAGAACAAAGTCCTGCGCCGCGATCTCCTCCATCGTCGCTGCCGCGCAGAAGCCCTTCTCGGCCTCCATGCGTCCCTCGGCATAGGCCCGATAGGTGTCGGCGATGCGCTGGATGTCGCCCCGGTCGTTCGGTTCCTCGCTGTCGGTCAGCTCGCGCAACTTGCGCGTGACCATCGTACCGAGATTGCGGGCGTCGATAAACAGCGTTTTACCCTTCTGTTTCTTATCCTTGTTGAAGAACCAGATCGAGACGGGAATCTGCGTCGTATAGAACAACTGCGGCGGCATGGCCACGATGCAATCGACCAAATCGGCTTCCACCAGGTTGCGGCGAATTTCGCCCTCGCCGCCGCTCTGGCTCGACAGCGAACCGTTGGCCAGCACGACACCCGCCCGTCCCGTCGGGGCGAGGTGGTGGATGATGTGCTGAATCCATGCGAAATTGGCATTGCCATTAGGAGGCGTGCCGTATTTCCAGCGCACATCGCCGGCCAATTTGTCCGCGCCCCAGTCGCTGAGGTTGAACGGAGGATTGGCCATCACGAAATCGGCCTTGAGGGTCGGATGGCAGTCATTGAAAAAAGTGTCGGCATTATATGGCCCGAGATCGGCTTCAATACCACGGATAGCAAGGTTCATCTGGGCCATCTTCCAGGTCGTTGGGTTGGAATCCTGCCCGTAGACTGAAATGTTGTTGATATTGCTGGAATGGTTCAGAATGAACCGTGCCGACTGAACAAACATACCACCCGAACCGCAACAAGGATCGTACACACGACCTTTGTAGGGTTGCAGCACGTTTACCAGCGTTTTGACAATGCAGGCGGGCGTATAGAATTCGCCGGCGAGTTTCCCTTCCGCCTCGGCAAATCTCGAAAGACAGTACTCATAAGCGCGTCCCAGAATATCTTTCGAGTCGCCATGTTCGTGCATCCGGATATTCGTGAATAAATCTACTACCTCGCCCAACCGGCGCTTGTCGAGCTCGGGGCGAGCGAAATTCTTCGGGAGAATATCTTTCAATCGCTTATTCTCCTTCTCGATCGCCCGCATCGCATTGTCTATCACCAAGCCGATTTCGGGCGTGTGCGCCTCGGCCGCAATCCGCTCCCAGCGGGCTTCGGTCGGGACATAGAAGATATTTTCGGCCGTATATTCATCCTTGTCCTCCTCGAATCCCTCGCCCTCGGCGACAAGCTGCCGGTATTTCGTTTCGAACATATCGGAAATATATTTCAGGAAAATAAGCCCCAACACAACGGATTTGTACTCCGATGCGTCGATATTGCCGCGCATTTTGTCCGCTGCCTTCCATATTTCCCTCTCAAAGCCGATGTCGGCCGTGTTCATCTTCGCCATTGTATAAAATATTTTATGTAAAGGTACAAAAAATCAATGAATCCGAGAGAAAAGGAAGAAATTGACTACTCTGTCAAGCACCCATTGAATTTTTGCAATTTATTTTTGAATTTCCGGCAAACGGATTCCTGCTTGAAAGATGTTGGTATATCCAGCCACTTCGGTCAGTTGTGCTTCATTGTCCGGCAAGTCCTCGGAACAGCCTTGATGCGCATATATAATCCAACACTTTATATTTTGGTTTTCATCTTTGATTCCCAATTCATTATATACCTTTCTCAACCGAGCATATCCGCTGATCTGCCGAATATCTTCCACAGATATAGGTTCGGACTGATAGCGCGGCTTGTACTTCGCATCGATAACGAATGGAGATTTCCAACTCTGAGGCTTCAAAATAAAATCCAACTCCTGATGTCTGGCCTTAAAATGATAGTGTACCTCCTCTTTTGAAAACTGCTCCCGTAATTTTTTATAGACATACAACTCAAATAGCTTGCTCATGTCGATCCAGAAAGGAGGTGTATCGACGGATTGTCGAGCAACGGAGATATTATACGAATACCGTTTCAATATGAGTTTCGCTAATTTGATCGCTTGTGTATATTCCCGATACAAAGGATTCGTTTTCATTTGCGTGATCTGCATTCCGGTTATACAATCCGAAACGTTATCGAATGCCGGCCGGATATAGTCAATTGTATGTTTCAGTTCAGCCAGTCCGATTTTTTTTGCAGAATACGTTAAAGCGACCTGCGAAAATAAAAATGCCTTTTTCAACAGTCTGTTTTCTTCGCAATCGACACCGTATTCCTGAAACTGACACATCGATCGAATGACATGTCCTCGCAACATATTCTTACGAAGATTGTCGTTGACAAGTATTTTCCCGCGAACCTTTGCATGCAGATTCTCACATTTCGGATAATATGCCTTTTTCAAGCCTTGTCCTACGATTCGTTTCAAGATTTGCAAAAACTGAATGATAAGAAAGAGAGAAAGCGTGTCCTCCTGCGAGAATATGGAAATAGCGGGTTTATTGAATTCAATGCGAACCAATCCATCCAGATGCTCAATATTTTCAGGTTCCTGCAACGCCTCCATCAACATACTTAAATAATTGATCTCCGTCGTTTCATTATTGAGTTTGGGCTTTACATAAATTGGCAATCGTTTCTCTATAACCCAATTTACACCAATGAAATAGGATGTCGTTATCTGTCCATCCGCGCAATTTATCCGATAATAATACAGATCTTCTTCTCGCGGAACCGCTTGGCTCAATATTCCTCTCGAAGGATATAACTCGTTCAACAATGCAACGGTTGTTTCTTCAAGAGTTGTACATTTGCTTTCCGAAATCTCAATCATAATCGATTCCCTCCTGCAACTCATGAATAATCTGCTTTACCGCATCCGAATCTTTAAAAATCCCATCTTTCAAGTATTCCCATAACATGGGAATAATTTCATAGGTCAGCCTGTAACGTGTCCGATCGATACCCTCTTTATCCCGCATCAAAAAATAGCTGTGTCCGATCCATACATCCGCAGGATCGAACTCCTCGGAAAGATATTTCGAGGGCATAGGGCGCTCCTCGCCATTGGAGCAAGAGGCATAATTGCTAACAAATAAATTGGATACTTTGGCGAACAATTTTTCATTGAACCCCTCCTCATCCAACTTATATGGATTCGTCGAAACAAATGCGAATCTGCGGCGAATCGCATAGTCGAGTGTCCCCAAACTGCGGTCCGCCGTATTCATCGTAGCGAGAATATAAATATTCGAGGGAACTCTGAATTTTTCTTTTGAGTAGGGCAACTTTACCGAAAGCTGCGATTCTGCTCCAACTCGTTTGTCCGGTTCGAGTAGTGTGATGAGTTCTCCGAATATCTTGGACACGTTTCCACGATTGATCTCGTCGATGATAAGAATATACGGTTCCTCATTCTTTGACACTGTAGAATGAGTGATAACGTTATATTTTTCCAACAATCCGACCACGTCTTCTAACGAAATATTGCTGAGGCGATAGACCGTACTGAGCGTCATTGCCGTATGATTATTTAGTTCATAGATATTCTCCCGAATATTCTTTACGAACCATTTAACAGCCCGCGTTCGCTTATACTCCGACAGCGCATCATTCCACACATAATCACCGATAATTACACCAATGGCATCTACGATCTGATTGGAATAACAAGACATAACAATATCTCCGATTTGCATCTTGTTGATGAAGGCATCCAGTACGATACGTCCGCCATCATCATATTGTGTATCTTCGCTTATATTTTCCCCATAACCATCCCATCCGATCCGAATACGTCCGTTTGTCAGGCAATCGGTTCTGACAGGGTTGTCGTATGTAGATTTCAAGGATACTTTCCAAATCGTAGGATTACTTCCTATCTCTAATTCCGGATCATGCACAACTGGGACCTGAGCATTCTTACATAACTGTTTAAAAATTCCGTCTGTAACAGTGTAATGTATATGATCATCTACAACTTCGGGTTTCAACCCCTCGACAAAATCCTCATAATCCATCGATTGGTGAAATGTCGTAAAGACAACACGGCCCTCTTCTTCCAATTTTTTGTACTCCTCAACGATTGATTCTCGGTCGAGGCTTTGTAATCTGTTGCATAACCGCACAACCAGTTCCGCGACCTCATAGGTCTTTCCAGATCCCGGAGCTCCTTGCAGAATGATGTTCTTTTTGAAGCGCCACAATTCCGTAATCGTATTTCTCCAGTCATCATTCTCTGTATCTATACCTCCGCTATCTAACCATGCGTTATACGATAACTCAGGGAAATTCTTTTCTTGGATACTACCGTTTTTCATCCTTGCCAGAATATCCTGAACAATAGCTGTGTATTGCTTATATTCAGGTAATTTTGCTTTAATCGAGACTCCGTATTTTCGAAGGAGATAATTTCGATTCCGACTATCCAGTGCAATAAATGATTCGGGTAAAATCCAATAAAGCCCCATCGTAATATTGACATTTACAATAAACTGTTTTCTTACCGTATTGAAAATAGGTTCGATTTCATAGGGCATAGTCAGGGCTTTTTCGAATAAATCCCATAAATTATCGATGTCATTATCGGCTCGATGTTCTCTAAACCCGAAAAAATGAGATTTTCGATTATCCAATACCGGAATACCGGCGAAACTATTGGGAACATCCGCTTGAATCGAGAAAAAGGACTTGAATTGAGACGCTATCAAAATACGATTTTCATCTGTTATTCCCCGGTTAAAAATACCGAAAACCGTAAACGGATCAATATCATTGAGATGGCTGCCATCCGACTCATGTAAATAAGTTGTAAATGTACCGTCTATTGCTCCATAAATCCATTCTAACAAACTTTTTCGATTCTTTTTATAAGCTAATAACTTTTCAGCGACTTCATGATAAAAAGGAATCCAATTAAATTTAGAATCATTCATACAATTATAGTTTTTACACAATTACTCGTCGAAAAATTAATTATTCTTATTTATCAGATTCACCACCACCTTCGTCATCACGTCTTTCTCCTCGGTGCGGCTTTCGGCGATCATCAGCGTCAGGGCCACCAGCGTGTTGTTGTCCAAAAGGCGCGAACCGTCGGGGCGGTAGAGGATGCGGTTGTTCTCCAAGAACCAGAGGAACAGGAACGCCGCGATGCGTTTGTTGCCGTCGCTGAACGAGTGGTTCTTGACCGTCAGGTAGAGCAGGTTGGCCGCCTTCTCCTCGACGCTCGGGTAGAGGTCGCGGCCGCCGAAGGTCTGGTAAATCGCGCCCATCGTGCTCTTGAACGACTCGTCCTTCTCGCGGGCGAACAGGGCGCTGCCGCCGAACTTGTCGCGCAACACCTGCAACGCCGCCATCGCATTCTCATAGGTCGCGCGGAACGGCTCCTCAGACGTAGTGGCCGACACCTCCAACTGCTGATAATCGTAGCGGTCGAGCGTATCGAGGCCATAAGTATAGTCCGTAATCACGCGCAGCAGCCCGACCTCCTCGGATTTCGCAATCTCCTTCGCAGCCAAGACATTGGAGAGCAGGCGGACGGTCTTTTTCAGCTCCTCCAACTGCTCGGCTTTCGCCTGGTTATTGATGGTATACCCCTTTATAAGGTACTCTTTCAGCACCTTGTTCGCCCAGATGCGGAACTGCGTGGCGTTTTTGGAGTTGACACGATAACCCACCGACAGAATCATATCGAGGTTATAATATGGAATCATACGCCGCACTTGCCGTAGCCCCTCATGCTGAACTTGTGCAATTTTTGCACAGGTTGTTTCCCGCTCCAATTCGGACGACTTATAAATGTTGTTGACATGTCTGACAATAACCGTTCTGTCGACTCCGAACAATCGCGCAATCTGCGCCTGCGTCAACCATACGCTGTCGCTCTCCATGCGGACTTCTAGACGAGTCTCGCCGTCGGCCGTCCGGTAAATGATGATCTCCCCTCTGTCCATACGAACAAATATAGAAAAATCCGCCTGCATCTCAAAATTTTCCGGCATTTGGATTTCTCGCCCGAAATCGCTATCTTTGTACTGTCATGCAAGGAGATACGGCGGCCGCGCAGGCGAAACGGGCAGGCGGGCGCAAGACCGTGCAAAATGACGGTAGGCGATGCGGGGGCGGAAGCCGAAAAACCGTCGCAATTCGTTGATATACATCGGGCTTACATTCGTGCGGAAGCACCTTTATCCGCACAACCCTCCCCGAAACCGACCCGACGCTTCTTCGGCGATCGACCTTCGACGGCCGGGATCGCTCCTCAGAACGCCAACCGCCAGATCCGCCAGATGCAATACCCCAGATAGACGGGTGTCACGAAGAAGCCTATCAGCATCGAGAGGGCGACCTTGATGAGGAAATACCAGAAAATCGCCTCGACGGAGAACCAGACGAAGACGAACGGGCAAAATCGGTTGATGAACTTCCAGCCGCCGTAGACGCTCATCAGCATATAAGCCCCGAAGAGGCGATCCGGCCCCATGAACTCCGAATTGTACCCGATCGCGAAGAGCAGGCCGCACAGCAGCAACGGCACGATACACCCGCGCAGTTCGCTGCGGCGCCGCACCCCGTTGCATTCGGGACAGATCGGAATCGTAAAACGCGTGGCGCAACTCCGGCACAACCCCTTGCCGCAATCCGCGCATTGGGCGACCGCATCGTGGTCGGGATGATAGTAACAGTTCATAATCGCTCGTTCACGGTTGTATGCTCCGATCGGCACGATCCCCGGAAGACTTCCGTCCGCTTATCGGAAACAATCGTTTTCCGCGGCCGGCGACACCACGCGCCGTATCCCGCTGCTCGAAAACGGATCGTTCAAAATTAACCATTCCACCCCGTTACTCCAAATTT
>ENA-OOZT01001913-OOZT01001913.1-human-gut-metagenome-genome-assembly--contig:-NODE-1913-length-12954-cov-1.751764_pt1 | contig 12954 bp, 8 predicted proteins | sample MGYA00241192_ERZ501407 | MGnify/ENA primary metagenome ERZ501407 (study PRJEB25962, sample SAMEA2042911) | human gut metagenome | biome: human gut; feature: human-associated habitat; material: faeces...
GGGGGAACACCTGATTATTCTGGCCAAAAACCTCACCGGTTACCGCAATCTCGTCAAGCTCTGTTCGACGGCTTTTTGCGACGGTTTCTACTACCGTCCCCGTATCGATAAGGCCCAGCTCGAAAAACATCATGAGGGATTGATCATTTCCTCGGCTTGCCTGGGAGGAGAAATCGATCAGAAAATCATGGCCGGTGATCTGGAAGGAGCTGAAAAAGCAGCTCTATGGTACAAAAATCTGTTCGGCGAAGATTATTATCTGGAAGTGATGCGCCATCCGGCAGCGGATCCCAAACAAAGAGCCGAGATTTACGACAATCAGCAACGCTGTATTCAGGAGAAAATCAAAATAGCCAGGAAACTGAATATCAAACTTATCGCTACCAACGACGTGCATTTTCTCAATGAAGAAGATGCCGAAGCCCATGATCTGCTGATTTGCCTGAACACCCGGAAAGACATCGACGATCCGACCCGGATGCGGTATACCCGTCAGGAATGGTTTAAAACCACCCAGGAAATGATCGACCTTTTCCCTGATCTGCCCGAAGCCATCGAAAACACCCAGGAGATCACCGATAAAGTCGAGGAATACGAACTGGACTCCGATCCTTTAATGCCCGTTTTTCCCATTCCTCCCGAACTCGGTACGGAAGAAGAATACCGGCAAAAATTTTCCCAGGAAGACCTCTTCAACGAATTCACCCGCGACGAGAAAGGAAATGTCGTACTGACCGAAGAAGAAGCCAACAAAAAAATCAAAAAACTGGGCGGATACGACCGTTTATATCGTATCAAACTGGAAGCCGACTATCTGAAAGAGCTGACCATGAAAGGGGTTGTGAAACGCTATGGTGAAAATCCATCACCCGAGATCATGGAACGCATTATCTTCGAGCTGCATATCATGAAGACCATGGGTTTCCCGGGTTACTTCCTGATCGTGCAGGACTTTATCCAGGCTGCCCGGGATATGGGCGTGATTGTTGGACCGGGACGTGGATCGGCTGCCGGTAGTGCCGTCGCCTATTGCCTGGGTATCACGAATATCGACCCTATAAAATATGATCTGCTGTTCGAGCGTTTTCTGAATCCCGACCGTATTTCCCTGCCCGATATCGATGTGGATTTCGATGATGCAGGACGGCAACAGGTACTGGAGTGGGTAACGGAGAAATACGGAGCCGACAAAGTGTCGCACATCGTAACCTTCGGCAGTATGGCCGCCAAAATGGCTATTAAAGACGTAGCCCGGGTATTGAAACTGGAATTGTCAGAAGCCAACCGGCTGGCCAAAATGGTTCCGGAAGCTCCGAAAATGACTCTGAAAAAAGCTTATAAGGAAAACCCGGATCTCGAGAAAGAGAAGCAATCTCTTAATCCACTGATTTCCAAAACAATACAATTTGCCGAAACCCTCGAAGGTTCTATCCGTCAAACCGGAGTACATGCCTGTGGTATCCTCATCAGCCGGGATCCGCTCACCGATCATATCCCGATCATGCCTACCGAAGGAGAAAGTCTGATGACTACCCAATACGACGGGCATTTCGTGGAACCGATCGGGCTGATCAAAATGGACTTTCTGGGTTTACGTACCCTCTCGATCATCAAGACTTGTCTCGACAATATCAAAAAATCGAAACATATCGTCCTGAATGAAAACGAAATTCCCCTGGACGACGAAGAAACCTTCAAGCTTTTCACCCGCGGAGATACCACCGGGCTGTTCCAGTTCGAGTCGCCCGGAATGAAAAAACACCTCCGCGCCCTCCAGCCCAACCGTTTCGAGGACCTGGTAGCCATGAACGCCCTGTATCGTCCGGGGCCTATGGAGTATATCCCTTCCTTCATCCGGCGCAAACACGGCGAAGAACCCATTGAATACGACCATCCGATGATGGAGCCCTACCTGAAAGACACTTACGGCATTACCGTCTACCAGGAACAGGTAATGCTCCAATCCCGGGCTCTGGGACTGTTCACCCGGGGCCAATCGGATACCCTCCGTAAAGCTATGGGTAAAAAGAAGTTCGAATTGCTGGCGGAATTGAAAGGCAAATTCGTCGAAGGTTGTAAAAACAATCCCGATTTTGTCCAGGGAGCCAAAGAAAAAGGAAAAGATGTCGAAGAACTGGTCAACAAAATCTGGGGAGACTGGGAGGCTTTCGCTTCTTATGCCTTCAACAAATCGCATTCCGTTTGTTACGCCTACATCGCTTATCAAACCGGTTTCCTGAAAGCCCATTATCCGGCAGAATTCATGGCAGCCAACTTAAGCAACAACCTCTCGGACATCACCAAAGTAACGGTTTTCATGGACGAATGTAAGCGAATGGGGTTGAGTGTACTGGCGCCGGATGTCAACGAATCTTACAATGACTTTACCGTAAACTCACATGGCCAGATCCGTTTCGGTATGGCCGCCATTAAGGGAGTAGGTGAAGCTGCCGTAGAAAAAATCATCGAAGAACGGGAGAAAAACGGACCTTATAAAGATGTATACGATTTCTTCGAACGAATCGACTATAAATCGGTCAATAAGAAAACAATCGAAAACCTGGTTACTGCCGGCGGACTGGACAGTTTCGGATACCACCGGGCCCAATACCTGCACCTGGTAGACGCAACGACCACAGTACTGGATAACCTGGTGAACTACGGCCAGAAAAACCAGCAGGATTCCATGAACCTGCAAGCCACCCTATTCGGCGAACTGGACGGCTTCGAAGTCACCAAACCGAATATCCCCGACTGCGAACCCTGGCACGACTATGAGAAATCGAAAAAGGAAAAAGAGCTGATCGGTATTTACCTGACCTCCCATCCCCTCGATCCTTATAAGCTGGAAATGCAGTTGCTTTGCACGCCGGTAGAAGAACTCAACAGCGGCCTCGAAACTTTTAAAGGCAAAGAAATCAATATCGCCGGTATCATTACCGCCAAACGGGAAGGTAAAACCAAAACCGGGAAAGATTTCGGTATCCTGACCCTGGAGGATTTCAGCGGCACTTACGAACTGGCTTTCTTTGGAAAAGATTATACCGATTTCCGGCAATACTTTATCGACGAGACGGCGATTTATGTGAAAGGGAAAGTAGGGCCCAAATGGGGTAAAGAAGGAAACGAGCTTACTTTCACCATTCAAAAAATGGGTTTATTGGAAGCACTGACCGAAAATGCAATCCGTTCGATCACTTTACAGGTCGATATTGAAAAACTGACCCTGGAAACGGTTACTGAAATACATGAGCTTTTTACAACCGATGTGAACAGCGAGAGTTATAAAGAAGCCCGGCAGAAAGCGGCCGAACAAAAGACACAGAAGAACAGCGATCCGGAGAATTTCGAAGAACCGGTAACGGCACAAAACGATATTCCCCTGAATTTCATGCTGTTCGACCGTCAGGGAAACAGTGTCAAAATGTTCTCCCGCACTTGTAAGATCAGGCGTTCCCGGGAATTGTACGAATATTTCGAAAACAACGATTCGATCAAAATGAAGATCAACTAGGATAAATTTTAACGTTCTATTATAAGATGAATACTTCGTATACAATAAAATTGTTGTAACTTAGCGGAGCAAAATGGAAATACCAACTTTTAAAAGATAAATACTATGGCAATAGCAGTTAATGATTCTAATTTTGAAGAGGTTGTACTGAAATCAGCACAACCTGTCCTGGTCGATTTCTGGGCAGAATGGTGTGGACCATGTAAAATGATGCTTCCCATTGTTGAAGAAATCTCTGAAGAATTTGCAGGAAAAATTACCGTTGCTAAGGTTGACGTCGACGGCAGCCCAAGCACAGCAGCTAAATTCGGTATCCGTAACATCCCGACTATCCTGTTCTTTAAAGACGGTAAAGTTGCTGATAAACAAGTAGGTGCAGTACCTAAGAATTCACTGGTCGAGAAAATCAACAAACTTCTTTAAATAATTGAAAATTGAGAATCGAAAAATCCGATTCTCAATTTTTTTAATCGTTGCTCTAAAGCCTTTTCTTTATCTTTTCAGGTTTATAGCCATGAACAAGCTCGAAGATATTATCCGCTATGAACAATTCGACAATCTCGAATTCATTGCTTCTCAGATTGTTGCTGGTTTTATCACCGGTTTGCACCGGAGTCCTTATCATGGTTTTTCTGTAGAATTTGCCGAACACCGGGTATACAATACCGGAGAATCGACCAAACACGTCGACTGGAAGCTTTATGCCCGGACAGAGAAGTTATTCGTCAAACAATTCGAAGAAGAGACGAATTTACGGTCGTATCTGGTGCTGGATACTTCTTCTTCGATGTTGTTTCCTTATCCGTCGGCGAAAGTCTCTAAGCTCCGGTTTTCGGTTTATTGTGCAGCAGCCTTGATTCACCTGCTCCGGAAACAACGGGATGCTTCGGGATTATGTCTGTTCTCGGACCGGATCGAAGTGTTGACGGATGCAAAATCGAACAGCACCCACATACAGACGATGTACACCCACCTTCAGGAGATTTTGCAAAATCATTCGGTTTCCCTGAACAAACCCACATCGACAGCCCAGGTACTCCACCAACTGGCGGATACCATACAAAAAAGAGCGCTGGTCGTTATTTTCACCGATATGTTTTCGAACGGAGATACGGAAGAACTCTTTTCAGCTCTCCAACACCTCTGCTATAATAAACACGAGGTGATCCTCTTTCACGTCAAAGACAAACGGATGGAAGAAGCATTCGAATTTTCGAACCGCCCCCATCTCTTTATCGATCTGGAAAGCGGCCGGGAAATCAAATTTTCTCCAAATGAAATCCGGGAGACTTATAAGCAGAAAATGGCCGAATTTTACCAGGAACTAAAACTACGTTGCGGACAACTCCGGATCGACTTTGTCGAAGCCGACATCGACCGGGAATTCCACGAAGTATTATTCCCCTACCTGTTAAAACGCAGCAAATTATATTGATTCATTATCTTCAAAAACGGTTGTATCGACAGGTATTTCTGTATTTTCCTGCCGGACATCCGGAATAAGAGTCAACATGCGGATAACCGAATCCCTGACGACCTCATACCGATTCAAATCTCCGTCTTTCAATGTTTTCTGAGGTTGCGATTTGATTGTCAGCGGGTTGATCGGCTTACCGTTTTCATATACCCTGAAATCCAAATGCGGGCCTGTGGCCAGACCGGTAGCCCCGACATATCCGATGACCTGCTTCTGGGCAACATCTACCCCTACTTTGATTCCCTTTTCGAATCGGGACAAATGCATATAGGTCGTCGTATAAATACTATTGTGTCTGATTTTGACGTAATTTCCACCTCCCTTGGCCTGATAACCTTTTGCAATAACCCGGCCTTTCCCGATGGCATACACCGGAGTACCCGTCGGCGCAGCATAATCTACACCGTGATGAGCCCGGTAACGCTTCAACACAGGGTGGAAACGGCTGTTCGAGAAACGGGAAGAAATCCTGAAAAAATCCAAAGGAGCTTTCAAAAAGGCCCCCTCCAAACTCTTTCCTGCTCTGTCGTAATATAATTTTTCTCCGTTCAGTTCGAACGGTATGGCATAATAAGTACTGTCACCATGCCGGAAAGCAGCCCCCAATACATTAAAATTAAGCAAACTCTTCCCATCGACATATTCCTGCTCATAAATCACGCGGAACTCATCCTGTTTTTGAAGACCGAAAAAGTCGATGGTCCACCCGAAAATATTCGATAATACGACGGCCAATTGCGGATCGGCATTGTATTTCGACATGGCCAGCCACAAAGAAGACTCAACAACACCATGCAACTCATTCCTGCGCCATTCGACCGGATTTTCCCCCATCGTCACCCGGTAATCTCCCCGCAAATCAAAAACGACATAAGATTTGGGATCGATTTCATACACAAAATAACAGGTCTCCGGTATACTGTCCCTGGTGGTAAATACCGCATAAGCCTGATCGCTCCTGATCTTACGTACATCGAAGACATCTTTGGATTTTTCTACCAGCCGATGCACTTCTCCCACCGATAAGCCATGTTTCTGCAATATCGTAGAAAGACTTTGATTCCTTTTGACAATACCATAATCCACATCGTAATCATCGATGGGTATACCATATTTATAAGTAATCTCCTTCACTTCAAGCGAATCCGTCACTTCGATCTCATCCAACGGTTCAGTAGTCTCTTTCTTGGGCATAAAAATCACTACTAACAACACGATTCCCAGTAGTGATGAAAAGATAATCTGTTTTTTCTTTGACATTGGTTATTGAGTTATTGGGTTGCTGAGTTATTGAGTTGCTGAGTTATTGAGTTGCTGAGTTGCTGAGTTATTGAGTTGCTGAGTTGCTGAGTTATCGGGAGACTAAATCACCGGGAGACTGAGGGGTTTTGCTTTTCCATACAGCAAACCAAACGACAGCGATCAGAACACAGAACAACCCGATATAATAAGATACGATCTGAGTCAATCCGAAACCTTCGGGAGCGATACACAGATAGGTCGAACACACACAGGTCATAAACAAAGCAGGAATCAAAGTAATCCAATAGTTTTTACCCGTCTGTACCAGATAAACCGTAATGGCCCAAAGGGTAAAGACGGAGAGGGTCTGATTCGACCAGGCAAAGTACCGCCAGATCATATCGAATCCCGCAGCATCCCGGAGGCTATACAATAACAATCCTATAGCAGCCAGAAACATCGGGACACAAATATACAAACGGCGGCGGATACTTTTCTGTTCCATGCCCATAAAGTCCGCTACAATCAGACGGGCCGACCGGAAAGCCGTATCGCCGGAAGTAATCGGAGCAGCTATCACACCCAAAATCGCCAGAATACCTCCCACCGATCCCAACCAACTTTTCGTAATGGCATCTACAATGACGGAAGCATTGTTTTCGGCCATACCGTTCTCATGATAAAAATAAGTAGCCGCAGCCGCCCAAATCAGAGCCACGATACCTTCCGTGATCATTGCCCCATAAAAAACGGGACGTCCGTATTTCTCACTCTTCATACAACGGGCCATCATCGGCGACTGTGTGGCATGAAAACCGGAAATAGCCCCACAGGCGATACTCACGAACATAATCGGGAAAACGGGCAGATTCGCCGCATTCGGATGGGTATTTTGTAAGCCGTCCCACAACTCCGGTAAAACCGGATGATTGACGTACAGCATGACTAAAATCCCGACAGCCATAAACAACAAAGCAATAGCAAAAATGGGATAAATCTTTCCGATAATCTTATCTACGGGTAACAGGGTTGCCAAAATATAATAAAGGAAAACGACGACTATCCAAAAAGAGGTGTCCAAAGCATCGGGCGTCAGCTTAGCCAGCAAACCGGCAGGCCCGGCAACGAAAACCGCTCCCACCAACACCATCAGGATTACTGTAAAACCACGCATCACCTGCTTGGTGGTCATCCCCAGATAACGTCCGATAATCTCAGGCAAACTTTCACCTCCATGCCGGATCGACAACATCCCCGAAAAATAATCGTGCGTAGCCGCCAGCACACTCCCCAAGACAATCCATAAATAAGAAGCCGTCCCGAACTTAGCCCCCATGATAGCACCGAAAATCGGTCCCAAACCGGCAATATTCAAAAACTGAATCATAAAGATCTTCCAGGTCGGCAAGGGGATATAATCCATTCCGTCGGCCTTTGTCAATGCCGGAGTCGGCCTTTTCGCCTCCGGCCCGAATACCCGCTCTACATAACGGCCATATACAAAGTAGCCGACGACCAGAATCAGCAAACAAATTGTAAATGAATACATAGCTTATCAAGTTTTTACATCCCTATTTTCTCTTTTTTCCTTTCGGTTTATTTTCCTTTTTCCTGCCTTTCGTTTTCGATTTCCGGCCGATGTCTTCCCGGCTCTTTCCCAAAGGCCTGATCACCCCTTCTTCGTCTGCTCCCTTAACCAACTCATAGTCCAATTGGCGAGCCACCAGATTCGCTTTAGCCACTTTGATCGTTACCCGGTCTCCCAGTTGATAGATCTTATGGTGATGACGTCCGACAATGCAATAATTTTTCTCATCGAATTCATAAAAATCGTCATCCAATTCGGTCATCGACACCAATCCCTCACATTTCGAATCTTCCAGTTCGACATAAAATCCCCATTGTGTGACACCCGAAATCGTACCTTCGAAATCTTGTCCGATTTTATCCGCCATAAATTCCACCTGCTTGTACTTGATAGACGAACGTTCGGCATTGGCCGCCACCTGTTCCATATCGGACGAATGCTTACAATATTCTTCGTATTTTTCTTTATTGACCGAGCGTCCACTGTCCAGATAACGTTGCAGCAACCGATGCACCATCACATCCGGATAACGCCGGATCGGTGAGGTGAAATGGGTATAATAATCGAAAGCCAGACCATAATGTCCGATATTATCGGTCGAATAGGCAGCCTTAGCCATCGTCCGTACCGCCAGGGTTTCGATCATATTTTGTTCGGGTTTGTCTTTTACTTCGGCCATCAGGTTATTCATCGAAGAAGTAAGGGCTTTGCGGCTACCTGTTTTCAATCCATACCCGAATTTAGCCACAAAACGGTTGAATTCTTCCAACTTTTCAGGCAGCGGGTTTTCGTGAATACGGTATACGAAAGTAGGTGCTTTTTTTCCACTCTTGGGTTTACCGATCCGTTCGGCCACTTTCTTATTCGCAAGCAACATAAACTCTTCGATCAGCTTATTGGCTTCCTTCGAACGCTTGAAATACACACTCACCGGATGTCCCTTTTCATCCAGGTTGAATTTCACCTCCACCCGGTCGAAATCGATCGCTCCGGCTTTAAAGCGATCCTGACGTAATTTTTGAGCCAAACGGTTCAACAGCAGAATTTCCTCCCGGTAATCCCCTTCGGCACCTTCGATCCGCTCCTGAGCTTCTTCGTAAGTAAACCGGCGATTCGAACGGATCACCGTACGCCCGAACCATTGGTCCAAAACCTGTGCGTTAGCGTCCAATTTAAAAATAGCAGAAAAACACAACTTATCTTCATCGGGTCTTAACGAACAAACCCCGTTACTCAAGCGTTCCGGTAACATCGGGATGGTCCGGTCGACAAGATATACCGAGGTCGCCCTCGCATAAGCCTCTTTATCGAGCACCGTATTTTCTTTGACATAATAACTGACATCGGCGATATGCACACCGACTTCATACACACCTTCCTTCAACGTACGGACAGAAAGGGCATCGTCGAAATCTTTCGCATCTTTCGGGTCGATAGTGAAAGTGGTCAATTCGCGGCAGTCGCGGCGCTTGCGGATCTCCTCTTCAGGTATATCCAAAGGGATCTTTTCAGCCGCTTTCAACACATTGGGCGGGAACTTCACCGGCAATTCATATTCAGCCATAATCGCATTCATTTCCGTATCGTTATCCCCGGGACGCCCCAACACCTCGATCACTTCTCCCACAGGATTCTTCTGACTTTCAGGCCAATCTTTGATTTTTACCACCACTTTATCCCCGTTTTCGGCTCCATTCAAATGTTCCGTCGGGATGAACACATCATAGGGCAACTGCTTACCGGTCGGTATCAGGAAAGCGTAATTCGCCGACCGTTGTACTACGCCGACAAAAGTACCTTTCTTCCGTTCCAGGATCTCGACCACCTCTCCTTCGGGGCGGCGGTCACGACTCCGGGCATATACCAAAACCTTCACTTTATCTCCGTTCAGGGCGTGTTTGAGGTTAGGAAAAGCAACAAACACATCCTCTTTACTCTCGTTTGAAATGATATAGGCCGAACCTTTGGCTGTCAACTCGACTTCACCGGTAATATAAGCCCCTCTCTGCCGCATTTTATATCTTCCTGTCGAAATCTCTTCCAACTCTCCTTTTTCTCCTAATTCCCGCAACACTTCCGAGATCTGGCGTTTCATATCCATACTCTTCACCTGCAACCGCATCGCCAACTGCTTATAATTATAACTCTCACCCGGGTGATTACTCATCAGTGCCAAAAGGCGTTTACTCAACTCCGGCTTACTCATGGTCGGCTCGCTTTTCTTTTTATTTTTGCCCATACCTCTTATTTTAGTGCCCTAATTTAGTGTTTTTTTCGATTGATTATACAAAAATCCGGGCAATGAATTATAATTTTCCTCCCGGCCAAGGCCGTTATTTTGTTTTACCGGAGCTAACGAAACAAAAAAGCGGCCCCGGAAAGAGGCCGCTCGTCGTTTTTATAAATCCCTTATTTAATCAATCCCTTATTTAATCAATCCCTTATCGAATTTTTCTTTCACTTTAACCAGCATATCGACCGTCATATTCTGAAGGTTGTATTCCGGCTTCCAGCCCCATTCTTCCCGGGCACAAGAATCGTCCATACTGTTAGGCCAGCTATCGGCAATAGCTTGTTTTACCGGATCGATCTGATAATCCATCTTAAAATCAGGTAAGTGCTTACGGATCTCGGCAGCAATTTGCCCGGGTTCGAAACTCATAGCGGCAATATTGAAGCTATTGCGGTGTTTTAAACGGGAAGGATCGGCTTCCATCAACTGTACCACTGCATTGAGCGCATCGGGCATATACATCATATCCATATAAGTACCGGCCTTCACATTACAGGTGAAAGCTCCCCGGCGGATAGCATCGTAATAAATTTCTACAGCATAATCAGTGGTGCCACCTCCCGGAAGCGTGACATAAGAAATCAATCCCGGAAAACGCACGCTACGGGTATCTACACCGAAACGGTTGAAATAGTAATCGCTCAGCAACTCGCCCGTAACCTTACATACTCCGTAAATCGTAGTATTGGAACGTTGCAAGGTATCCTGAGGAGTTTTATCTTTCGGCGTATCTTTACCGAAAGCACCGATAGAACTCGGAGTAAACACAGCGCAATCGTTATCTTTCGCAATATTTAAAGAATTCGTCAGCGCCCCGATATTGATATTCCAGGCCAACACCGGATTTTTCTCTCCGGTAGCCGACAGTAAAGCCACCAGATTAAAAATCGTGTCGATACCGTATTTTTTGACTATTGCCGTATATTTCTCTCCATCCAGCGCATTCAGCTCTTCGAACGGACCGGCTTCCGCCAAAACTTTACATTTTTCAGCACTGATATCAGCAGCTACAACATTATTATTTCCATAAATGGATCTCAGATGAGGGACAAGTTCAGAACCTATTTGCCCGCCAGCACCGACAATCAATATTTTTTTCATTGCAGATTGAGTTATAATAGTTTCAAACAATCGGGTAGAACACCACTTTATTCTCTGCAAATGTATATAATAAAATCACCCGTTAGACTAAAAATTGAAATATTTTTCAGTGTTTAAATGAAAAGTTTTAAGTTATTATCCTGTTCCGCTTCATAATAGTAATCGATCTGGAGATTAGGCATTTTAGAAGCCTGAACAGCCAACTGGTCACAACGTTCGTTTTCGGGGATATCGGCATGTCCTTTTACCCAGACGAACTTCACCTGATGTTGCCGGTATATAGCCAGAAAGCGTTTCCACAAATCCGGGTTTTTCTTATCTTTAAATCCTTTCTTCTCCCATCCGAACACCCAGCCTTTTTCAACAGCATCGACCACATACCGGGAATCCGAATAAACGACCACCTGCCACCCGGGTTGCTTCAGTGCTTCCAATCCCACGATGACAGCCAGCAATTCCATCCGATTGTTGGTCGTCTTCCGGAATCCGGCCATCAGTTCTTTGCGATACACTCCGGCTTTCAACACAACGCCGAACCCTCCCGGACCGGGATTTCCACTTGCAGCACCATCGGTATATATAATGATCGGATCAGCCATATATAGATTCAGTTCGAATTAGGTGGACAAAAGTAGTAATTAAAACGCAATTTTCCGGCTTTCCGGGAAAACGCCTATAGACTTTCACTCCCGATTAGTTCCAGGCCTATAATTTTCAGTTCAGTTACCAAAAAACAGCATTAATCTTTAAAAAAATCCATTTTTTAGTTATAGCGGTTAAACCTGACTTCTGAAACCTTTGTAACCATTTAAACCGCTGAAACTATTTAAAAACAGATATAATTTTTTCTTTCTATTCCGCCATAAAACCCTTCATTTTCCGTTAATACTACTTGGTAAAGGAAAATTTAGAAAGGATTGATTGGCCGATGTTTCACCGGCCGAGGATGCAGTTCAGGATATGTTCATCCATTTTTGGGAAAACCGGATCAAATTGCAGATCAAAAGTCCACTCCGGGCCTACTTCTATACCTGCATCTGCCACCGGGCCCTCAACATCTGCAAAAACAGGCCATTGTCCGGAAACATAACCCGAAATTGACCGAGTTTATCGAATACCTCCTCCACTCCGAATATCCGATCGAAAAAGAGCAGGAAATCGAACGAATCAAAGCCTGGGGTGAGTTCTCTCCGGCTGAATTAAAACAATTAAAAGAAGGAAAATCAATTTCTAAACCTACATATGATTATACTCAACATACAAGAAGTGATGTTGTTGAAACAATTACACCAAGAGATGTTTATATTTTAGAAGGATTATTTGTTTTATATGATGAAAAAATTAGAGATTTATGTGATATTCTTGTCTTTGTAGATACAGATGCTGATATTCGTTTTATTCGTCGTTTAAAACGTGATATTGAAGAAAGAGGACGTTCTATTGATTCAGTATGTAATCAATATTTAGAAACAGTAAGACCAATGCATGAACAATTCGTTGAACCTTCAAAAAAATATGCACATATCATTATCCCTGAAGGGGGAAATAATACAGTAGCCATCGATCTTTTAATTACTAAGATTTCAAGTGTTATTGATGCTAAGGAGTAAAAGATGTATTGTACAAATTGTGGTCGAAAAATTAAAGATGGAGAACGTTATTGCCCTTATTGTGGAACGAAAACATTTAATGAATATGAATTTAATCAACATAGAGTAGATTATGCAATTTCTAGACGT
>ENA-OOZT01001924-OOZT01001924.1-human-gut-metagenome-genome-assembly--contig:-NODE-1924-length-12912-cov-3.726997_pt1 | contig 12912 bp, 10 predicted proteins | sample MGYA00241192_ERZ501407 | MGnify/ENA primary metagenome ERZ501407 (study PRJEB25962, sample SAMEA2042911) | human gut metagenome | biome: human gut; feature: human-associated habitat; material: faeces...
CAGCTGCCGGAGCGGTGCTTAAGCCGCAAGGCGGGAATTGTGCGGTGTTGCCCAAGGCAAAACAAAATCGGCCCCTGCCTTGGTGCGGTAGGGGCCGATAAATTCAGTGATTCAAATAACTCAAAAATGCGGAAAAGAAAGCTTTACCGGTCGATGGGGGCAGTCTTGGCTTTCAGCCAGGTCTTTTCCTCCTCGGTCAGGCGGGGGCTGAGCATCTCGTATACATGGGCATGGTAGGCGTTCAGCCAGTTGATCTGGTCACGGGTCAGTTCGTCCACAATGACCGGCTCGGTGGAGATGGGCACCAGGGTCAGCGGCTCAAATTTCAGCCAGTGACCATATTGGTTGGTGCCGGCATCCACGCATTCCAGCTCGTTCTCAATGCGGATGCCGACTTCATCGGTCTCATAAACGCCTGGCTCATCGGTGATGGTCATGCCCTCTTTGAAGACAATGGGGTTCTGGGGGCGCAGGCTCTGGGGGCCTTCGTGCACCGAGGAGATGTAGCCAACGCCGTGGCCGGTGCCGCAGCGGTAGTTGATTTTGTGTGCCCACAGCGGGCCGCGGGCAAAGCTGTCCAGTGCAAAGCCGGTGCAGTAATCCAAGAATACCGCGCGGGCAATGTCAATGTGGCTCTGCAGGGTCCAGGTGTAGTATTTGCGCTCGTTCTCGGTCAGGGGGCCGACGGGATAGGTGCGGGTGATATCGGTGGTGCCGCAGTCATACTGGCCGCCGTTATCCACCAGCAGGAAGCCGCGCGGCTCAATCACGCTGTCCACTTCGCCCTCGGCATGGTAGTGCATCATGGCGGCGTTGGGGCCGTAAGCGGCAATGGTATCAAAGCTGTCCTCAAAATAGCCGGGCATTTCGGCACGGCGCTTTTGCAGCATCTTTTCAATGTCAGTCTCGTGCAGGATTTTGCCCTCGGCGATGGCCTTTTCCAAGTCCATCTGGAAACGCACCATGGCAACGCCGTCACGCACATGGCATTCGCGGATGTTGGCAAGCTCGACCGGGTTTTTGACACCTTTCAGTGCAAAGATCGGGTCGGCACCGGTAACGGTCTTGTGCTCGTTCAGGGCGCAGTACAGGTCATAGTTGGTAGCTTTCTCGTCTACGAGGAACACTTCTTCTGCGGGCAGAGCGTGTACGGTATCGATCAGCTCCGGGTAGTCGCGCAGGGAAACGCCGTTATCGGCCAACGTTTTTGCGTCGGCATCATTCAGGCGGCCGGGGGCGATAAACAGGGTGCAGCTGTCCATCGTGACAAGGGCATAAGCAACGGCCAGCGGGGTACAGGGCAGGTCGCGTGCGCGCATGTTGGTCAGCCAGCCCACACAGTCCAGACCAGTCACGGCCAGGGCGGTGGCACCGGCTTTTTTCAGCTCGTCACGCACCATGGCAATGCGCTGGGCGGCGGTGGCGCCGGTCTGCTCAACAGTCAGCAGCTCGCAGGGGGTGTTGGGCAGGCTGGGGCGGGTAGTCAGGCTCTCCCACAGGGGGGAGACGATATCCTTGCTTTCCAGCTTGGCGCCGCTCTTGGCCAGAGCGGCGGCATAGCCGTTGGCAATGGTGGCAGGCACGCAGCTGCCGTCCAGCAGCAGGGTCTGGCCGGCGGCAAAATGGGCGGTCAGGTACTCTTCCACGGTGGGTACCCCGGCGGAACCGGCGTGCATGCACTCAATTTCGGTACCGGCCAGCTGACGGTCACCCTGAACATAAAAGCGGCCATCGCACCACAGGGCGCTGCCGGTCAGGGTGACAACAAGGGTGGAGTTCTCGCCGGTAAAGCCGGAGAAAAACGGCAGGCTGTTGTAATAAGCGGGCAGATATTCACTGGAGTGGGGGTCGCTGGTCATCAGCAAAACACCGTGGGCACCGGCTGCCTGGGCAGCGGCGCGCAGAGCGGCGATTTTTTCATTGGTCGTCAAAATAGTCCTCTCCTTATATGCAGAATGTTGAACAAGTCCATTCTAACATGTTTTCATAAAAGGTCAATACGGGGTGCGGTTCAGCACAGTGCCCAGCAGCGGCAGGCCGCAGCCCTGCAGAAGGTGAGCCGCTTGGCGCAGCTCCTGGTGGGTAACGCCGCCGCTTTGCACCACAAGCAGGGCACCGTCACATACCTTGGCAAGGCTGAGAGCGTCACTGCATTCGCTCAGGGCTGGAGCATCGACCAAAAGATAAGCAAACTTTGGTGCACAGCTTTCCACCATGCGGGCAAAACGGGGGTGTTCCAGCAGCAGGGCTGGGCGGCTGGTGGTGCCGGAAGCTGGAACCAGGCAGGCGCCGCGGATCTCGGTGTGGTAGAGAACTTCCTCCAGAGGAACGCTGCCGGAAAGATAGTGTGCCAGACCCGGCACTTTGTGTTCACCGGTCAGCCCGCACTGGCGGCAGATGCCGGAATGGCGCAGGTCACCGTCAACCAGCAGGCAGCGCTGGCCAAGCCCGGCAAGCAGCTGCCAGAACTGCAAAGCCAGAGTAGTTTTACCTTCCTGCGGGGTAGTGCTGGTGAGCAGAATGATTTTGGTGTCTGGGGCTGCCTGTTCCAGACGCAGGCGCAGCAGATTCAGGGATTCAACCGTCCGGGGTGCCAGCTCTGGCAGGTGGTTCAAAGCAAGTTCTTTCATGGGTGGCCGCCTTTCCGGGTATGGAGGCGGCGGGGCGTGGCATCCGGGATGCAGGCCAGCGGCGAAGAGCCAAGGCAACGGGTCAGATCGTCCGCCGTATAAATGTGGTCATCCCGCAGGTAATGCAGGCAGAGGAAAGCAAAGCAGAGCAAAAAGCCGATGCCAGCGCCAAACGCTGCGTGGAACACAGCCCCCGGCCCGGAAAAGCGCTGCGGCGGGGCTGCCTGCTCCACCAGGCGGGGCGGGGTGGTGCCCATGCGGGCAGAGAGATCATCCAACGCAAGGGCAGCCAGTGCGTTGGCAATATCTGCTGCGCGCTGTGGGGAGGAATCGGCCGCAACAATGCGCAGAATATGGGTATCTGCCGGGTGCAGAATGGTAATCTGGTCTTTTAAGTGGGCAGCATCCGTGGAAAGGCCAAGGGTGGAAATAACGGATTCCAGCATGATGCGGCTGGTCAAAAGCTCCTGATAATCAGCCGTTAATTGCAGTTCCGCATAGCCGGAGGTCAGCCCCTCCTGTGCGGCGGCAACATACAGCTGGGCTTCGGCCTGGTAGCTGCGCGGGGCAAGGCGTGCGGCAGCAAAGGCCAGAATACCTCCCAGCAGGGTACAAACCAGTACCGCGGCGAAATGGGCGGGCAGCAGGCGGAACAGTTCCACGGGGGTCACTTCGCGCCCGGCGGCGCGGGATGCAGGGGCAGCGGGCAAGGTGCTCACCTCCAAAACAGGGCGTGAACAAGGCAAAATTCCGGTAAAAACAGCATAAATCAAGTGTAACACGCGCCCGGCGCAAAATTCAATAGAAAAAACGGTTTTTCAGGCGATACTGGGCGGTTTTTCGGGCAAACTGCTGAAAGGTGAGAGGATTTTGCAGCAAACGGGGGAAACGCCGCGGCAAAAAGGCGCTGACGGGGCAAGAAGTTTTCAAAAATTTCAAATTTTGGCAGGCCCAAATGGGCGAAAAGCTCTTGACGGGTTTGATATAATAAGGTTAGCAGTAAGAAAACAAGATTGCTAACAACACAAACAAACTTTAAGATAGAAGGGAATATTACCATGGCAGAACAGGTAACTAAAATTGATATTTTCTCCGGCTTTTTGGGTGCAGGCAAAACGACCCTGATCAAAAAGCTCATCAAGGAAGCGTTCCAGGGCGAAAAGATCGTGCTGATCGAAAACGAATTCGGCGAGATCGGCATTGACGGCGGCTTTATGCGTGAGGCTGGCATTCAGGTCAACGAGCTGAACTCCGGCTGCATCTGCTGCTCCCTGGTGGGCGACTTCCGCGAGGCATTGAAAAAGGTCGTGGAGACTTATCATCCTGACCGCATCCTGATCGAGCCTTCCGGCGTTGGCAAGCTGAGTGATGTGACCCGCGCTGTTGAGGGTGTGGGCGAGACACTGCCGGTCAGTCTGAACAGCTTTGTGACTGTGGCCGATGTGAACAAGGTCAAAATGTATATGAAGAACTTTGGCGAGTTCTATGATGACCAGATCAGCCACGCATCCTGCATCATCTTGAGCCGCACCGGCAGCGCAGACGAGAAGAAGGTTGCCGCAGCCGTTGCCTTGATCCAGGAAAAGAACCCCACCGCCACCATTGTGACCACCGATTGGAACGAACTGACCGGTGCACAGATCGTTTCCGTTATGGATGGTAAGCGCGACCTGGTTGCCGAGCTTCTGAGCGAAGCACAGGCTTCCAATGCTGCCCATGCGGACGAGGATGAGGAAGAGCATCATCACCACCACCATGACCATGATGAGGACGGCCACGAGTGTTGCCACCATCACCACGACCATGATGATGACGACGATGATGAGGATGAGCACGAGCATCACCACCATCATGACGAGGATGATGACCACGGCCACGAATGCTGCCACCACCACCATGACCATGATGACGACGATGACGATGACGAGCATGAGCACCACCATGACGGCGAGTGCTACTGCGGCCATCATCACCATCATCATGACCACGATGCAGACGAAGTGTTCACCAGCTGGGGCCACGAGACTGCCCACAAGTACAGCCATGACGAGCTGGAGAGCATCCTGACCACGCTGGATTCCGGCGAGTACGGCGCTGTGCTGCGTGCCAAGGGCATTGTGGACGGCGGCGACACCTGGTACGAGTTCGACATGGTGCCCGGTGAGCATGAGATCCGCACCTGCGGCCCCGATGTTACCGGCAAGGTGTGCGTGATCGGTTCCCAGCTGAAGGAACATGAGGTGGAAGAGCTGTTCCACGCCTGATTTGTAAAGGAGTAAAACATGGCGCAGAAAGAGATTCCCTGTTACCTCTTTGTGGGTATGCTGGAAAGCGGCAAAACCAAGTTTATTCAGGAAACAATGGAGGACCCGCAGTTTGATTCCGGCGACAAAACGCTGCTGTTGATCTGTGAGGAAGGCGAAGAGGAATATGATTCCGAGCGATTTGCCTTTGGCGGTGTGACCGTTGCCACCATTGAGGACAAAGCGGAACTGAACCGCGAACACCTGCAGCAGCTGGCTGAAAAGTCTGACTGTGGGCGTGTGATCATTGAATACAACGGCATGTGGCTGGTGCAGGAGCTGTACGATGCCCTGCCGGATAACTGGCTGATTTACCAGTGCCTGGCCACCGCAGACGGCACTACCATCAAGACCTATGCCAACGACAATGCCATGCGCGGCCTGCTGCTGGACAAGCTGCGCGGCAGCGAGCTGCTGGTGGTGAACCGTGCCGAGGCGGTAAACGATGACGAAAGCCACCAGTTGATCCACAAGCTGGTGCGCCAGGCCAGCCGCCGCTGCGATATCGCCTATGAGTTCAAGGATGGCAGCGTTGCCTATGACGATATCCCGGACCCGCTGCCGTTCGATGTAAACGCCCCGGTGATCGAGATTCCCGAAGAGTTCTTTGGCGTGTGGTATATGGACTGCATGGATGAGATGCAGAAGTACGACGGCAAAACGGTGAAATTCCTGGCTCAGGTGTGCCAGACCAACCGCGCCGGCAAGGACAGCTTTGTGCCCGGCCGCTTTGCCATGACCTGCTGCGTGCAGGATATCCAGTTTGTGGGCTTCCCCTGCAAGTACACGGAGTACAAGAACCTGAAGCAGCGTGACTGGATCACGGTAACGGCAAAGGTGAACCTGAAATACCACCCGATTTACAAGGGCCAGACCCCGGATTCTGTCGGCCCGGTGCTGACGGCCATCAACGTGGAGCCTGCCGCGGCCCCGCGTGATGATGTGGTGACCTTCAGTTGAGCGGGGAACGCCGCAGGGCAATCGAAGCCCGCGTGGCAGCCGCAGCCGCCCGGCTGGAAAAAGAGGGCCGCTACACGGCAACCCGGCGGTGCATCCAGCACGGCAAGGTCAGCGTGTATGCCCACTGCGTCAGCGTGGCGGATACCGCCTGCGTCTTGGCGGAAACGCTGCACCTGCGCGTAAACGAGCGGGCACTGATCCGCGGTGCATTGCTGCATGATTACTTTTTGTATGACTGGCACGATAAAGCCAACGGCCACCACTGGCACGGTTTTACCCACCCAGGCACCGCCCTGCACAACGCAAGCGAGGATTGGAAGCTGACCCCGGTGGAGCGGGAGATCATCAAAAAGCACATGTTCCCCTTAACCCCCATCCCACCCACCTGCCGTGAAGCGTGGCTGGTGTGCCTGGCAGATAAAATCTGTGCCGCCAAGGAGACGACCGGCGGAATCTATGGCAAGCTGCCGTTTGCCGCGAAGCATAACGCGCAGGATAAGTAAATTAACGTTTTATATGCAGAAAATCCAAAAGCCCGATGCAGTGTTGACATCGGGCTTTTGGCATTTTACGCGGAGAGGGGAAAAATTAGGAATTCGGAATGGGACGGCGGGAAAAAGTTCGTGGCAAGGGTTGAACCTGCTGTAATTCCGCATAGGCAGGGATCATAAACAGGAACAACAAAAAACAGGCGCACCACAGAATAATCCCCGTGGTGCGCCTTATTTATACGATTGTACCTATTGGATTAAAGGTTTTCGCCGAAGCCTTTTTTCAAAAAGGTTGGAAAAATCCCCCGTAAATCCAAAAATCACAGCGTATCGCAGATGGTGCTCATCATGGAACGGATGTCGATGTGCTGGGGGCATTTGGGCAGGCAGGCACCGCACTTGATGCAATGCTCGGCGCGAGTGGCGGCGGGGGCGTCCTCATATTCCTCTTTTAGGGTGGCGAGGCGGTCACCACACAGGCGGTATTCGTTCCAGGCGTGCAGCATGCCCGGAATGTTGACCCCGGCGGGGCAGGGCATGCAGTACTTGCAGGCCGTGCAGGGGGCAAGCTTTTGGGCCTTGAACACATCCAGCGCACGGGCGAGGGTATCCTGCTCGGTGGTGGAAAGCGGAATAAAGGGATCCATGGAAGCCACGTTATCCTGTACCTGCTCTAGGGTAGTCATGCCGGAAAGTACGCACAGCACATTGGGTAGGCTGGCAACCCAGCGAATGGCCCAGCTGGCCAGGCTCTTTTCCGGGGCGGCCTGATGCAGCAGGGCGGCGGCTTCAGGGCAAAGGGTGTTCAGCATCCCGCCGCGCACCGGCTCCATAACGATGACCTGCAGCCCGGCAGCGGCGCACAGCTCGTATTTTTTGCGGCTCTGCTGATAGTCCCAGTCAAAATAATTGAGCTGCAGCTGTACAAAATCCCAATCGCCTGTAGCAAGGATCTCTGGCAGCTGCTCAGCGCTGCCATGGAAAGAAAAGCCCAGCCGCTTGATTTTGCCCGCCTTGCGCAGCTCGTTCAGCTGGTCATAGGCGTGGTACTTGGCGTAATTGGACCAGCTGCTTTCATGCACAGAGTGAGCGAGGTAAAAATCAAAGTAATCAGTGCGGCAGTTGGCCAACTGCTCGTTAAAAATACGGGGCACATCCTCATCGCATTTCAACATCCAGCCGGGCAGTTTGCTGGCAAGGTGATAGCTGGCGCGGGGATACTTGGCCAGAGCTTTGCCGCAGAACTTTTCGCTCATGCCGCCGTGGTAGGGGTAGGCAGTATCGAAATAGTTCACGCCGTGGGCATAGGCATAATCAAAAATCTCCTGTGCCTTTTCCTCGTCAATGCTGGTCTGGTCGGCGGCGTCCCGCAGGGGCAGGCGCATGGTGCCAAGACCCAGCAGGCTGATTTTGCCGTTGAGGTCATTATAGGGGGCAGGGTTATTGCGGCAGACACGGTATTCCATACAAGTTACGCTCCTTATTCCGGCTTTGCCAGATGAATTTGATGGAAGATTTGGTGCGGGGATAAACAAGAAACGCCGATTTTGCTGGCTCGGCGGTTAAGGTGTATCTGAAAACAAAGAAACAGCCGATATTTTCGACTTTTCAGATACACCCTGGGAAAAGGAAATTATTCGCAGGAGGAACAGTCGCCACAGTCCTCATCGGTGGCAGGAGCTGCCGTTGCGGCGCGGCCTGCCAGCTCGGGATCAAGGCTTTCGGCTACTTTGATCATCAGGGCACATTCAATGCGCTTGCGGAACACTTCGCAGCCATATTCATACACACCGTGGATATCGCCGGTGGCGTGCAGGGCGTTGGCGGCGCAGCCGCCCGCGCAGTACAGGCGTGCCCAGCAATCCTTGCAGTCGGGGCGGGCGTACACGTTGCACAGCTTGAATTCATCCCGCAGTTCGGTGTTGGTAACGCCGTTCCAGATATCGCCCAGCTTGTAATCCGGGTCGCCGACAAACTGATGGCAGGGGTACAGGTCGCCCCAGGGGGTAACGGCCATATATTCGGTGCCGGAACCACAGCCGGAAATGCGCTTGTAAATGCAGGGGCCATGGGCCAAGTCGATCATGTAATGGTAGAAGGTGATGGGATGACCGGCTTTTTCACGGCGGAGCATATCCTTGGCCAGCAGCTCATACTGGTCAAACAGGATGGGGAGGTCGGCTTCGGTCAGGGCTTCGGGACTGCCGGCCTTGCTCACGACCGGCTCCATGGAAAGCTCGTCAAAGCCGAGATCATCCGCCATGTGGAACAGGTCGTTGGTGAAATCGGTGTTGTAATGGGTGAAGGTGCCGCGCATGTAGTAGCCCTTACCGCCGCGGGCCTTGACCAGCTGCTGGAACTTGGGCACAATGCGGTCATAGCTGCCGCGGCCTGCAATATCCTTGCGGAAACGGTCGTTGATCTCCTTGCGGCCATCCAGAGAAAGAACCACGTTGTAGCACTCTTTGTTGGCCCACTCAATGACTTCATCGGTGATGCCGATGCCGTTGGTGGTCAGGGTGAAGCGGAAGTTCTTGCCTTTTTCTTTTTCAATGCTGCGAGCATAGGCAACCAGCTGTTTGCAGACCTCAAAGTTCATCAGCGGTTCGCCGCCGAAAAAGTCAACCTCCAGGTTGTGGCGGGTGCCGCTGTGCTCCACCAGGAAATCCAGCGCACGCTTGCCGGTCTCAAAGCTCATCAGGCCGGACTGGCCGTGGAACTTGCCCTGGGCGGCAAAGCAGTATTCGCAGTTCAGATTGCAGGTGTGGGCCACATGCAGGCAGAGTGCCTTGACAACGGTGGAACGATTCTTGAAGTCAAAGGCATGGTCAGCGTAAATATCTTCGGCAAACAGCTTGCCATCGGCCTTCAGTTCTTCGATATCGTCAAAGCAGTCGTTGATGTCCTCGGCGGTCACTTCGGGATGGTCAGCATATTTCTTTGCCAGCAGGTCGGCAGCTTCTGCGCGGGAGTGGCCGGCATCGACCAGAGCGATGGCGGCATACGCCAGTTCGTCTACAGCGTGAACGCTGCCGCTGTAGACATCCAGCACAATGTTGTAGCCATTGAGTTTATATTGATGGATCATACTATTCCTCATATCCGAATCAAAGTGGGGTTACATAAAAAGAACCGGGAGCGCCTTTTTGGTAAAAGGCAGTCCCGGCAGAAAGCCAGTTCAAGTAAAAATTACTTCTTCTCGCAAGGCTGGTTGGCAATGCCGCAGCTGGTCTTGCAGGCGCTCTGGCAGGAAGTCTGGCATTCGCCGCAGCCGCCGTTCTGGAGGCTCTTAGCCATATCGCGGGTGTTCAGAGTCTGAATGTGCTTCATGAAATTTCACCTCTTCTATAAATATAGATTATATTAAATATACACGGAAACCATAGGGTTTGTCAAGCAAAAGCGGGGATTTTTGCGGGGAGGCGGGCAGTTTTTTGCCCACAACAGGAATGGTGCTATGGCAGAACATCCAAAGTGGAGCCACCGCCAAGGCCAGTGTGGTGCAGGTGGGTGCCGCAGGCAGCAAGGGCGGTGCAGGCCGCGATGAATTCCGGAGTGATCACTTCGCCCGGTGCCAGCAGCGGAACGCCCGGCGGATATGCCCAGACATACTCCGCCGAGGTGCGGCCAACGGCATGTTGCAGTGCCAACGCGGTGTGCGGGGCAAAAAGCGCCTGTGCGATGGAACAGGCGGCTGGGCCGGGGGTGGGCAGCACCTGCGCCGAGGCGGGCAGAGGAGCGTTCTGCACCGCCGCAGCATCGATCACCAACAGGGCAGCGGCAAAACGGTCAAGGGCGGTTTCTTCATCGCAGGGGGAGGTCATGGCCAGCACGTTGGCACCACAGGACATCTCGGTTTCAAACTGCCAGTCCCGGCGCAGCAGTTCCGCCAGGGCGGAGCCGGTCAGCCCGGCAGCAGCACCGTTGACGAGGATCTTGCCGGAATCGTGGGCAAAAAAGCCGGAGTGGGCAGAAACATCATCCATCCCATGGCAGAGCACGCGCAGGCGGCGCAGTGGGCGCACAGCGCCGCTGAACCGCTGCAAGCGGGCACGCCAGGCGGCAAACCAGGCATCGCCGTGTTCGGCCAGCAGGCCGGTGCAGCCGTCCAGGCTGGCCATTAACGGATAGGAGGGGGAACTGGTTTCAAACACATCCAGCTGGCGTTCCAGCTCCTGCGGCGGAATGAAAGAACTGTTCCAGTGCAGCAGGGCGGTCTGGGTCAGGCTGGGCAGTGTCTTGTGCGGGCTTTGAATGATGACATCCGCCCCGGCAGCAATGGCACCGCCCTGCCAGCCGTGGGCGGTGGCCAGTGGCAGATAGTGCGCGCCGTGGGCTTCGTCCACGATCAGGGGAACGTTGGCGGCGTGGCACAAAGCGGCAATGGCGGCAAGATCACTCAAAACACCCTCATAGGTGGGGCTGGTAAGGATGACCGCAGCGGCATCCGGGCAGGCGCGCAGGGCATCCGCTACCATGGCGGGGGTGAGGCTGCCGTAAATGCCGAACGCCGGGTCCACGGGGGGCACCAGCCAGTGTGCCGTTAAGCGGTTGAGCTCAATGGCGTGGTAAACGGATTTGTGGCAGTTGCGCGCGCAGATGACGGCGGTGCGGCCGGAACTGACGACAGCGGCCCGGATGGCGGCCAGAATGCCGCAGGTGGAGCCGTTGACCAGATACCAGGTTCGCTTTGCCCCCCACAGGGCGGCGGTGCGGGCCATGGCATCGGCCAAAATGCCGTCTGCATCGTGCAGGTCATCTACGCCGGGAACTTCGGTCATATCCCACCCGGCTGGCAGGCCCGGTGCCGGCACCACCCGCCGCTTGTGCCCCGGCATGTGCAAGGGGTAAAGCCCGGAGGAAGCATAGGATTGGAGTTGAGATTGGAGAAGATGGTTCATAAGTTAGGAGGTAGGAAGTAGGAGTTGAAGGACGGAATTTTTGGAAGCGGCAATAATTAGAAGTGAGGAAACGGAGAGAGTATAAGAGTGTTATGATTTTAATACGCGGCGCAAGCCGCACCATAAACTCCTAACTCCTCCCTCCTAACTTCCAATTAACCAAGTTCTACTTGGGCTTTGCTTCCGCATTTGGTCTTTTGGACCAGGATTTGTTTGTGGATGCGGTCCTGGAGGGTTTCGACGTGGCTGATGATGCCGACCAGCTTATCGGAACCGGCAAGGGCAGTCAGGGTGTCGATGGCTTTTTGCAGGGCATCGGCGTCCAGCGTGCCAAAGCCTTCGTCCACAAACAGGGTATCCACGCTGATGCCGCCGGCACTTTCCTGGATGGTATCGCTGATGCCAAGAGCCAGGCTGAGCGCCGCCAAAAAGCTTTCGCCGCCGGAAAGGGAACCGACCGGGCGGGTCTTACCGGTGTAGGCATCGAACACATCCAGCTCCAGTGCGGTCTTGGCGGCAATATCGGCGCTCTGGCGGCGGCGCAGGGTATACTGGCCGCCCGTCATGCGGGTAAAACGACGGTTTGCGGCGGCGACCACGCCGTCAAAATAAAAGCTCTGCACATACTGTTCAAAGGGCAGCTTTTGCTTTTGGGTCAGATTGCCGTTGATGGTCTTGCTCAGGTTATCCAGCATGGCGGCGTTGGCGCGGGCAGATTCTGCGGCGGTGATGGCTTTTTTTAGGTTGGTCAGGGCATCGCGGTTGGTATCCAGCCGGTGCAGGGCGGCCTGGTTTTGGTCGCGCAGGTTTTTGCGCTCAGCTTGCAGTGCAGTAAGGGCCTGCTGTTGGGCGGCAGGGTTCGGGCGGCTGGCGGTATCCCCGGCCTGTTCAGCCAGGGTTTGGGCGGCGCTTTGGGCCGCAGCAAGTTCTTTGGAAAAAGCATCGCGGCTTTTGGCGGCGGCATCCAGTGCGGCTTGCAGGGTGCGGCACTGTTTTTGGGTCTCGGCGCGGGCGGCGGCCATAGCGGCGGCATCTGGCCAGGGCAGGTTTTTCTGCCCCTCGGCAAGGCGGGTCTGGGCTTCCGCGGCGGCTTTTTCGGCGTTGGCCTGTGCGGTGCGGGCCTGCTCCACAGCGTTTGCCTGGTCGGGGCGCTGGGCTTGCAGCTGGGCTTTTTGGCGGGTCAGCTTTTCCAGATCTTTTTTGCGGGATTCAGCATTTGCTATGCGGTCACGCACTTCGGCAAGGCCGCGGCGCAGGCTGTCATGTTGGGCCTGCAGGGCGGTTTGCAGCTCGTCCGGGGTCAGGGCATCGGCCTGCGGCCCGGTATAATGCTGGCGGCGGCGCGCCAGAAAGGCGGCGGTACGCGCATACAGGGTATCCCGCTGGGTTTGGGCTGCGGCTTTGGCTTCCCCGGCTGCAGTGGAGGCTTTGGAAGCTTCCGCCGCAGCGCTCGCCGCTGCCTGCGCAGCTTTGTTGCAGGCGGCTTCGGTGACATGGCTGGGGGCGGGGGCTGCCGGTGCTGGGTGGTGCAGAGCACCGCACACCGGGCAGGGGGTGCCATCCACCAGATCTTGCGCCAGAATCCCGGCGCGGGCGGCATTCAGGGCGCGCTGCATCTCGGCGCTGG
>ENA-OOZT01001930-OOZT01001930.1-human-gut-metagenome-genome-assembly--contig:-NODE-1930-length-12879-cov-4.218497_pt1 | contig 12879 bp, 10 predicted proteins | sample MGYA00241192_ERZ501407 | MGnify/ENA primary metagenome ERZ501407 (study PRJEB25962, sample SAMEA2042911) | human gut metagenome | biome: human gut; feature: human-associated habitat; material: faeces...
CAGCCCCCGCAGCGGCATTCTGGCCGTTATTTACTGACCACGCACCACCACGACCTGTGCGTTCTTGCAGTAGGCGTTGGTACAGGCCATGGCGCTCATAACGCCGTCGGTGAGGGTCATGCCGTTCCACACCACGTCGATGGCCTTGCTGTCCAGCTCATTGATCTTCTGGCCCCAGTCGATGACCACGAACTGAATTTCCACACCCAGACGCTCCGCCACCAGCTTGGCAAGGTCTGCGTCAAAGCCGATCCACTGGCCATTTTCATCCTTATAGTCCATGGGGGCGAACTCCGTGATGCCCACCACCAGCGTACCCTTCTGCTGGATATAGCTGACGTCACTGTCCTCTCCGGTGGTGAAGGTGCTCTCCTGTTGTGGGACCAGCAGCTCCTCGGTGATGCCGTACTGCTGGGCCAGCTTCTGCATGGTTCCGCTCTGATAGGCATCGCCCAGCACGCAGTTGATGTACTGCGCCAGATCGGAGCCCTTGCGGCAGCCGATGCCGTACTCCTCCTCGGTGAGCCTGTCGGTGTAGGTGAGATCGGGGTAGCTGGTACCCTCACCGATCATGGCCCCGGCCATCAGCAGATCGATGATGGCGGCGTCGGAGGTGCCGGAGGCCACCTCCATCAGGGCGGCGGCCTGATCCTCCAGCGTGGTGACCTTCCAGCCCTTCTCCAGAGCGATCTCTTCACCGGCGGAGCCGCCCTCCACGGCGTAGGTCAGGACCTTTTCGTCGGAATCCTTGTTTCCGTCGGTGCTGCTGTCCTTTTGGCCGCAGGCGGCCAGCAGGGAGGCGCTGATGGTCAGTGCCAGCGCCAGACACAGAAGCTGCTTGAACTTTTTCATGGGAATATCCTCCTTGATATGGTACACGGATGTGTTGTAACAGATGTATTGTGTTTGTTTTGTGTTTGTATTGTGTTAGATGGTGATGCACTACGTTTGGTCACGTTGGCCTGCATGGTCCGGATCGAGCCGCGATAGGCTTCGCTGCAATGCACTGTGCCGGGCAGCACAAGCCCTACGCTGAGTGGCATAAGCCCTACGCTGAGTGGCATAAGCCCTGCCGCTATTATCGCTTACTTTTCCGGAACTTGCAAGCCCCGCCGCAGATTCCCGCCACCGTTTTCTGCGGCTTTCCGCCTGTCCTTACCACAACCCTACCGGCCCTTCTGCCGATGGCCTATGCCGCCGATTTCCGTGGGCGGTTTTCGACAACCCTCATCGCAGCGCCGTCGGCCTTCTGTTGCTGGCTTCCGTTGTTGTTTCCGTCGGCAGATCCCAGCCGCCTTCGCCGCCGCCCGATTGGGATTTTCGCAGGTTTCCTCTCTGCGGGCCTTTATCAAGAACCGCCGCCGAGATTTTCACCGGTTCCCTTGGGGCAACGAGGCTGCTATGGAAGCTGCCCCGCCGGAGGCTGACCCACTTTTGGGGCGCCTGTGCTTTCTATCTGTTATCGATGGTGTCGCTCCATACCAAAACCTCATTTCTGACGAAACCGCATGGATCAAAGCTGTCTCTCTCGTCTTTCTACGGTCTATCGCATGGCACCGGGCAGCCGCTCCCGTAGTTTGCGGTTCCGATTGACCATATGCTCCCGGTCGCTTATTCACAGCGACTGGTTGTCCCGCTGACGATGGATATATTTTAACACTTTAGCGAAGCAGTGTAAAGATGCACATACGTAAAAATAGATTGATAGATGCAGATGGATTTTATGCAGAATATACATATCCTGCCTGTGCGTCCTAAGAAGAAATGTCTGTTCCCAAAGGGAGATGGCACCCCGGAAGCAACCGGGGCGTCCAGAGGAGAAAAACGGACGGAAAGCGGCTCCCTTGCAGGTCCATACGATGTCCACAGACTGTCAGGAAAATGGGGGAGGTGTCCAATTTTGCGTATTTTCTCTAAAAATTCAGAGATTGTTCATTGATAATCCGGAATCGGAATTGTATAATCGGAATTGTATAATAGAAAAAAATTCTGGAGAAGCGAGGAGGTCACAATGGCTTTTGTGGAATTTGAAAAGGTCAGCAAGATCTACCACACCGGAGCGGTGGAGATCCCGGCGCTGCGGGACGCCACCTTTCAGGTGGAGAAGGGGGAGATCTGCGTCATCGTAGGGGCCTCCGGTGCCGGAAAGACCACGCTGCTGAATATTTTGGGGGGTATGGATACCCTCACCGGCGGCACGGTGAAGCTGGATGGCCGGGATATCTCCCGCTACGACCGGCGGCAGCTGACGGAGTACCGACGCCACGACGTGGGCTTTGTGTTCCAGTTTTATAACCTCATTCAGAATCTCACGGCGCTGGAGAACGTGGAGATCGCCGCCCAGCTCTGCCCCCATCCGCTGGATGCGGCAGAGGTGCTGCGGGAGGTGGGACTGGGGGAGCGGATGAAGAACTTCCCGGCCCAGCTCTCCGGCGGCGAGCAGCAGCGGGTGGCCATTGCACGGGCACTGGCCAAGAACCCCAAGCTGCTGCTGTGCGACGAGCCAACCGGTGCGCTGGACTATGTTACCGGCAAGAACATTCTGAAGCTGTTGCAGGATACCTGCCGCCGGACGGGAATGACGGTGGTCATCATCACCCACAACTCCGCTCTGACGGCCATGGCGGATCGGGTCATCTCCATCAAGAGCGGCACCATCCAGTCCGTGCGGAAGAATGAACACGTCATCCCTGTGGAAGAGATCGAGTGGTGAGGATATGCTGCTGAAAACTGCTTTTCGGGAGATCAAAACCAGCTTGGGCCGGTATCTGGCCATTCTGGCCATTATTGCGCTGGGTGTGGGCTTTTTTGCCGGACTGCGGGTGACCCGCACCGCTATGATCTCCACCGCCAATCACTATTTGAAGGATCTGGCCATGTTCGATGACCGGATCCTCTCCACTCTGGGCTGGACGGAGGAGGATGTGGATGCCTTCCGGAAGCTGGATGGCGTATCCGCCGCCGAGGGCGCCCGTTCCGCCGACGTGCTGTGCGTGGGGGAGGACGGCTCCGACATGGTGCTGAAGGCCCACTCCCTGACGCAGCAGGTGAACCGCCTGAGCTTACAGGCGGGACGGCTGCCGGAGAAGGCTGACGAGTGCGTGGTGGACGCATGGCGCTACGATGAGAGCGCACTGGGCAGCGTCATCCGGCTGTCGGACAACAACTCCGCCGATACGATGGATACCTTCGCCAGCCGGGAATATACGGTGGTGGGCGTGGCGGCCAGTCCTATGTACATCAACTATGAGCGGGGCGGCACGGCGCTGGGAAACGGCACCGTGGCGGCGTTTGTCTATCTGCTGCCGGAGGGCTTTGCGATGGACTACTACACGGAGATCGACGTGACCCTCACCGGGGCAGATGGCCGCATCTATACGGCGGCCTATGACGATGCCGTGGAGGCCATGGAGCAGCCTCTGAAGGAGTTGGCGGCCCAGCGGGCGCAGCTGCGGTATGACACTCTCCGCAGTGAGGCACAGGAAAAGCTGGCGGATGCCCAGCAGCAGTTGGACGATGCCCGGAAGCAGCTGGAAACGGGCTGGGCGGAATACTACGACGGCCTTGCCAAGTACCAGGACGGACAGGCATCCTATGTGGAGGGCGCCGGTCAGTACCGGGATGGGCTGGCAGAATACGACAGTGGCCGGGCGGCCTATGAGGCGGCCCGGAAGGACTATGAAAACGGCGTGAGCCAATACGATCAGGGGCAGACCGGCTATGAGGAGGGCCAGCGGCAGTATCAGGCGGCACAGCAGCAGTATCAGGCGGCGCTGGCGCAGTATCAGCTGCTGGAGCAGCAGGCGGCGGCCCTGCCGGAGGATAGCCCGGAGCTGCCGGTCCTGCAGGCCAAGCTGGCGGCCATGAAGGAGCAGCTGGACGCCACAGCGGCGCAGCTTTCTCAGAATCAGGCTCAGCTGGAGGCAACGGCGGCGCAGCTGGCCCAGAGCAAGGCCCAGCTGGATGCGGCGGGTGCGGCGCTGGATACCACGGAGCAGCAGCTGGCACAGGCACAGGAGAAGCTGGAGGAGTCGGCCCGGCAGCTGGCGGCGGCCAAGGCCCAGCTGGAGGAGACAGGTCCCAAGCTGGAGAGCGCCCGGCAGGAGCTGGAGGACGGCGAAAGGGAATTGTCCGACCATGAGGGGGAACTGGACGATGCCCGGCAGAAGCTGGAGGATCTGAAAGAGCCGGACACCTATGTGCTGGGCCGGGACACCAACGTGGGCTATGTATGCTTCGAGAGCGACACCAACATTGTGGCGGGAGTTTCCCGTGTGTTCCCGCTGTTCTTCTTCCTGCTGGCGGCGCTGGTGTGCATTACCACCATGACCCGCATGGTGGAGGAGCAGCGCACCCAACTGGGCGTACTGATGGCCATGGGCTATGGCCGGGGGGCCATCCTGTTCAAGTACTTCTTTTACTCCGGCAGCGCTTCGCTGCTGGGGTGCGCCATCGGCTTTGTGGGAGGCTCCTACATCTTTCCCAAGATCCTCTGGCACGCCTATAACATCACGTACGGCTTCGGGATCCCCATTGAATTTGTGCTGGATGGGAAGCTGACGGCCATCTCCGTAGCCACCTATCTGCTGTGCGCTCTGGGGGCCACCTATCTGGTGTGCCGTGGCTTCTTGCGGGAGGTGCCGGCGGAACTGATCCGGCCCAAGGCCCCCAAGGAGGGCAAGCGGGTGCTGCTGGAGCGCATCACCTTCCTATGGAAGCGGCTGGGCTTTTTGACCAAGGTATCCCTGCGGAACGTGCTGCGGTACAAGCAGCGGTTCTTCATGATGGTGCTGGGCATCGGCGGCTGCACAGCGCTGCTGCTGGCGGGCTTCGGCATCAAGGACTCCATCGCCAATGTGGTGGACTATCAGTTCGAGGAAATTACCCTGTACGATGCGGCGGTGTCCTTCACAGAGGAGATGGATGCGCAGACGCAGCAGGCGTTTTCCCGGCAGGCCGCCGATGTGTCGGCGGTGGTGTTCCTCCACGACGGCTCCGTGACGGTGGAGGCAGGCGGCGGGGCCAAGACGGTGAATCTGCTGGTGCCTCAGAGCAGTCTGGAGGGCATGATGGACCTCCACCGGGGCGGCGAGAAGCTGTCCATGCCCGGAACGGGGGAGACGCTGCTCAACGACGCTCTGGCGGAGGCGCTGGGCGTGTCCGTGGGGGACACCGTGACCCTGCGGGACAGCGACATGAACACCCTGACGGTGACGGTCAGCGGCATCTTTGACAACTACGTGGCCAACTACGCCATCGTATCGCCGGAGACCTGCCGGGAGCAGTGGGGCAGCGTGCCACCGGTGAAAACCGCCTTCATCCGGGTGGCGGATAACTCCGACGCAGGCATCCACGCCGCCTCGGCCCGGATCCTGGATCTGGAGAATGTCTCGGCGGTATCAGTAAATCTGGACACCCGCCAGCGGGTGGGGACCATGATGTCGGTGCTGGATTACATCGTGTGGATGGTGACGGTGTGCGCCGGGGCGCTGGCCTTTATTGTGCTGTATAATCTCACCAATATCAATATCAACGAGCGCATCCGGGAGATCGCCACCATCAAGGTGCTGGGCTTCTATCCCGGCGAGACGGCGGCCTATGTGTTCCGGGAGAACAACGCCCTGACGTTTTTTGGGATGCTGGTAGGTCTGCCGCTGGGCAAGTGGCTCCACGCCTATGTGATGAGCCAGATCCGCATCGACACCATCGCCTTCGACGTGCGGATCGCATGGCAGAGCGTGGTGTTCTCCATGCTGCTGACGGCGGTGTTTGCCGCCATCGTGGACGTGGTGATGTACTTCAAGCTACGGCGCATCAGCATGGCGGAGTCTCTGAAATCCATCGAATAAGGGAAAAACGTGAAAAAAGCATCCCTGCTTCCTGTGAAGCAGGGATGCTTTACATATCCAGTTATCGGGGGGCTATCAGGGGAGCAGCAGCTGGGCGATCTGCACGGCGTTGGTGGCGGCGCCCTTGCGGACCTGATCGCCGCAGCACCAGATGTTCAGGCCGTTATCGCAGGTTAGATCCTCCCGGATGCGGCCCACGAATACGGTGTCCTGATCGCTGGTGTCCAGCGGCATGGGGTACCGGCGGCTGGACAGATCGTCCACCAGACGGCAGCCGGGGGCGGCGGCGATGAGCTCTCTGGCCCGCCGGACGGAGATCTTCTCACGGGTGCGGACCACCAGCGAGACGCTGTGGCTCCGCACCACCGGCACCCGGACGCAGGTGCAGCTGACCCGCAGGTCCGGCAGATGCATGATCTTGCGGCCCTCGTTCTGCATCTTCATCTCCTCGGAGGTGTAGCCCTCGTAGGCCTCACCGCCGATCTGGGGGATGACGTTGTAGGCGATCTGGTACTGGAACACCTGCGGGTGGAGGGGCTTGCCCTCCCGCAGCAGCGCCACCTCCTCCATAAGCTCACGGGGACCGCCGGCTCCGGCACCGGACACCGCTTGATAGGAGGAGGCGATGATGCTCTGGATGGGGCTGTCCTGGTTCAGGGCATTGATGGCCACCAACGAGACGATGGTGGTGCAGTTAGGATTGGCGATGATGCCCTTGTGGCGGCGGGCATCCTCCGGGTTGATCTCCGGGATCACCAGCGGCACATTGGGGTCCATGCGGAAGGCACTGGAATTATCCACGAACACGGCACCCGCCTTAACGATGGCCGGGGCGAAACGCTTGGCGATATCGTTCTCCGCAGCACCCAGCACGATGTCCATACCCTCGAAGGCACTGTCCTCAGCGGTCTGCACCGTCAGCTCCCGGCCCTGCCAGAGCAGCTTTTGCCCGGCGGAGCGGGGGGAGGCCAGCAACCGCAGCTCCTCCACGGGAAAGCTGCGCTCGGCCAGTATTTTCATCATTTCACGGCCCACCGCACCGGTGGCGCCCAGAATGGCAACGTTCATAGTTTGGTTCCTCCTTATTTTACAAAGCTGTCGTACAGGACACGGATGGCACGCTCAAAGTCGCTGCCGTCCACGCCAACGATGATATTCAGTTCCTCCGGTCCTTGGGTGATCATGCGGATGTTGATGCCGTTTTCACCCAGCTTGGCGAAGATGCGGCCGGAGGTGCCAGGCTTATAGGCCATTTTCCGGCCTACGGCGGCCACGATGGCCATATTGTCTGTCACATGGATGCTGTCGGGCTTCAGCTCCTTTTGCAGGTCGCCCAGCATGGGATACAGGCACGGAGCCACCTTCTGAGCCGACACCACCAGCGATACCGTGTCGATGCCGGAGGGCAGATAGTCCACGTTGATGCCGTAGCGCTCCAGCACCTCCAGGATCTGCCGCAGGACACCGGCCTGTGAGGACATTCCGTTTTTGGTGATGGTGATGACGGAGAAATCCTTGCGGCCGGCGATACCGGTGATGAGGTTCTCGTCTGCCAGCACCGGCTCGTCGAAGCGCTCCCGGATCATGGTGCCGGGGTGGTCAGGCTGGTTGGTGTTGCGGATGTTCAGGGGGATGTTCTTCTCCCGCACCGGGGAGACGGTCCCCTCGTGGAGCACCTGCGCCCCGATATAGCTGAGCTCCCGCAGCTCGGCGTAGGTGATGCGCTCGATGGGGCGGGGGTCCTGCACGATCTTGGGGTCGGCCATGAGGAAGCCGGAGACGTCGGTCCAGTTTTCGTAGACGTCGGCGTCCAGCGCCGCCGCCGCCAGAGCGCCGGTGATGTCGCTGCCGCCGCGGGTGAAGGTCTTGACGCTGCCGTCGGGCATGGCCCCGTAGAAGCCGGGGATCACCACCCGGCGGCCGGAGGCGGTGCGGCGCAGGGCCTCGTAGCTGGCGGGCTGATCCACGGTACCGTCCAGCCGGAAGCGAAGCCAGCAGGTGCTGTCCAGAAAATCGTAGCCCAGATAGTCCGCCATGAGGCGGGCGGCGAAGTACTCGCCCCGGCTCACCAGCTCGTCCTGACTGATGCCACGGTCCATCTTCTCCCGCAGGGCGGCGAACTCCGCCTCCAGCGGTGTGGACAGGTGCAGCTCGTCCCGGATGGAGAGATAGCGGCTGCGGATCATGTCGAACACGGCGTCGCAGCTGACGCCGTATTGCAGGTGGGCGTAGCACAGATACAGCAGGTCCGTCAGTTTGTGGTCGTCCCGACTGCGCTTTCCGGCGGCGCTGACCACCACCACACGGCGGCTGGGGTCAGAGTCCACAATGGCCTTCACCTTGGCAAACTGATGGGCGTCGGCCATAGAGGAGCCGCCGAATTTCAATACCTTTAACATAGGAGAATCGCCTTTCTTTCATGGATGCAGTGCCGTTTGTTCCGCAGCGGACAGAGAATTTATGTCCCCGGAATAAAAACACTTGCTTTTTTGCTGGAGACAGTGTATCATACTGTTTCAGAAAAAGCAAGTGGCAAAAGGAGCGTTTTTATGATCTACCACAGCACGAGGGATGAAAAGCTGACGGCGGCCCCGACCAGAGCTGTTTTAGAGGGCATCGCACCGGACGGAGGACTGTATGTCTGCGATCCGGGGAAGCTGGATTTTGACTGGCAGGGGACCTTGCAGAAGGATACCATGTCCATGGCGGCGGACATTCTGGGTGCACTGCTGCCGGACTTTCAGGATATGAACGGACTGGTGCGGGCCAGCTATGCCGGAAAATTCGCCAGCGATGACCTGACGCCGCTGGTGCCGGTGGGGGAGCGGTATGTGCTGGAGCTGTACCACGGGCCCACCAGCGCCTTCAAGGACGTGGCCCTGTCGGTGCTGCCCCGGCTGGTGAGCGCCGCCGCCAAGCAGGAGGGGGCCGGGGATGTGGTGATCCTTACCGCCACCTCCGGCGATACCGGTAAGGCGGCGCTGGAGGGCTTCCACGATGTGTCCGGCACCCGGATCATGGTGTTCTATCCCGCCGGGGGCGTGTCGCCGGTGCAGGAGGCACAGATGGTGACGCAGGAGGGCGGCAACGTCCGGGTATGCGCTATCCGGGGGAACTTCGATGATGCGCAGACCGGCGTGAAGAATGTCTTTGCAGCCTGTAAAGGGAAAGGCCTTCACGGTGCGGTGCTATCCTCCGCCAACTCCATCAACATCGGGCGGCTGGCTCCGCAGGTGGTATACTACTTCCGGGCCTATGCCGATCTGGTGCAGGCGGGGCGCATCCGGGTGGGGGAGAAGGTCCACTTCGTGGTGCCTACCGGCAACTTCGGAGATATTCTGGCAGGGTATTTCGCCAAGCGCATGGGTCTGCCGGTGGGGCGGCTGGTGTGCGCCAGCAACGCCAACGATGTGCTGACGGAGTTCATCTCCACCGGTGTATACGACCGGCGGCGGCCCTTCTATAAGACCACGTCGCCCTCCATGGACATTCTGGTGTCCAGCAATCTGGAGCGGCTGCTGTACCTGCTGTCGGAGGGGGACTGCGGCTATGTGGCGGGGCTGATGGAGCAGCTGAACCGGGAGGGACACTATCAGGTGTCGCCCCGGCTGTTGGAACGCTTGCAGGCGGAGTTCGACTGTGCCTGCTGCGACGATGCCGGGGCGGCGGAGGTCATCCGTCGGCTGTGGCAGGAGCAGCACTATCTCTGCGACCCCCACACGGCGGTGGCGTGGTCGGCGGCAGAGCAGGTGCGGCTGGAGGACGGGGCTCCGGTGGTGGTGCTCTCCACGGCATCACCCTACAAGTTCCCGGCGGCGGTGCTGGGGGCGCTGGAGGGCGGCTGCGACGGCGATGAGTTCGCCATGATGGAGCGGCTGCACCGGCTCACCGGTACAGAGGTGCCGAGGAATCTCGCCGGTTTGCAGGGCCGGACGGTGCGCCATCGGGACGTCATCGACAAGGAGCAGATGCTGGACTATGTGCTGGCAGAGGTCATGAGGAGCTGAAAGGAGCGGACTATGAACATCGTTTGTTTGGATATGGAGGGGGTGCTGGTGCCGGAGATCTGGATCGCCTTCGCAGAGGAGAGCGGTATCCCGGAGCTGCGGCGCACCACCCGTGACGAGCCGGACTATGACAAGCTGATGCGCTGGCGCATCGACACTCTGCGCCAGCATGGACTGGGGCTGAAGGACATTCAGAACACCATCCGCCGCATTGACCCGCTGCCGGGGGCCAGAGAGTTTCTGGACCGGCTGCGGACTAAGGCGCAGGTGGTGATCCTCAGCGACACCTTCGAGCAGTTCGGCCTGCCGCTGATGGAGAAGCTCAACTGGCCCACCCTGCTGTGCAACACGCTGGAGGTGGGGGAGGACGGTATGATCTCCGGCTTCCGGATGCGGTGCAGTCACTCCAAGCTCACCACCGTCCGGGCCTTCCAGTCCATGGGCTACGATACCATCGCCTCCGGCGACAGCTACAACGATCTGGAGATGATCCGGGCCAGCAAGGCGGGCTTCCTGTTCCGCACCACGGAGCAGATCAGGGCGGACTATCCCCAGTATCCGGCCTTCGAGGAGTATGACGACCTGCTGGCGGCCATTGAACAGGTACTGTAAAGGGAAAACACATGACAGAGAGAGTCTCCGCAGGAGGGCGGTTCCGCTGTCAGAATAAGAAAAGGACAGGGCAGGGCCGACATTTTGTCGACCCTGCCCTATCCTTTATGGTGGTTACTGCTCCTGTACCACGGAGATGTCCTCACCGACGGTGCAGATGTGGTATGGGGCATCGGCGGAGACGCCGGTGTCGTGGGTCTCTCCCGTGCGGAGGTTTGTCACCCAGAGGGTTCCGTTCTGCCGGTAGGTGGCATAGGCGGCGCCGGTATAGAATTGCAGGCCGTCCTCCTGCCGCTGGGGGATGTAGGCGGCGGCACGGGACACGGTCGGCCGGGCCAGTGGCGAAACGGAAAATATGCACTTTGCACAAAAGTGAGGGGCGAATCTATTGACTTTGCCGTGGGGGTATGGTAAAAGTAAGAAAACAGACGGCAGTCGAATGGGCGATGAAGGGAGGCTCTATCATGAAAGCGGGAAGGAACATAGCGGTGCTTGCGGTATCCTTGCTGGCAGTGCTTGTGCTGGTGCTGCTCTGGATAGGCCGGGGCGGCAGAGAACCGGAGAAGACGGAGGTATCCGTGACGGAAAAGCAGGCCATGGCCTTCGCAGAGGGTGAGATCCGCCGCATCGCCGGGGAGGGCGGGCCGGACTGCACATGGGACGATACCACGGTGATCCTCCTGGGCAGGCCCCTTTACGGCCCCGACGACCGGTGCAACGGGTATGTGTGCAGGCTGACCACCGGCGGCATGGAGACGGGGTATCTTCAAGTGGATGCGCTGGGCGGGGAGCTCTGCACCGGTGCTTACTCCTTCACAGGTATCCCGGCCTATGAGGGACTGGCCGAGGAGGGCGGCGGGACAGCTTCGGAGGAACGGCTGTACTTTTTCGGCGGCATCTCCTACGGCGTAAGACTGGAGGACGGGAGCTTCCGGCTGATGGGCTCTCCGGAAAGGGTGAGCGCCGAGACGGCGGCGGAGCAGTACCGGCACACGGTGGAGCAGGTGCAGCGCCAACGGGCGGAGTAAGAGATGATGAGCGGCGTATTCTCCGGCGGGAGGGTGCGCCGCTCTATTGACAGCGGTGGTATAATCTATTATGGCTGAAAATATACGAAAACGAGGACAACACTATGGACATTACACAGGGCGCACCCTTCGAGAGCTTTGGGCTGTCGGAGGCGACCATGCGTGCCATACACAACAAAGGATATGAGGTGAGCACCCCCGTACAGGCCGGGTGCATCCCCCCCATGCTGGCGGGGAAGGACGTGATCGCCAAGGCCCCTACCGGCACCGGTAAGACCATGGCCTTCGGCATCCCCATCATCGAGCGCATCGACCCGGAGAGCGAGACGGTGCAGGCGGTGATTCTGGCCCCCACCCGTGAGCTGGCCATGCAGATCACCGAGGAGATGCGGGAGGTGGCGGTGTGCCACGAAGGGGTGCGGCTGGTGTGCCTGTACGGAGGTCAGCCTATCGGCAAGCAGATCAACGCCCTGAAGCGGCGGCCCCAGATCGTGGTGGCCACGCCGGGGCGGCTCTCCGACCACATGAAGCGGCGGACGGTGGTGCTGAACGAGGTGTCCACCGTGGTGCTGGATGAGGCGGACCGGATGCTGGATATGGGCTTTATCCACGATGTGCGGCGGATATTGGACAAGATCCCCAACCGGAAGAATCTGGGGATGTTCTCCGCTACCATCTCCCGTGAGGTGATGGATATCTCGTGGATCTATCAGCGGGATCCGGAGGAGATCACGGTGCAGGCCACGCAGGAGAATAAGCCCGATATTTTGCAGTACCGCCTCGATGTGGACTCCGACGCCAAGGTGGACGCCATTGCCGCCATCATCAAGAAGCAGGGGCTGGAGCGGGTCATCTGCTTCTGCAACACCAAGGGCTCCACGGAGCGGCTGACGAAGTTTTTGCAGATGCGTGGGCTGGACGCCCAGTGCATCCACGGAGATATCCCCCAGAAGAAGCGGGAGGAGGTCATGGCCCAGTTCCGGGAGGGCAAGCTCCATGTGTTCGTGGCCACGGACGTGGCCAGCCGGGGCATCGACGTGGACGATGTGGACGCCGTCTTTAACTTCGACGTGCCGGAGGAGAATGAGTACTACGTACACCGTATCGGCCGGACGGGGCGGGCCAAGCGCCACGGCGTGGCCTATACGCTGCTGTCGGATTTCCCCAGCCGGATGCGGCTGGACGATATCGCCCGCAACACCCGCAGCCAGATCGTCTCCGCCAAGCTGGAGGAGGACGGCACGGTGGTTCCGCTGGAGAAGTAAGAGGTGGGGCTATGAATATTTGGAAACGGGGCGTTTGCCTGCTGCTGACGCTGGTGATGCTCGTTTCTGTCTGCGGTCTGCAGGCGTTTGCCGCAGACGGTGATACCACGGCGGATAC
>ENA-OOZT01001938-OOZT01001938.1-human-gut-metagenome-genome-assembly--contig:-NODE-1938-length-12829-cov-8.580006_pt1 | contig 12829 bp, 6 predicted proteins | sample MGYA00241192_ERZ501407 | MGnify/ENA primary metagenome ERZ501407 (study PRJEB25962, sample SAMEA2042911) | human gut metagenome | biome: human gut; feature: human-associated habitat; material: faeces...
AGAGTGGCTGGATGGTAGGTGGTGAGCCATCAGCGCTGCGCTGGATGGCCGCAAGGGCTGAGTTTGTTGGTGTCTGACGGTAGGGTGGTGGGCCGAGGCGCTGCGCTGTCGGCTTGGAGTTTGTGTGGGTATTGGTGTTTTGAGGGTTTAGGGTGGTACTGAGTTGTGGATGTTGTCGGCATGGGCTGGGGATTTTTTGCGAAAAGTTTGAATTTATTTTTGTGGGGTTTTGGATTATAATTTATGTAAATACAGGATGAATTTGGGGCTTTGAACTGGACTTGAGGATATGGATTCTGAGTTTGCAAGGGTGTAATGATTTGATCACAGGAGATGATTGAGGTATGAGTGAATATACGGTGTTGCCACTTTTGAATTCTGCTTTTAAACCTGGGACGGCTGTGGAGGTTGTGGAGCGGTTTGAAGATAGCGATTTCAGGAATATTGCCAGGGCTGAGCTTTTTTATTTTTCGGGCAGGGCGAAGGAATGTTGTGAGATTGCGGAGTCTTATCTTGAGGATGAGGCGATAGAGCTGCGGCTTTCTGCGTGTATACTTTATGGCTATTCGAATCTTTCTCTTGGTAATTCGGCTGCGGCGCGGCGTGGTCTGGAGGGGATTCAGGAGTGTATGAAGCTGGTGAAACGTGAAGGGGCTTCGAAGGAGGTTCAGGCGGTTTGTGTTTTGGCCGGGTATGCTGGTGCTGTTCTTTTGCATCTTCCTACAGAGAGGATTCCGTCTCTGGAGGGGTATTGCGGGATGCTTCCGGAGGGGTTGCGGTTGTTTGCGGTTTATGTGATGGCGCATCAGATGTATCTGAACGGGGAGTACTGGAGTGCTTATGGAATGTGTAAGGCTGCATTGCTTATGACGAATGACGTTTATCCGATCAGTATGATCTACATCCGGTGTATGATGGCGATGTGTCGGATCAACAGGAAGGATATGCAGGAATCGCAGTCTGAATTTATGAAGGGATGGAATCTTGCCAAAATGGATAATTTCATTGAGCCTTTTATTGAACACCATGGTCTTTTGCGCGGGCTGGTTGAGGCGTGTATCCGGAAGAATGATCCGGATGGATACCGGAAGATTACAGATGGAGTCCTTTTTTTCAGCAGAGGCTGGATGGTGATACATAATAATGAAACGAAAAAGAAAGTAACGAATGAACTTTCGACGATGGAATTTTCCATTGCCATGCTTGCAGGTGAGGGATGGACGAATAAAGAGATTTCTGCACATCTTGGAATTTCTGTAAATACAGTAAAGCATTATCTTACGGATATTTTCAGTAAATTGAATGTAAAGAAGCGGGATGAACTGAAGAATTATATGCTGAAATAGTATTATGGGGCACTTTTTTGCGTTGGAACGGGCCTTACATAGTAACTGTCTATGCTGTATAATAAATAACACAAATACATATATATTGATTGAAAATTATCAACAAAAGACAAAAATAACTATATAAGAAAGGGGAAGAAGCAAAGAAGTTTTTTTCTGAGTGCCTAAAATGTACGTTTGGATACTAAAAATGTACATATGAGTGCCAAAAATGGTTTTCATATTGACACTTGAAACGCATATATATAAAATGTTGGTAAGGCTAAACTGCTTTCATTACCAGTTAAAAAACTTGAAGCTTTTTAAAAGAGGAATATAAACAAAAATAAGATAATAAAAATTATAGTACACGTTAATGCACACATAGGAAAGCGGGAAAGGTATGAAAAGATTGAAGAAAGATAAGATCAAAAAAATCCTGGCATTTATGGTGGCTTTGGCGTTGATGGTATCCTGTATGCCAAGTGCATATACGATCTCCGCAAGTGAAACATTTGGAGATGGAACGGAGGATTTTACAGATGGTGAATCTGTCTCCGGATCAGCGGCCGAAGAAGCGACACCGGATGTAAGCAGCGCAGACCAGGGAGAACAGGCGCAGCAACAATCTACGCTTACATATGAAAACGATTCTATGAAAGTAACAGCAGAAGCGCAGGAAGAGGGAGCTCTTCCACAGAATACAACATTAAGAGCTGAAAGTGTGAATGAGAATTCTTCCGTTTCTTATGATACGGTATCTCAGAAACTTGCGAAAGCAGCAGAAGATAAGGGCAGCAGCCTGAAGGGTTTTGTTGCGTATGATGTGTATTTTGCAGATGCTGACGGAAACAGAGTTGAGCCGAATGGCAGAGTTAATGTTACGATCGAGTACAAGACACCGGCAGCACCGGAACTTACCGATGCAGCCAGCACCAGCGTAACGGCAGAGAAGCTTCATTATAACAGCAACACAGGTGAAACAGAGGTTACTACCTTACAGCCAAATGAAGAATTAAAGGTTCTGAATGTGAATGAGAGCAAACAGCTTCAGACTCTTCAGGTGCAGACTTCCAATGCAGCAGTTTTTGCAGTGATGTGGGATGCTCCGGAAGTGCAGGATGCTGAGGATGAGATTTCTGTTGAGGCTGAGGAGCCTGCAGCGGATGGAGATTTCACGGATGGTGATGGAACTTCTGATCCGGAAGTAACACCGACCGAGACTCCGGCAGCAGATCCTACTGTTACGGAAGCACCGGCGGTTGAGCCGACTGTTACAGAAGCACCGGCAGATGACCTTACAGATCCGGATGACGGAAATACAGATGCGACGATCACACCGGAACCGGCAGCACAGCCGGTGATCGTGGAAGTGATTGGAGAAGATGTTAATCTTCGGGTAAGCCCATCCACAGAAGCAGATGTAGCAACAACCATACCGGCAGGAACAAGACTTACCGTTCTGGAAACGGTTACCGCAGAAGACGGGACAACCTGGTACAAGGTTTCCTATGAAGATGTGGAAGGCTACATAAGAAGTGACATGGCGCAGGTGGTTGATGACAGTGAGCAGGAGCCTGCGGAGGATATTCAGGAAGAGGAACCTCAGCCTGAGATTACCAGATACGATTACAAGAGTGACGAAGTGAATGTTAAAGTCACACTTACGGATCCGGCAGATCTTCCGGATAATGCAGAGCTTTCCGTAACACCGGTAGAACTTACACAGGAAGCGGAAGCCCAGATCACAGAAAAAGCCATCAAAGAAAAGAAAGCCATTGAAAAGCTTTATTCCTACGATATCAAATTCCTGGTAGATGGAGAAGAAGTTCAGCCGGGTAATTCGGTAAAGGTAGCGGTAACGCTCAACAATGAGAAAAAGATCAACGACGCAGACGTATACCATGTAGACGATGAGAACAATATTGAAAACATGGATGGAAACGTTGATAAGAATGGAAATGTTGAGTTTGAGACTACACATTTTTCTACTTATGTAATCGTAGATAACAAGCGTAATGGTAAGATTAATGTTACAATAGAGCATTATGACGGAACGACGAATCCGGCAAGCAAGATTTATGCGGATGATGTTCGGACACTTACAATCGGTCAGAAGGTAGATTGCAAGAAAGCTGAGAACTGGGATATTTCAAAAGTGGAATTGGTTACTGACAACGGAACATCTACAGTTAAGCCGGGTGAGTTTAATGTGGCACAGGATGCTACTGTTAAAGTATATTATGAACCGGTAACTGTAAATTTCGCCGGTGCGCCGACATTTTATGATTATACGGTAAAAGCTGGATCGAACTATTCCATCAACCAACCAAGTAATTACGGTAAGAACAAAGACAGTGATAAGAAGCTGACCATGGGTGAGGCAAAACAAAACTACCAGAATTACGGATATAATTGGAAGAAAGACGGTCTTAGCGTTAACACATGGACAGGAAGTGACGCTGTCATTAAAGGACTGCTGAAAGGTCTGGATGCAGACGGAAATGTTGAATTTAATTATCCGGATCCGGGCTTTTTCACAAATTCCGATCTATTGGCCGGAAATTCAACGGATAATTATTTGAGAAAAGTCTACAGGGATTATACGCTGAATTTTGACAGAAGCGGAGATACTTATACATTAACCGGCGTAACAGACGGAAATGGTACAAATGTAACGGAACAGTATAACTTAAACAGAACTGGTAAATCCGGAGAGGATTTCTTCCCGTTGGATTCTGTTCGATCAAGTTATGAAAAAGCTTATACCAGAAAGCAAGATAGTCCCCTTCCCGAGGATAATAAAATCCACAATTACTATTTTGGTATGCGCTATGATATTAAATTCAAACTTGGTGATTATATAGGACCATTAAGTTATAGTTTTACCGGTGATGATGATATGTGGGTCGTTCTGGATGGAAAACAGGTAGTTATTGATCTTGGTGGAATCCATAACGCAGCTACTTCTACTGTAGATCTGTGGAAGTATTTGTTAAATACAAATCAGGACAAAACCCAGCTGACAGATGAACAGAAAAAGGCAGAGCATACCTTAACGATCCTTTATATGGAGCGAGGTGCAGGTGCCTCTAACTGTTATATGAATTTCACCATTCCAAATGCCAGAATTTCACAGGTCACAACAGACGCGCTTGGAACACTGACATTTAACAAGGTGAATAAAGACGGTACCGGACTGAGCGGAGCAAGTTTTGCTCTTTATACAGATGAAGATTGTACTACACAGCTTGAAACAGTGACATCCGGAAAAGACGGAACCGTAACATTTGACAGGCTTCGTGCAGGTATCTATTACCTGAAGGAACTCCAGGCACCGGCTGGTTATGTGAAATCTGATGCGGTATGGACGGTCGAAGTAACAAAGACGAGCGATACACTGGTTACTACAACACTCAAAGACAGTTCAGGTAATGAGGTAACAGACAACGAGATCGTGAATGAGACACCGGAAGAAATCATTAAATCCAGTATGGAGTATAGTAAGACCGCAAAAGTTGATAGCTGGAATGACAGAACCTACGATATTAATATCAAGGCAGCATCGACCAGTACCAGTTCCGTGACGACTACAACAAAAGCGGTTGCGGATATTATGCTGGTATTGGATGTGTCCGGTTCGATGGATAAAAAAATAAACAATTATACTTATATTGCTGATAATACGCCGGAAGGAAGAGAGAAGCTTGATAAAAAGACTACTTATTATGTAGAAAAAGATGGTTCTTATAAAGAAATGAAGTATAGTAAGCGGTATAGTGAGTGGTATATTGGCAGGTATGAAGCTTCGAATTACTACACTGATTATAAAATTTATACAAGAGAAACTAAAACAAGACTTCAGGCATTACAGGATTCCGTAGACCAGTTTATAACAGATACTGCATCGAAGTCACCGGAAAGCAAGATTGGAATTACAGCATTCAGCAGCGATTACGACCAAGATCATAGCAGTAATGGTGCAACGCAGGGGTTGCTTCCAGCAGGAAAGAATACAGGAGAGGAGAAGAATAAGGATATATTAATATCATTTGCAAATAACTTAAAGGCTTATGGTGGTACAACACCAGCGATTGGACTAAACAAGGCCAAAGAGTTATTAGATGCAGTAGCTAATGATGGGAATCCGAAATATGTGATTCTGTTTACAGATGGAGCTCCAACAGGAAACAGAACGGATGATGAGTGGGATTCTGATGCGAAGACAAATGCAGAGACAGCAGCCAATGCATTGAAAGAGGCTAGATACACGGTCTATACTATTGGTTATGGATTCGATGATAACAGCAATGAAGCAAAATTCCTAGCAGGTGATGGAAGCACGAATTATCCGGGAATAGCTTCTCCAAATTGTGCATTTACTGCGAATGACGCAACAAAACTGGGCGAGATTTTCAGAGACATTCAGAATACGATCACACAGGACATTGCAATTACCGGAGCAACAGTTACGGATATAATTGATTCGAGGTTTGATCTTCTGAAAGATGATGGAACGTTATATACACAGGATGACTTGAATAATGGTGTTAAAGTAAATGGTGGTACGGTATCTCTGGTCGATGGATGTTATAAGATCGAGTGGACAGATCAGACGATACCAAACAAGAAGAAAAATGGCGAATGGAATAAAACAGTCAAAGTAAAAGCCAAAGACAGCTTCGTTGGTGGAAACAATGTTACAACCAACGTATCACCGGGCTCCAAGATTTCTACAGGATATGGCGATGTTGAGTTGCCACAGCCGACAATTAATGTTAAAGTGAATTTAGTAGTCAAGGACAAAGAAGTTTGGATCTACAAAGGTGATACAGTACCAACAAATGATACAATTTTGAATCAGCTGTTTAGCGAATCAGAGACATCGTATTTAAAGGGTACAATAGGTGCTGCAGATGCGAACGGACATATTATTAAGCAATGGTTCAAGAAAGATGAGAAGGGAAACAGAATCAATATCCAGGAAGAGGATATGGCAACCACACCTGATGGTGATACAGAGTATTATCTGGAGGTAACATATAAGCCGAATACGACATCAACCGATGATAGTAAGAAGAATACCACCACAAGTGATGGAATGCAGCATTTCGTAGGAGATGAGAAAGCTTACAATCCGAATAACAGAAATCTTTATGGCACTTATAAAATTCATGTTATTAAGGGCCAGCTTCAGATCATAAAGAATGTAACAGAAGCATCTAGTGAAAACAGAACCTTTGCATTTAATGTAAAAGATAAGGATGGTAATGATGTTTCCAATAGTCCGGTAATTGTGACAGTTAAGGCTGGTGAAACAAGCGGAAATGTTACATTGGCAGACCTTTCAAGAGGAAGCTATACTGTAACAGAAGCAAATACGCCGGGTTATACAATTAGTGCATTCGAGGTTGGTACGGAAACAGATTGTGAAAATTCTAAATCCGATGTTTCAAATGAAAGTAAATCACTTACTTTTGTACTTGGTAATGACGTAAACAAAAAGAATGTTATTACAGGAGAGTACACGTATACAGCTGGTGGTGTAAAGGGGGTTGCTTCCTACACGAACGAGGCACGAACCAATCTGGATCTGCAGAAAACAGATACGGAAGGTCATTTCTTAACTGGTTCTAAATTCAGATTAGAACGGAAAGAGGGTGACAGCTGGATACAGATTGAGAATGAAGTAGAAGTAAAGAATGATTCTTCAGAGATTGAACTCAATAATCTGGAGTCAGGTATTTATAAACTGACAGAGATTACTTCTCCAAAAGGATATTCGATATTAGGCAGCAGTATTTACTTCAAAGTTGAATTAGGAAATGTAACACTTGTTAACGAAGAAAATGGTAATCCGGCACAGGATGGTGAGATGTGGACATTGGAAAATAAAGTTTTAACAATTAAAAATACGAAACTTTATTCCTTACCAAGTGCCGGAGGTCCTGGAATCTATGGATTTACAATCAGTGGTGTAGCGATTCTTGCAACTGCACTCCTGTTGTTTATAAATAATAAACGAAGGGAGGAAGAAGCAGAAAGATCGTAATACATTAATTGTAAATGGCAATACGAGGGGAAATGAAAAAGAAAAAAATGCATAGAAAGAAAGGAGTAGAAACATGAAGAATTTATTTAAGAAAGTCAGTGCAATATTAATGGCAGCGATTATGGTGCTGTCTATGTGTGCAACTGTATTTGCAGCAATTCCTAGTGAAGGTGATACAGCAGATGCAGTAGTGCATAACGTAGAGGCAGGAGCAACCGTTAATGCTTACCAGATTACAAAAGCAAAGTATGATCCAAATGGAAAGGGATTTCTCGGTTATGAGGCAGTTGAGGGAGTAACATTAGCAAATGTACTTGCACCAACTTCTGATAAAGTGGCTGCTATTGTAAACAGCAATCTTGCATCTCTTCCAACACAGGCTATGACTCCAGCAGGAACAGAAGGTTTAGTTGATTATACAGCTAAGTTGGCACCTGGTTACTGGATTGTAATTGTCAGCGGAACTGTTAACAAAGTTTACAACCCAATGCTTCTTGGTGTAGCTTACAGTGAGAGTGGTACTGATAATAAAATGACAGCTGATCCTGTATATGCCAATGGAAACTGGACTTTAAGTGGTGAGGCATATGCGAAATCTACAGCTCCATCCATTGACAAAAAGATCACTGGTTCTACTACAGCAGATGGGAAAAAAGATACAACAGATACAAAACTTAATGAAAAAGGTAATGATGTAGCAATTGGTGATATCGTTAATTACGAGATCACAACACATATTCCATCTTACAGCAAACAGTATTCAGAAGTAATTGTTAATATCAGCGATACTTTAAGCAAAGGTCTTACATTAAATAAAGATAGTATTCTGATCAATGGTAAAGCAGTAGATGCAACAATGGGAACTCTGACTACCAGTGACAGAGGATTTGAGTTTGTTATTAACAGTAATTATGCATTAGCCCATGGAAATGAGGAAATTACAGTAACATATTCAGCAACTGTAAATGATGATGTTGAGAAAAACTTTGATCCGAATACCAACACTGCTAAACTTGTTTACTCTAATAACCCGTTAGATAAAGATATTACAAAAGAGACAGAAAGTAAGACATATACCTATACATTCTCTATTGGTGCAGCATTATCTGCAAGCATTCAGAATTATAATAAGAAAGTTAACCAGATTATCAAAGTTGACGCTGATGGTAAAGTAATCAGTACTAAGACATCAGAGAGCGGCTTAGAAAAAGATAAAGTAATTGAGGTTAAAGAAGGTGCAGAATTTACATTAACTAATAAGAAAACCGGTAAATCCTACACAGCTACAACAGGTGCAGATGGTGGACTTACATTTGAGGGACTTGATGCAGGAGAATATACACTTGTTGAGACAAAAGCTCCGTCAGGATTTGCACTCAGCAACAAAGAAATCCCGGTTGTAATTGCTGCGACATATACAGAAAAAGGAAAACTTGACACATTAACTATTAAAATTGATGGACAGAGAACTTCTGAGTATAAAGCAAATTACACAGCTGAAGGAAAGGTTAATACAATTACAAATACTACAGAGGTAACAGATGTTGTTAATACCAAGCTTGGTACTCTTCCATCCACAGGTGGAATGGGAACATACCTCTTCACTATCATCGGTGTTGTAGTTATGGCTGGTGCTGCTGGCGCATTCTTCATGAGCCGCAGAAAAGGATCTGAGGAGTAATCCAGACAGATTATTTGGTCAGATTTTTCTAAATATTTATAAACAACAGAACCAAAGTAATAATTAAGTAAATCAGTTACCGCCCGGCCCCTTCGGGGGCCGGAATGGTAATACAACAGTATGGAGAAACCTATGAGAAAGAATAAAAAGAAAAATTATATTGGACTTGGGTTGCTGTTTCTGATAGGATTGTCCATACTGCTGTATCCAATGATCAGCGATGCCTGGAATAAGCACAGGGATAATCTTCTGATCAGTAAATATAGCAGCAGTGTTTCTTCGAATAATAATTCGGAGGAACTTGACAGCATGTGGAAGGCAGCAGAGGAATATAACGAGCAGATCAAACAGGAAAGTGTACCGGATGCTTTTTCCGTAAGGGATGGAGAGACGGACAGTACATACGAATCTCTTTTGAATCTGAATGGTGATGGTATGATGGGATATGTGGAGATCCCGGTGATCGATGTACAGATTCCAATCTATCATTACACCACAGATGAGTCACTGGAGAAAGGTGCAGGACATCTGTTTGGCAGCAGTCTTCCGGTTGGTGGTGAGAGTACACATGCAATCCTTTCCGCACACAGAGGACTTCCAAGTGCCAAGCTTTTTACAGATCTGAACCTTGTGGAAAAGGGAGATGTTTTTTACCTGCATATTCTGGGGAAGACACTTGCCTATGAAGTGGATCATATCCAGACAGTCCTTCCGGAGCAGACGGATTCTCTGGCAATCACAGAAGGTAAAGATTATGTGACACTTGTTACCTGTACACCGTATGCAGTAAATACACACAGGATTCTGGTCAGAGGACACAGAACGACTGTTAAGGCTGCAAAGGCGGTTCAGAAGTCAGAGAAGAAGGCGACTGGAATTTCCAATCCGACACTTCCGATGCTGATACTTTGTGTTGTGATCGGTATTGTGATCGCAGCTGTGCTCGTAGCAGCTGTCAATTTTGTTCAGAACAAAAAACGACGCAGGAAATAATGATGTATGGCTAAAAAGAAAAAGAAGAAAAAGGGCAGTATTGTCCTTAATATCTTTATCGCAGCGGCTTTTCTGGTGGGAGCGGGAATTTTTCTTTATCCGACGGTCAGTGATATGTGGAATCAGTACAGAAATGCACAGCTGATCAGTACTTACGATCAGGCGGTTACAGATCTTTCTGATGACAACTATGAAAAGCTCTGGAAAGAAGCAGAAGAATATAATGCGGAACATCCCGTGAACAGTATTGTAGATGCGTTTAATGAAGAGGAAGATTACGAACCGACGCATCCTTACGATGAAGTTCTTGATCCGAATGGCGATGGCCTGATGGGAAGTATTGAGATCCCGAAGATTCAGGCAAAGCTGGCGATTTATCATGGATTAAGCAAAAATGTACTGGAAAAAGGTGTTGGTCATGTAGAGGGAACCAGTCTTCCGATTGGAGGCGAAAGTACTCATGCGGTACTGGCAGCTCATCGCGGACTTCCCAATGCGAAGCTTTTTACAGATCTGGATCAGATGGAAGTGGGAGATATTTTTATCCTGCATATCCTGGGAAAGAATCTGGCATATAAAGTAGATCAGATAAAAACGGTTCTTCCGGAAGAAACAAGTGAACTGGATATCGTAGAGGGAAAAGATCTTGTAACACTTGTGACCTGTACCCCATATGGAGTAAATACACACAGACTTCTTGTGCGGGGAACCCGTACGGAATATGTGGAAGAAGAGAAGAGTAATGATACAATTCCGCAGAAACTTGCACAGACAGATCCAAAGAAAGTGCTGGCTGCGGGAGGTGCAGTGCTTGTTATCTTGATACTGCTGGTTTATCTGATCGTCCGCCGCAGTGGAAAGCGACGGGGATCGGGAGGAAAAGAGGAGGCAGAAAAAAGTGGAAAAGAGAACTAAGCGGAAAAATTTTTTAAACAGCTTTCTGGCATTTCTGGTAATGGCTGTAATGCTGATCGGCAGTATTTCACAGGTAGTTCTGGCAGATGATTATGAAGCCGGTAAAACCGGTACGATCACTCTGACGGTGCAGGAAGCTGGAGATGACGGAACAGTAAAGCCGATTCCAAATGTGAAGCTGACACTTTATAAAGTTGGTGGTGTGACTTTTGACGGAAACGTACATTTTGTGGCGGATGGCGCACTTCAGTTTACAGGAATCGATTTCGAGAATATCAAAACAGCAGAAGACTGGTACAAAGCGGCGGAGTCTCTTTCCGCGGCAGTAAAAAAAGCAGGGATCAGCGGAAGCGAAATGCAGTCAGATGCGAATGGAAACATTGTGTACAATAACATGGCTGAGGGTGTATATCTGATCGTGCAGAGCAATCCGGATGACCCGAATGTATCTGTTTCACCGATGGTACTGACGGTTCCTTTTGTAGAGGAAGGTACTGGCTGGACTTATAATGTGCAGGCATATCCGAAGACGATAACCCGTGATGGTGATAAGGAAACAAAGATCCAGGTTACAAAACGACTGTACTATATTAATCAGGATACTTTCGATGTTATCGAAATGGAAGCAGATGATGCAACCTATAAAGTTGGTCTTTTCCTGGATGATAAGGGAACAATCCCGTTCAGAAGTGACTACATGAAAGATATCCGCCTTGTAAAAGCAAGCAGCGGAACGGCTACCTGGGCAAATGTACCAGATGGAAAATATTATGTATTTGAGCTGGACGAGAATGGCGATCCGATGACTATTAATGATTCGATCATTATAGATGAAGGAAAGTCCTATTACTATGATGTAACTGATTCCAATGAAAATGCGACCAATGAGGCAGAGATCAGCCAGAATGGTTCTACAGAATCGGTATCATATGTAAATAACTATTATTCTTTCATTCCGACTGGATTTGCGTTGAAAGGACATATTACGATCAATAAGAAGGTTCTTGTTGACGGACAGGAGACAACGGTACCGGATACTTTCTATGCAGCTGTATTTGAGACAGGAGCAGATGACTCTCTGAATCTTGTTGAGGGTACGATCAGAGAACTGAATCAGAACGGTTCTGTCGATATAGAGGTTTCTTTCCCGGAGAATACAGAACCTGAGTCAGTTACCTATACAGTTATGGAGACTGATAAGGATGGAAATCCGGTTGATCATGATTCTTTCGCATATGAGATCGACGGTGAAGGTGATATCATTCTGAACGAAAGTGAGAGTTATGAAAACTCCATGGATATCACTAACAGTAAGAATACAACACCGGAGCCGACGGTAACGAATACACCGGTACCGAGCGGACAGCCAACAGTAACACCTTCTGAGAGAACAAGTACACCAGTACCTGGAGGTTCTACATCAACCAATAATGATGGAGGCGGAACAACAGGACGTACTTCTGTAAAGACCGGCGATAATACACCGATCGGTGTATGGGTTGGCATCCTTGCAGCAGCGATCGTAGTTGGCGGTGCAGCAGGTTTTGCAGTAAAAAGAAAAAAGAAAAAATAATAAAATGAATCATTGTAAAGAATGATCATCAGAAAGGCCAGACAGAGATGTCTGGTCTTTCGCTGGATATGGAGAACCGTTTTACGAATATTTTTACTGTAACGGCGGATGAGAGATAAACAACAGGGAATGGGAATATTGTCTTTTTTTTATCAAAAGAGAGTTTTACATAAAAAAATTCTTGACATTTGGTAAGGAGAAGTATATTGTATGTGTTGCAGTAATTTCATAAAAGATAGCCTTTTATTCAGAGTGGTGGAGATACAAAGGATCTGAGAAGCCACGGCAAC
>ENA-OOZT01001943-OOZT01001943.1-human-gut-metagenome-genome-assembly--contig:-NODE-1943-length-12792-cov-1.834890_pt1 | contig 12792 bp, 6 predicted proteins | sample MGYA00241192_ERZ501407 | MGnify/ENA primary metagenome ERZ501407 (study PRJEB25962, sample SAMEA2042911) | human gut metagenome | biome: human gut; feature: human-associated habitat; material: faeces...
TGAGCGCCTCGGCGATCATCAGATGGATTTCCGCCGCGCGGTAGATATAGATCGGCGCATCCTGCTGCTGAATGGTACGGTTCAGGTTGTACTTGTTGAGCACGGACTCTCCCATACTTGTCGTATAAGATACGCCGACGCCCCGCGGATCCTTGACGGTCTGCACTCCCGACTGGTAATCGCGGCCCGTATAGCGGGAGGTCATCACCGAAGTCGGCTTCACGTAATACTCGCACGTCGGGTCGGACGAAAAGAGCGAGTAAAGCGGGTTGATCTGACGCTGCGAATAGTCGTAGAGCACCATCGTAAGGCCCTCGTTGGTCTGGGGGTTGGCCGGCGTATCGGAGAAGAGCGAGCTCCACTGTTTCGTCTTGCCGAACTGCTCCGAAAGGGTGAATTTGTTGTTGTCCCCGGCAGGCGTCAGAGCCTGTCCCGTGATCAGGTTGATGCCCCTCTTGGCCGCGGATTCGTAATCCTTGTTCCAGAGATAGAGCTCGCACAGCAGGGCGTCGGGCGAAATGGCGATGCTGTTCCAGATACCCGTCGTGCCGAACATCGTGTTGATGTCCACGCGGCGGAGTCCGTTGATGTTGTCCACGCCGGTGTTCATGAAATGAATCAGCTCGGGAATCAGCTCGTCGAACGTCAGCACGGGAAGTTTGCTCAGATCCGTCTCGCCGGTCATCGCATAGTCGTAATAGACGGCCTTGCCGTAGAGCTTGCCAATGTTTAGGTAGGCCCAGGCGCGCAGCGTGACCGCTCCGGCGATCATCTGCCGGTAGGTGCTGACCGGAATGACGCCCGGATAGCTGGCGTTGTAGTCGATGGCGTTGCGCAGGAAGTCGTTGCAGTTCATCACAATCCGGTACAGGGGCGCGGGATCGGCCACCGTATTGCCCGGCTGCACGCCGTAGCGGTACACCTCCCAATAGCTGTCGGGAGCCTGGTCCGTAGGCGTTATCAGGTCACCCTGCAATTCGCCCGTAACCACGATTTTGGGCGCCACGTCCTGCAAAGTGGCCATCAGACCCATGAAGGAGGCGTATACGTTCGAGCGGTCGGTGTAGTTGTCGTCCGCATCGAGCATGTTGTCGGGAGTCTGGTCGAAGAAACTTTCGCAGGAGGTTGCCAGCAAAGCGGCGCAGATCACCGTTATCATCAGTTTGAACAGTTTCATATCTCGTATCGTTTTGACCGTTAAAAATTCAGGATAAGACCGATCTTCACGTATTTCGGCACGGGAATCTTCGCTACGTCCATGCCCTGCATGGCCATGTCGTAGGAGTAGGCGAATTCAGGGTCGGAGCCCGTGTAATCCGTGAAGCAAAGGAGGTTTTCACCCGTGATGAAGACCTTGAAACCGGTCATGAAGAGCAGTTTCTTGCGGGTCTCCCACGAAAGGGTCAGCTCCTTGAGTTTCAGGTAGGAGCCGTCCTCGATCCAACGCGAGGAGAAGCGGTTGTTGCCGGCCGGATCGCCGTAGACGACGCGCGGAATGTCGGTCTGCTGCCCCTCGGCCATCCAGCGGCGCCCCATGCTGGCCGCCTGGTTGGTAAAGCCCTTGCCCAGTTCGTTGTAACGGCGGGTTCCGTTGTAGACCTTGCCGCCGCAGCTGTACGAGAAATTGGCGAACAGCGAGAAACCCTTCCAGCTCATCCGGGTATGGAAGCCGCCGAAGAAATCGGGGTCGGCGCAGCCGAGAATCTCCCGGTCGCTGTCCGTAATGAGCTTGTCGCCGTCGAGGCTGCGGAAACGCACGTCGCCGCCGGTGTAGGGATAGCCGCTCAGGGTCGTCAAGCCCTCGGCTGCGGCCTGCTCCGAGGTGGCGTAAACGCCGTCGGCGCGGTGTCCGTAATAGGAGAAGGGAGCTTCGCCGACCTTGTTGATGAGCGTCACGCCGTCGCCGAGGTCGATGGTCTGCTGATCCTGACCGCCGAGGCTCATGATACGGGTCTTGTAATAGGCGATGTTGCCGCCGACGCGCCAGCGGAATTTGCCTCCGGTCAGCAGGACGCTGGCGCTGAGCTCCACGCCGCGCGACCGCATCGAACCGCTGTTCTTGTAGATGACGCCGGAACCGTAAACGGGCGAAGCCTTGGTATCGACGATCATGTTGCGGGTATATTCCTGGAAAATGTCGGCGCTCACCGAAAACTTGTCGCCCAGCAGCGAGAAGTCCACGCCCAGGTCGATGTTGGTCACGCGCTCGGGACCGATCTTCTGGTTGGGAACCCCGGCGCGGACCAGGCCGCTCACGTCGCGCAGCAGTTGCAGCATGTAGTAATAGCTGCCGTAGGCGCTGCTGTAACGGCTTGACGCTGTATTCGCCGCGCACCATCAGGTTGGAAACGCTCCGGCTGTCGCGCAGAAACGGTGCGTTGCTGATCTTCCAGCCCGCCTTGACACCGGGGAAGAGATACCAGCGGTCGCTGTATTTGCCGTAGGTCGAGGAGGCGTCCACGACCCCGATGGCCGAAAGGTAGAGCTGGTTCCGGAAATTATAATCGGCTTTCAGATAGACGTTCATCCAGTTCAGGAGCTCGGCGTAACCGCCCGAAGAGCGGCCCACGGAGGAGACGTTGGAAAGCGAGCGGTAGCGGTCGGTCGTCGTGTTGATGCCCGATCCGCTGCTGGCCTGCGTGCGCGACGAGATCATCTGCCACCCCGCTCTCAGGTCGAGGTTGTGACTGCCGGTCGAGAAATTGTAGGTCACGCCGACCTTGCCGAAATAGTCCCTCGACTCCGAGGAGCCGCTGCGCACCGTATTGAGGGCCAGGCCGCCCATCAGCGGGGCGATCGTGCCCGAACTCAAACCGCCGATGAAGATGTCGTCCTTGATGTAGCGGTAGAAGATGCCGAACGTGAAGTCCGCCTTCAGGTTTTTCAGGATATTGTAGTTCAGACCCGTGTTGACGAGGAAATCATAGATCTTGTTCTTGCCCTCGATGCCCGTCAGCATGGCCACGGGGTTGGAGACGTTCATCACGGGGTCGATCCGCGCATATTCGGTCAGGATGGCCCCGCGGTCGTCAACCTCGTAGATTCCGGTCAGCGGGGAGTGGGAATAGGCCGCCAGCAGCGGGTTGGTCTCGGGCGAAAGGCCCTGCTCCTGGAGCTTCATCTCCAGGAAATCGAAGGAGATCGAAGCGAAAGCGCTGAGTTTCTCGCTGAAATTGATATTGGTATTGCCGTTGGTGTAGAACTTGTCCCGCGTGGTTCCATCGACCACGCCGTTGCCCTTCTGGTAACCGGCAGTAACCAAATACTGAACCACAGCGTCGCCGCCGCGCACTTTGAGCATGTTGTCCGATACGAACGCGGGCGAATAGATCTTTTTCTGCCAGTCGGTGTCGAAACCGTAGCGCACCTTCTGTCCGGCGGTCATGTCGCCGCTCAGGAACGGGAACGCCTTGCCGATCTCCCCGGAATCCGCATAGTAGCTGCCGGCGATATCGGCGATGTAACGGCTGAAGTCGAGTCCCGAAAGCAGGGGCAGCGTCTTGTTAATGAACCCCACGCCCTCGACGCTCTGCAATTCGACCAGCGTCCGGCTGACCTTACCGCGCTCGGTCTTGATCATCAGCACGCCGTTGCTGCCGAGCGAGCCGTACGGCATTGCGTCGGCGCCCTTCAGGAAAGTGATCTGCTCGACATTGCCCAGGCTGACCGGTTCGAGCAGGTCGCCCGAAAAACCGTTGATGATATTCGACGAATTCTGGTCCGACAGGAAAGGAACCCCGTCAACGACCAGCAGCGGCGTATTCTGTCCCAGCAGCGTGCGGTTGCCGCGCAGGTTGAAGAAGGAGCCCTCCCCCACCATGCCGCTCTTGTTGCTTACGCGAAGACCCGCGAAGCGGCCCGTGAGGGCGTCGCTCGCCGTAAAATAACCGCGGTTGATGTCCTTGATGCCCACCGCTCCGGCCGAACCGATGCGGTCAGACATCGGGACTTCGCCGTCGGGCGAGGAGTAATGGTCGGTCGCCAGCGTGTTGGCCGACTGTTGGAGGTAGATCACCACGCTGTCCCGGCCGAGCAGGTTGACGCGGGCCGAAAAATAGCCCTCTTTCACCACGTTGAGAGTCGCCCGGTCGGAGAAGACCTTGGCCCGGAAAACACCTTTCGGACCGCTGACGACCGAACGCGCCAGTTCGTCGGAGCTGACCTGCGCCGCGCCGAGCGGCTTCCGGGTGTCGGCATCCAGCACGAGACCCACGATCTGACGGGCCGTCTCCCGATCCCGGTATTGCTGCGCCGCTGCTCGTCCCCCGGCAAAGAGTACGGACAGTAGCAAAATGTATTTGATGGAGTTACGCATTTTTCACTCTTTTTTGGGGTTAATAATTATCGGTCGGGGTGAGAACGATCCGTCCCACGCAGATCCGGCGCTTCTCGCCCGCGGTGAACTTGCCGGGAATGACAATCCGCAGTTCGAGCGGCTGGTATGTGCCGGTGACCTCGTATTCGGCGGAAAGCAGCCCGATCACATCGTTCCCGGTGGCCAGACCGTTGTCGAACGCATTGGCGACGATTCCTTCGGCACGTCCGATCAAGGTCATGTCGTTTTCGCCGTGGACCTGGTAAATGTCCAGAATGTCGGTCTGGTTGGCATTGTTGAACTTGTAGCTGACCAGATGGCACTGAATCTTGTACTTGCCCGGCATGACGCTGAGCGGGATATTCGTCAGCGATTCTTGATCGTAGGTGCAGCTCTTGAACTGGTAGTAGTTGTCCTGGAAATTGGTCGTGTATTGGAGGAAAACCGCCAATTTGTCGGGAACCAACCGGCTGTTCGCATTGTTGATCGTGCTTTTGTAGGAGTCGTAGGTTCCGGGATTCTTGGTGATGGAGCCTCCGCCGTCGATGATCTCCTTGCGCAAGAAGTAGGGATTGAACCAGAAGCTCTCGAAATAGACGCTGCGCGGAACGTAGCACCGGCTCATGGGATAGACGCGGCCGTTGCTCATCTCAACGGGATCGAGCACCGTCTGGTAATCGGTGCGGACATCCTTCCCGAGCACCGATCTCAAGGAACTGTTCGGCTGGAAATCGACCACCCCGCTGTGGAGCGACGCCTGCATCATCCAGTTCACCCACTTGACGGTGTCCTCCTTCGTCACTTCACGCTCGACGCTTTCCAGATACTCCGTCTTCTCCCGGAACATCGCCTCGAATGCCGCATTGTCCGGTGCGAGAATCGTATAGCGCACGCTTTCGTCGTTCAGGTCGAGATCGTTCAGCAGGTCGTTCTTCACGATCCACACCGAATCGTAAATGATCCGGCCGTTCTCGTCAACGCCTGTGATCGGGCTGTTCTCCTTGTCGAAAACCCGCAGGTTATGCGCGAAAAGCGTGTCGCGGAAGCGCGAATAGTCGTCGCCGACCTCTTCGAGCCACTGGTAAAGATTCTTCCGGGGCGTAAGCCAGTCGGCAGCCCGGTGGACGACCCCGTTTTCGAAGACCCGGTCGAGCTCCGAAAGCGCGACGCCATCGACGGTGTACCCCTCCGAGCCTTTTCCCACGGTGAGATATTTGCCCGCCAGAGTCCCCACGGTCGAAAGGCGGTCGAGATTACGGCTGAAAACCGTCGTGATCGAAATATGGTTGCGCACCAGGCGAATCTTCTCCGACGGGCTCATCGAAGCGACCCCGGCAGGCATCGGGTTGGCCGGAGCCCAGACCGTCACGAGGTCCGTGCCCGACAGAGTTTCCGTCATGCCGGTCTCGGCGACGAGCTTCACGAAGTCGGAATAGTCGGGCGTCTTCTCCAGATATTCGAGGACGCTCCCCTCCCTGGTAGCCGTTTCGCCGCCCGTATAGTAGTCGTCCACGGCGTCGATGCAGGCCGAAGCGGTCAGGAACGCCAGGCAGCACAACGCTTTTACAATCTTATTTTCAGGAATATACATAAGTTTCATTTTTTGATTCTGCCACAAATGAGGTTATTCCACGGGAACGAACACGATGCGGTCGAATCCGCAGGTCCCGCCGACGGAACCGACCGTAAACCGCACCGTATGGGCCTCCTCGCTGGTCAGCGTACGATTGCCCCACGATCCCACTTTGTCGCCGTTGACGAAGTTGCGGTCGCTGCCCATCGACACGTCGTCCCACAGGATGTTGCATTTGCCGCCGTAGTCGGCATCGTTCGACTTCTCGATCGTGAAGGTGTAGGTTCCGGCAGGAAGCACGGGGATGTCCACTTCGAGCCAGCCGATGTCGCCCATGTCCCAGTAGAGAGCGTCGTTGTTGAGATAGCGGCCGTTATCCACGTAGGCGCTGTAATACCACACCTGCGCACTGGTCGAGGGAATCGACTCCCAACGGATGCCGGGAATCGAGAGGTCGTTTTGAATCAGGTCGAATTTCTGCACCTCGCTGCCCTCGCTCTTCTCGGCGCGGTAGAAGGGAATCGCCTGGAATTCGACCTTGTCGGTCGGCTCCCACACCACGACGTAATGAGCCATGGTTTCCGGGAGCAGCCCCAGATTGTCGATTTCATGGACATAACCGTTCTTGGCCGGAATGTCGCGCCGTCCATCGACGATGCGGAAACTCTCCTCGCCGGCCTGGGGATTGAAGTCGATGGCGCTGCCCGTGTCGAGCACCGAAATGCCCTTGATCTCGGAACAGGAGTAGATCGTCATGGACTTATAGCCCGAGGGGAAGGTGGTCAGCTCGGCATATCCGTTCAGCTTGTCCATCATGTGATAGAGCATGAACTGATAGAGGTCCGACTCCTTGTCGGCCGGATCGCCGCCGCCGAACCAGGCTTTCAGGTCGTCCAGGCTGTTGATGCCGCGGCTGCGGAACACCTCGTCGGAAACGACCAGCACGGTCTTGTTTTCCCGGATGGTGGTCTCGTTGATCGTCCGGTAGGTGTTGTCGAGCCATTCATCGAACCCGCTGGCCCGGAGCGCCCCGGTGAAGATCGAATAATCGGAATTTCCGGAGATAATCCCCCAGACGCTCACGGTCAGAGGCTCCAGCAATTTGTCCAGCGTGTGTATCACGCCGTTGGTAGTCTCGATGTCCTTGCGGACGAGGAAAGAGGGCTCCTTGCCCTCGCCGTTGTCGATATAACGCTGCTGCGTCACGACATCGACCCCGGCCGTCAGGTAATCGCCGGTAAGGGTCGGCAGCGAAAGTTTCAGCATCAGGTTCGCGCTGGCCATCTTCGCACCGTTGATGATGTGGTAGCGCAGCAGGAAATCGACCTCGTCGTCCGGCATCTCGGCGATCGACTCGTAATCGGTCTTCTCCCGCAGATAAGTCCGCACGGCGTCGTTGTCGGCGACGAAGCAGGTAAACCGGCTGGCACCGAGGTTCATGGCGTTGTAGAGATCGACTTTGCGGAGCATCTCGACCCACATCGAAAATTCGGGCTGGCCGGAAAGCCATTCGCCGACAGGTTTCTCGTCGTAAGCACGGAACACCTGATCCTTGAACGGGTCGTTGCAGCTGCCCAGCAGCAGCGAACCCGCTATGATTGCTATGATTTTACGCATAAGGTCCTTTTGTTTGGTCGGTTAGGTTACAGGTAATAAGGGTTTTGCACGAGCACCCCGCCGCTGGCGACCATGTCGCTCTCGTTGATCGGCAGGAAATAGCCGTAGGTATTCTGCAATTTGGCTTCGTAGAGCGGACGGTCCTTGGCGGCCACGTTTTGAAGCAGCAGTTTGACCAGCTTGCTCTTGTACTTTCCGTCGTCGCGGATGGCCACCCGCACCAGGTCGAACCAGCGCTTGCCCTCAAAACAGAGCTCCCGCAGGCGCTCGTCCAGCACCAGGTCGATCATTTCGGACTGACTGGAGGGCATATCCGGGTGCATCGTGTATCCGGCACGCTCCCGGATCTGCCGGACAATCGCATAGGCTGCGGCCATGTCGCCCTCGCCCTCGCGCATGACCAGCGCCTCGGCGCGCATCAGAAGCACGTCGGCCAGACGATAGAAAATCCAGTTGGCGTCGCGGCGTCCGGATTCCCGCAGGTTACTGACGCCGCGCGCCGTTCCGGCATATTTCCAGATTTTGCCGCTGGACTCGATATAACTGCCCCCGTCTCCGCGCTGATCGGATTCATCGGGAAACTCGTTGAACTTGGCGACGGCGGCGTCCGAAACGGCATAGTTGTTCGCATTGGCGCTCTCATTGTAAAACCACGCGAAAAGCGAATTGTTTTGGAGCTGCATGCCGTCCCACTGCAACTCGATGATGCTTTCGGAGGAGTTTCCCGGGTAATAGAGACCGTACCAGTCGTCCGTGGAGAGCAACGTATAAAGGCCCGATTTCTCAATATTTTCACACATGCCGATCGCCTCGTCGTACTCCCCGAGCCAAAGGTAGATGTCGGCGGCGAGGGCATAGAGCGCCCACACCGTAGCCCGTCCCTTGTTCTCCCACGAACCGGGATCGTAAGCCACCGGGATCAGCTGCGCACATGCGCGGAGGTCTGCGACGACGGTTCTCAGAATATCCATGCCGTCGCTCTTCGGAATCCGGAACTCCTGCCGGTCGTTCAGATAGGGTTCGGTGATATAGGGCACGTCCCGGAAGGTGCGGACCAGGTAGAAATAGCAGAGCGCCCGCACCCACTTCGCCTCGGCGATATACGCTTCGCAAGCCCTGTCGGTAAACGTCTTGTCGCGCGGCAGCACGTCGGCCGCATACCGGATGACCGCATTGCAGCGGCCGATGGCGTTGTAAAACGGCTGCCATTTGCAGATCGGGTTGTCGGACTTTATATCGAGCCCCTTGACGGCCAGCATATTCTCGTTGGAGGTCAGGCCGGGGCCCAGCTCCACCACGTCCCCGCGCAGCTCACCCCAGCGAACCAGATATTCGAGGCTGCTGCGGAGCTGCTGGTAAGCGCCCATCATAACGGCATCGACCTCCTCCTTGTTGTTCCAGAACTCGTCGATCGGCTGTTCGTTCTCGGGTCGCACATCGAGCCAGTCGTTGCATCCCGAGGCCCCGGAAACCGTCAGAAGCAGCAGGAGTGTTTTCAGAAGATTGAAAAAGTATCTCTTATTCATAACTCGCACAATTTAGAAGCTAAACGAAATGTTGAACGCGATTTTTCGGGCAGGCGGCGTACGGCTGGTGTCTATCGCCAGACCGTAGGCACCCGCTCCGACGCCCACCTCGGGGTCCTGTCCCGAATAGTCCGTCAGGGTGAACAGGTTGTAGGCCGTGGCGGAAAGCACCATGTTCATCAGCCCCAGTTTCCGGCAAAAATTCTGGGGAACGCGATAAGTCAGCGTAATGTCCTTGACCTTCAGGAACGACCCGTCCTCGACGTATTTGCTGGAACCCATCGAGTTGTAGTTCACGCCCCACAAGGCACGGGGCACGTCGGTCTGGTCGCCTTCGTAGCGCCAGCGGCGAAGCACGGCCTTCGACTGGTTGTTACCGGTGTTCATATTTTCAAGGTCGTGACGCACCATATTGACAATGCTGTGTCCGAGACGGAAATGCAGCGAAGTGCGCAGCTGCCAGCCCTTGTACTTCAGCACGAGACTTCCGCCTCCGGTGAGCGTCGGGAACGAAGAACCGAGGTATACGATGTCCTGCTCGTCGATCACGCCGTCGTGGTTCAGATCCCGGTACTTGGCATCGCCGGGGCGCATGCGGGTGGTGCCGCCCACGCGGATGGGAACCGTATTGCCGTTGACATCGCGGATAAGCTCGCCCTGGGCGTCGCGGGCCAGCGTCTCGTCGTAATTCTGATAAACGCCGTCGAAAATATAGCCGTAGATGGAGCCGATCGGGTTGCCCTCCATGATCTTCCGGGGGTAATTGCCGTTTCCGATCGTGTATTTCTCGGCGATCATGCTTTCGGGCAGCGAGGTGATCTCGTTGACGTTGCGCGAGAGGTTGATATTGGAGAGCCCCAGCCGGAAAGCGCCTATTTTCACGATGTCGTTCAGGCTCACCGAGAACTCCCAGCCGCGGTTGCGGATGTCGCCGCCGTTATACCGGCGCACGGAGCTGTAACCGGTCGTCGATTGGATGCTCATGTTCTCCATGATCAGGTCCGAGGTTTTCTTGTCGTAGTAGTCGAAACTGAACCGGATCATATTCCGCTTGAAGGCGCCCTCCAAACCCAGGTTGTACGAGGAGACGATCTCGGGCCTGAGGTTGTCGAGCTGCATTTGGTTGGGCTTGATCGAAGGACGGTCCATATAGGCGTCCTCGTATGCGAACGTACCCGTAACGAAACTTGCGGCCGGAACGCGCTCGCTCTGTCCCCAGCTGGCTTTCAGGCGCAGTTCGTCGATCCATTTCGCCTCCTTCATGAATTTTTCGTTGTTGATTCGCCAAACGGCGGAGAGCGAAGGACGGATGGCCGACCAGCGGTTGTTGCGGCCGGTGTTGGAATTGGCGTTCAGACGGCCGGCGATGTTCAGGGCATAGCGTTCGTCGTACACGTAGTTCAGACTGCCCGCGAATCCGAGCGTACGCCGCTTGGCCCAGGCCGAATTCATCTTGATGATCTTGCCTTCGGACGAAGGCGAGCTGACCGCTTCGGCGCCGCTGCCGGTGGTCGTGATGCTGTAACTGTTGTTGTTGGTGGCTTCGATCTGCTCCTGAAGCGTCGCCTGAATGCTGTGCCGGTTGATGTTCACTCCGTAGTTGATATTGACATCGGCATAGGTTACGGCCTTGTTGGACTGCGCTTCGAGACCCTGGTTGTAATTCTGATTGGACCACTTCACGTTCATCACCGACGAGGGCAGGAAACCGTTGGTGCGGACGGCCGTGAGACGGTAAGAGATATTGGCCTTGATGTTCAGACCCTGAACCGGCGCATAGTCGATGCCGAAATTGGCACCCACGGTGCGCGCCTTGGTCCGCTGGGTCGATTCGAGCACGTGGGCGAGCGGATTGGGGAACGTCTTCTGGATGGAGCCTTCGGGCGTGCTGAAATACTCGCTGGTCGGATTTCCATACTGGTCCAGCACCCAGGGGCTCACGTTGGGCATCTTGATCATGGCCGTGTTGCGCACCGGCTTTTTCAGCTGGTCGTTGATGGCATAGACCGAATTGGCCTCGTTCGTCGCATTCTCCGTCGCGCCGATGGCCAGGTCCTTGGACGTGGAGCCATAAGGCTGGTTGCGCGTCGATTCGGTGTAGTCGAATTTGGAGGAGACGCGGAACTTCCGCGAGAACTTGATCGTCAGGTTCAGGCGCGAGGTGATGCGCGCGAAGTCGGTCGCCTTGGTCGTACCGTCCTGATCGAGGTAGTTCAGCGAAAAGCGGTAATTGGCCACCTCGCCGCCGCCGTCCATCGCAAAGTCGGTCGTGGAGGTAAACGCATTCCGGGAAATGAGATCCAGCCAGTCGGTATTGCAGTTGAACTCGTTAAAATATTCGTAGGAACGGTCGTAGAGGATGTCCTTCTGGTTGGTCAGCGTCCTCACGCGCTGCTGGTCGTAGTCGCCGTCCTTGATCCAGTTCCACATGGCGTCCTGCATCAGCGTCACGTACTCCGGACCGTTGAGCAGCGGAATCGGCTTGGGATCGAACGCAAAGTCGAATTTCTGATTGAAGGAGAAAACGGGCTTATGCACGCCGCCCTGCTTGGTGGTGATCAGCAGCACGCCGTTGGCCGCACGGGGGCCCCAGAGCGCGGTGGCCGCCGCATCTTTGAGGATCTCGATCGACTGGATGTCGTTCGGCGAGATATTGAGCAGGGAGCCGAAATCCTCCACGTTGGCATCGCCGAAGTTGAAATCCTCGTCGATGTCGTTGTCCTGCGGGATGCCGTCGATCACGATCAGCGGTTCGTTGCTGGAGTTGAGCGACGCCGAACCGCGGATGCGGATCGTGGAGACCGTACCGGGATCGCCCGACGCCGCCACGATGTCGAGATTGGCCATTCGGCCCTGAATCATCTGGTCGATGGAGGTTACGCTCATATCCTCGAACTGCGTCACGTCGAGAAATTCGGTAGCCGTACCGAGGTTCTCGCGCTTGACGCCCTGGTCGTTCTTACGCACGATCTTGCCCTCGACGACGATGGACTGGATCGACTTGGCATCCTCTTTCAGACGCACGTCGTAGACCCGTTGCCCGGTATAGGGGACCTTCTGGGTGATATAGCCCACGAAACCCGTAACGATGGTCAGCTCCTTCGCGTCGGCGGGCACGCTCAGAATGTATTCGCCCTGAATACCCGTTACGGCTCCGACGATAATTCGCTGATCCTTGTTCTGCAAGTAGACCGTGGCGCCCGGCAGCACGCCCTGGCTGTCCGACACGACACCGCGCATCGTATAGCTCTCCTTCTTCTGGCTTTTGGCGCTTTTGGAGGATTGCTGCGCCTGTGCCGGAGAGAAATACGGCAGCAGGCACATGGCGGCCATTATTAGTAGAAGTGAAAAGTTTTTCATCATCCGCTGGTATGTAGTTTTGATTTTGGTTCTGACTTAGTTTCCGTACATCGTGCGATAATCGAAGCAGGTGGTGATGGAATAGGTCGCACAGTTGGTGCGCAGATTGATCACCCCGGGTTCCGTCGTGATGGAGTTGCCGGCCATGTCGGTAATCGTCAGCGACTCGGGATTCTCGGGATTCCACGCGATAGCCATCGTCTTGGCATCGACCTCGTTCTGGTACTCCGACAGCGTGACGTAGGTTCCCGAATAGGGCTCCTCCGTCGCTCCCTCGGGACCGAGCCCCGGCAGCAGGTAATAGTTGAGCTTGTTTTTCTTCAGCGGCACGAAATAGTACTGGAGATATTTCCGCAGCTCCGTCACGTCGCCATCGACCACCTCGGGGATCATTCCCGCCG
>ENA-OOZT01001952-OOZT01001952.1-human-gut-metagenome-genome-assembly--contig:-NODE-1952-length-12729-cov-2.656620_pt1 | contig 12729 bp, 11 predicted proteins | sample MGYA00241192_ERZ501407 | MGnify/ENA primary metagenome ERZ501407 (study PRJEB25962, sample SAMEA2042911) | human gut metagenome | biome: human gut; feature: human-associated habitat; material: faeces...
GCCGCTCAGGTCAATACTTCTCAAAGCCATCGGCCGGAACCTGTTCAAAGACCGGCAGCCGATATGGATTATACCCACTATCGTTCCGGCTCGGTGTCCTACACGCTTTCTTCCCATGGCGGAATGGAACAGCGCCTTTATATTCCGGAGTCGGTACTCGACCTCTTCAACGAGGAGTTCGACTACCGGGAGGTTGCCAACAGCCGCGAGTTGACCGACATGGCCGTAGCGCTGTTTGTAGGGATGCTCGATACGCCCACCGTATCTGCCGGAGGCAGTGGCGGAGGTTCGCAAAGCGATCTTCCCTGGCGGGACAAGGAAGATGACGACCTGCAATGGGCCCGCCGCTGTGCACGTGCTGCTACCCTCCTATTGGGCAAGAAACCAAAAACAGGATTAAAACGATAAAGTCATGGAACAAACATACACATTTCACTCATCTCCCAATATAAGGTAACAATGATCCGGCTATATATAAGTTTTCACTTCACAATTATGCGTCATCTTGTGTTATGCTCCTATATGTAATAATCCCTAATAAGATATGCGATAGCAGAACCGTTGGATATCAAACCATTTAGGACTTCCACATAAGCGACTCTTAAAACATCATCTCTACGAATGGCCTCCCTCGTCTTAGCATCATCATATAAATCCTCAACGGCATTTTGCCATCGTATCATCGAACGCCTATCTCTTGATGACTGACGAAGAATAGCTTTATCTATATGTCTTAAGCAATCAGGCATAAGCCACCTAAAACCAATCTTGCAAACAAGCCAAGGCAGGTAAGAAACGCCCTCTTGAGGTAGTATATGCAAAAGTTTATAGATATGTTCATTCGCGCCATTAACGATTTCCCAATCTTCAAGCAAACTGGGTTTCATCACATCAAAACTAAGCATGAGCGAAGGAAGAACTTCCATAGCATTATTCTTCCTATACCACTCAAACATAATCTCCCACAACTGCCAGAAAGAATCTTTATTCGCTGGAGTGACCATATAGCAATAGTGGTTGAATATTGAACCTATCGGACTCTCACGCCCGTCATAATGATACCTAGTCTGTTTCAGACTTGACGCCAACCATATTTTTTCTATAAACTTACATCTCTTCTGGGGCATCGCAACCATATATACAGCACAGAACTCCTCTATTCGCATATCTGGCATTCTCACGACGTATCGATCAGACATTTTATCCGTCAAAGCATCCATGAATTGTTTACAATAGATAAATGCCATCTTGTCTATAATCGTATCCTCTATATCTGTAGGAATCAGTTTGCAAACATGCGCGAATTTATCAACATCGTCTCGTTTATTTTCAGTATTGTTAATATACTGCAAGATAATTTTCTCTGCTAATTCTTTATGGTTAATCCAGATCAACGACTTGAAGGAGTTCTCAAAACGAATAAACAAAGAGTCATTATCATCTATAGCATCAATCAATCTCAATACTATTTGCAACAATTGCCCGTCATCAGGCAGACGGTCAAGCAAATATACAAGCCCATCAGAACTATACTCCGTGTACGGCTGAAACATTCCAGATTCCGCGAATCGAGCCGTCTCTTGAACAATAGCTCCATAGCACCATGCTCGTTCTGCTTTGTTCAGGTTTTCCCAATGTTTCTTTACGCCCAACGCTGCAACCAGTCCTTTTGCTTCAAACACACCACCTTGGTCTTTATGTAAGCAATATGCTTCACGCCACTCATCAATAACTTGTTCAGAATCCTCATCGTAGCGTGTTCTGGAGAGATTACCCGTCGATAGCATCTTATTGAATTGGTTACTAAACTCCTCATTTTGAACCGCTTCCTCTTTTATATCCTCGGAAGGACTCCCTTGTAAAATGACTCCCTTATCCGTCTTGCCTATAATTTCATACTGAGCGATATCCATACGACCGGCAGATACTTTCTCCAAATAAGTAGTGGCCGTTTCCTTCAGATGCTTGACAAGTTTTCTAAATTCGTCAGCAAATCCCTCAGTTATGGACATTCTCAGGATTATGCCCTCCAAATCCTGTTTTCTATGCGATAACCGATAACTATCAGCCACCTCTTTTTGAACATTCTTGGATGCAAGGGGACTTATCATGGGCTGCATTAGCTCAGCGCTTAGTCTGGTTTTATCCCATAATATGAAATCTCTACAACTATAGATAGGCATGGCTTTCATGCCGACAAATATCGGAAATCTTGTAGCGACACTGGCCAATACTCCCCAAGCGCTTACATTGTAACACATTCTGTAAACAAAATCAAATACAGCCAAAAGATTCTCCTTAGAGGGAGCATACTTAGCACCATCAATATTGTTTTTGATGGAGTCCATCATCCACTTCTCAAATGTCATCAAAAGGCTTTCTCTCACGTGTGATTGGGAATTTCGTCCTCTGTACTCACGCCACAGATAGGCATTGCCTAAGAGGGTTCTTTCATTACCATCTACTACAACTTTTATTTCCTCTAATTTCTGTGTATGCCTGCGTTTGGGCTTCTCTATATCATAGTTAAGAATTTCACAGAGAAACCCAATTGCATCTGCCGGGTGAGAATAGAAGAAACATTTGTAAGAAGTCGTCAATCCGCTGGATTGATGAATCATGGGATAGTAATCGTGTACGATTCCTTCATCATCAAGCCATTCCTGCCTGATTAGAGCTTTATATATATCGGGATATGTATTAATAAAGCCCATGGCTTCTACACCCTCACTGAGCAGGAGGAACTTTTTAATAATGTCGTACTTATAAGAATCAACCTCTAACGCCTTTTCAACCCACATCTTAATCTGTTCTGGATTCTCATTCATCCACTTGAAAAGAAGGCGTATTACATTCTTGTCTGGGTCCTCAAGTATTCTATCATCAGCAAGAGTCTGATTTACGTCATCTGCTAATATGGTAAAAACATATTTTTTTAAATTGGGAGCATCCTGCGCAGAAAAACTGACAAGCTCGCATTGCAGTAACAATGGTATCAAATTGCTTCTATATGCGTTGAAGGCATCTCTGTTCTCATATAGGAATGTAACGAAGGTGTACCATCCCTTCCCTGAAGGGAGCATAAAAACAGAATTTCTTAATTTTGATTCTTCATCAATCATTCTATGACTCTCAAAAAACTCTTTAGCACTCCAGTCCACTTTTCGGAACATATACGATAATGCGACCGACAATCTCCCTAAAAGCAAATTATTGTCTTTCAAAAGGAGGTCTTTTATTGAAGCAAGGAATGATGCTCCTTTATCAGAAATAAGGATAGCATAGAACAAGGCATCATAGAACACATCATCCAAGCGGAGCGAAAGACTCTCTCTAATAAAAGCATCAAGATTTCGATCTTCCTCAGAGATATGTGTCTCAATATACTGGCGGAACATGTTTCTTGAAGCAATGTTCGAATCTATGTTCTGATAGAACTGTGCAAGACTTATTTCACCTGTTTCAACCTCACGATAATTATTATCAATATAGCAATACAAGCCCCAATCAGTTAATATATCATGTCCGGGGCGCAATAGGCCTTGCGCTGGCTGTCCAACAAGAATATCATCATCAACAAGTGACTTTACAGCATCCGTCATCTCACATTTCACCAAATTCATACCTATATGGGACGTTCTTCTTGCCACATCAATAAGAGCTTTTATGCGCTGACTGGCCTCTTCAGGCTTCTTTCCTGATACAATTTGTCGGCAAAGTCTATCTTTGAATTCACTTTCTTTCAAAGTGCCTGCATTTGCTATAGTTGCAATGGAACAAGCAGTATTCAGATAGAATGGGTTTCTTAGGATATGTCGGGTCTTATCTGATGAACAGTATGGTCGAATTTGAGGAATATCTCTTTCCACTTCCATCAATTCGTCTTCACTAAGAAGCCCTATATCTATAACATAGTCATCTGTGACAATAATCCCATTACATGCCAGACACAACCTAAATTGATCAAGAGAATTTTTCCGAATTGTGAAGACTATTTTTACTTCTTGATTCTCGTTCAGAAGATTCTCTATGAATAATACTGCTGTATCAGTATTGCCATTCAGCATTCGTTCAGCACTTTCCACGAGTAACACTTTACCTCCATCTCCCCATATGGGTGATTTGAAAAGTTCAGGAAGTCTGCTTGTTATATTCCAATTTACCAGTATGTCTGATTCTTTTGATTCATCAAGGTCATCACCCAACACCGCCACAGAACGATATTTATTATTTGCTAACACTTCTTTAGCAAGAGCTGATTTACCTATACCAGCTTCACCGGTAATGATAACGATATTGCCTTTGTCTAAAGAAGAAGTTATCTTATCTTTATATTCTTGACGGGATAGTTGTATCTTTCCAACAATCTTATTTTTGATGCGTTTAAGAACAAACTCAGTGTTCTCAACCAGATTATTGTATTGATTGATAATATGTTGACACAGTTCAATCGGGATTAGCGGTATCTCAGCCCAACCTTCACCTTTAATGACCTCATTAATTTTCTGCAACTTCCAACCAATAAATAGATTTCTCTCTTCCTCAACCCTATGAATAATGCCAACGAGGTATTTTTCTCCATTGGAATCAACAAATACGCCAGAGCCGGAGAAGCCGCTTTCCATATACTGCATTTCCATTCCGTCTTTTCGCTCCTCGCCAAGTTTAACATAGAGTTCATTACCCACCTCGCTCTCTTGTGAAATATAACAGTTGTTTTCTATCCTAAGTTTATGATCGATTGCATTTGACGGGAAACCATCTATCTCACACGGGTAGCCAGAACCTTCAAACGTAGCACACTTCACATTGGCAGCTATTGCCATGGCAATATCCTCAGGAAGTTTCATTACACAAATGTCAAATTCCTCGGTTGGCGAAATTGCCATTTCTGTAGGGATGACTTCATTCTCTTTGCCATCAATATCTGTAATAACAACGGCTTTTTCCCCCGGATGTTTATCGCACACGTGAGCCGCTGTAAGCAGATAATAACACTCATTATGTTTGACCAACACAGCACTACCTGTGTCGTTAGCTTTAAGCTTAACTGTAAAGTCGTAGTTCTTATTCATGTTACTCAAAAGTGAAGTTGGCATCATAAACAACGTTTAGATTCCCACAATCATCGTTTGCAAAAATCTCCTTTAGTTTTAAGTTCATCTGGGTGAAATGCAATTCACAACCCATCGGGTTTGCGGCAATCAATCTAGCTATAGTTTCTTTGTCAGGTAGATGATATCTATTTGCACCATTGCCAGAGATAACATATTTGGGACAGATAATATCTTTCAAGAAAAAGAATGAGCTATTCCTACAGCTACCATGATGGGGAATATGCATAAGGTCAAACTTAAAGTTCCCATCCTTCAACATATTTGCATTCTTCAAGCCATCAGACAAAAGAGATGAACATGAATCAGCAGAAAACAGAAGGTTATAACCGTGATAGCTTAATACAAAAGCAATACTACTATTATTTTTTACTTCATTGTCTTCCTCGTACTGCATCAGATCGAAGTCCTTAAATTTCTTGTTATAGTCCCATTCTACGCCTTTAATAAGTCCATCTGCTGTTTGTATGGCATCTCTAAATTCTCTGTTATTCCACCATTCTATATAGCATTTCTTCGCGTTCTCGTCTGGTGCCACTACGGTTATTGTGGCTTCAGATAAAATTGAAGTATGTCCTGCAAATATATCCTGCCTAACGTTTACATGCTTTTCTTTAAGTAAGTCGCGTAATTCTTTTCCGCCATGATAGCCTATTGTTCCTGTGCGCTGTACTTCATAGTCTCCTTTACCACCATAGTTCATCCAGACCTCTTTTAACCGTTCATGTTGAGTTTCAAAGAATTCTGTGTCGTTGATAAAATTATAAAGCCCTCCTATATGGTCATTGTCAATATGTGTTATTATCCACAAGTCTATCGATTCCCCCTCGCCGAATAAAAATTCAAGCTTTTTCTTAAGGTTGTCGGTATAGCAGAACTCTCGCGAATGAATATCCCCACCATCCACAAATATATTATGCACACTGCCATCTTCTCCCGTAAAACGGATGATAATAGCATCATAATATTGCATAGGTATATATTCTACAGATAACATAACTATAAGCTTTCGTGTTCAAATCATTGTAACTTCTTAATTACTATATTATTCGTCTAATTCCCCTTCTTCAAAAAGAATAGAGCTCACGTATTTATCAAAGTCTCTTCGGGACAGGCAATCTTGTATAATGCGATACTTCTCAGATTCCGTTTCTACAAGTAATTAGCTAGAGAACCTCTTATTTCCAGAATTTACAAGTATTGCCAATTTGCCAAAACCCTTAATTGCCCCATATTGCTCATCCATTACTGAAACATAGCTTATTTAGTTGATTACATAATAAATTAGGAAAATTTATAAAGTTCCGTCTCCTATATTGCGACACTTATACATATTGACCGTATATTCCCTTATTATTTAAGTTTATGAACACAAGCTGCAATATTCAGGATTTTTTTCCTCAGCAAAATCATAAACGTAAAGCTCTTACATCACATGATTTATAAGTATTAGAGCCGTGCCTCAGCCCTAATACTTACTTGTTTTGATTAATACGATTTTCTCGTTTTCTCACCTGTATTTGCGGCTCAATATCACTTAAACTAGTTATATTATCCAAATTTATTCTCGCTCGTTGTATGTTTTGAGACAACATATTCTGCATCGATTTATTGTCGCCAGCATTAAATGCCAAATAATAATTCAGCTTCACAGCAATAGCATATTTTAGACATTCATTTTTACATATTGCATTGCTGTACGGATATATTCCTTATTGCCTTCGAGATCTATGTCCAATGACAAAAAGCACAACATAAATAATCTGTACTCCTCTATGTTATCTGATTTAATTATCGAGTCTATTTCCTTTTTTATTATTCTTTCCAAAAAACATCCAGAAGAACAAGGCCATCATCATAACGCCGAATATCATTGGTATAACTCTCTGAACACGTCACTCCCTGTTTGTCTGCTTTTATGTCATAAAGGTTCAAGCTGGTGTGATTCTCAGTTTTGCATGGTCCGTCGCAAAACGCACATTGAGTGAAGTCTTGGTTAGCTCTTCGCCGGTCACCTGATCAAACAGTGTTCGTTCGTCCGTCTTTTCGAACCGATATTTGTAAAACATAAAATTCGCCATACTACAATGTGAAATAATGATGGATATACATTATGGTAATGCTAGGTTGTAAATATGAATATAAAGTTAAGCATTTTTGCGGAATATCTCTTTATTCGTCGATAAGTCAGGACCTATTGCACCATACTCTACCTTTAGAGTGTAGCATACTAAAGGTAGAGTTCATAAATTTGCAAGTACAATGAAAAGCAAGATAGACATTCAATTCGGGGCACGAATTGCGGAGTTGCGTAAGCAACTTAATATATCGCAGGAGGAACTTGCTGAACGCTGCGGTGTGCATAGAACGTATATTGGGTCTATTGAACGTGGGGAGAAATCCCCTACCCTTAATACAATAGAAAAGTTTGCACGAGGATTAAATGTGGAACTTATAGATTTGTTTAAGTAATGCCAGCAAAGAATCCGTTACCCCAAAGTATCTCTCGGAAGATATATAAAACCGGCCAGACACGAGGCGCAGATGATGATGTTATATTTCAGAACCGTGTCGGCAGAAATAGTACCGTACTCATTCCTTTTCATGAGTATTTAGTCTGTAGGGTTGCGCCAACTAATGAAGGCAAGTATGAAAATGGTTATATTGTTCTCATCAAGCCTGAGGACTATTTTACAGAAGGTATTGATGGTATATTAACTGAATATGGCCTGACATTAGGGAAAAACCTTCTTGTCTTTTATGAGACAAGACGTCAGTGGGTCGATTATCCCCCTTTAGACACATGGAGCGTTCCTTCTTCTCGTGTTTCGCCACTTGATGGGGAGTATATTGCGCGTATTCCCGCCACAACTGCAAATGAAGATGGCGATAAGATAATAGTGGGTTATAATTCCTCTTCCTTAAAAGGAGCCGGCATCCGCGTTTATGAATATGCGGACACCGAGACTATAGGGTTATGTAAGATTCAACTGGAGTATGCCTTCTGGCAATGCTACGACATTAACAGTTTTATCGAGTTTTCTGATGACTCAGAGGCGATGTCTGCAAGAAAACTGAATATAGAAAAGCTTGCAAGAGAGAAAGGCTTGGCCGACACAAAGAAGCTTATCGAATCACGTATACTAAACCATAAAGGACAAACAATCTGCCCTCTGTGCTTAAAGAGAATCTCCGCGATGAGTTTTGGAGACAAAATGCAACAAGCGGAGGGTCGAGATGTCCCAGATCTCACCGTAACTGAAGTAAGCCTCTTCCATATTAGAGAATTAAGAACAGGTGAGTTTAACCACAGGCCTTATAATTTAGGCTGGGGGCATCACCATTGCAATGTTGTCGTAAAGGATTCAGGGATTTTTGAGACTCTCCAATGGATGAGAGAAGTACTCCTGGATAACGATAATTATAGCTTAGAAAATCGTTGATGTCCCAAGTTTAGCTTCTATTGCCTGGTACCAAGAGCGATCTATTTCCATTCCAACAGAAAGTCTTCTCGTATTGCGGGCTGCTATAAGTGTGTTTCCAGATCCGGCGAAACAATCAAGAACAATATCTCCTTCATAACATGAGGATGTAATACAATGCTGAAGAAGCGAAAGTGGTTTTTCAGCTGGATGCTTCCCTCGATACTGCTTTACTGAAGGGAATGTCCAGATGTCGGTAAACTCAATTTGGGCATTCACCATAAAGGGTCTAATGGCATCTTCATAATCCGGCAGAGCGATTCCATCTATCTTCTGAAAAGCGTCAGACATTTTTTGATACTGCTCTCTATCTGGGATATTCCTTCCACTCTCCCAATTGCAAACCGCGCCCCCATGATTTACTTTGCCATAGGCGCCAATTATTTCAGTTAATTGATTGCAAGTCAAGTGACATCTCTTACGATAGTCTTTGAGAAGATTTCCAAAGGTTGATCTATTAAGATTACCTTCTCCTGCAGACTCAAAGAAAATAATCCTTTCAGAGTGAGGATACCATTGACGTAAAGCTTCTTTCTTCATCTTGCCCTTCCAACCATCGTAACCGGGCTCATTTGGTTTAGTCCAAGTTATATGAGCAAGAACATTAAAATACTTAGACAGTAATAGTTCGAGCTGTGCCTCCATCGCAGAAGAACAGAACATATAACCACAACCGTTATCTCTTAACACCCTCTGCCACTGCTTCGCAAACATCTCCATCCACGCAAGAAAATCTTCGTCAGTCTTAAAAGAACGATCATTGACAATATTGTCTTTCTTGGTACTATGATAAGGCGGATCTGTCAAAATTAAAGAAACCGACTTATCGGGAATCAACTGCAGAGCATTAAGTGCGTCATCATTAACAATCATGGCGTCACTAAATATATGTTGTGGACAACTGCTTGAACCAAGCCGTTCAGCAATAGCGTCGAATTCTATTTGTCTCCTACTCATAAATCAATCCAATAGGTTCTGCAAAGATAATACTATTTATCGGAATTGCTATCTATCGAGTGCATAATTGGCCGCATTGTGAACTATTCTTCCGCAGCCGCTTCACTGCTTCGGGGAAACAGGCATAGCGTCAACTGAATGACACATAGAAGCAGGCCATAGTAACCTTGATATACTAATTAAGCGGTACTTTACACGAGCCTTGACATTTTTCTTCTCGGCCATAACCTCTTTGTCTTGTAAATGCTGAGGATTGTATTTGCCTCGAGGAATATCACGGAATATGATAAAGATACATATTTACATTAAAACAAATCTAACAATTAGGCAATTGTTGTTCAGATACTTTTAAGCGCCGCATCATAAAATCGATATACGCTCGATTCATTCGTGCCATAAGACGATTAAAACGTGTGAATAAATTTATCAACTGATGGGCCTCCATAACAACTTTACTTTCATTTATAGGTTCATGCCTTGATGCATACAACTGATCAGCATCAATATGGACTTCAATATTTCGTGTTTCTTTCCACCATGAATCCCGAGTAGCAATACGACCAAGGTCCGACATTATATCAATATATTCGGCCTGAAAACCGGGAAACATTGACATAATTTCACCGAGCTTCACGCTATAAGAATCTTTGCGGTTTTTCTCCGCAAATCCATATAGTTTTTTGAAGCTCTCATTAAGCTGAACCTGCAGCTTGCCTCTGAAGAAACTTTTTTCATATAAATTTGACGCCATAATGAACGATTTAGTCAATACGACGCAATCACAGAAAGAAAATCCTATAAAACTGCCAACCTCAATAAAGATGCGAGATATCTTATTAAAATCCGAATCGGGAGAAGATCTAACCTCCTCCATACATTGATGCATACCTTCTATAGAATCGGAAAAGTCCTTAATGGTTGCATCTGCCATTTTACAAAATTCCACTCGTTCTTGAGGAGAGAGTATTTTGTTGTTATAACGTACCTCTTCAATCATAGTGATATATTTCAAAACAGTTCTTTGGATTAAATATATAAAATATTCTCCGGACTAATAAAAACAACATTACTTTATCCCCGTATTCATATATACGTTCATTAAAGTAAAGCCAAAATGAGGGAAGAAAAGAGATGGCTGCGCCATGAAAAGGGTCTCAACCATTTTTCTCTTTTGGCTGCAAATCTTATAAGCAATCCGGATGTAAAGGTCGGTCCCCAACGGCCACTCCGATCAGACACAAGTTCCCACGATTGGAACTCCAAAATATCCGTGAATCCATCCTCGATTTTACAGCCCGTTTTGGCAAAATAAACCCCGACGCCCTATCTTTGCAGACGAGGTCAGTCGGGGCTCCAAAAGGCTGTTTTTGCCTCTTTTCCCTCTGTTTGGAGAGAGTCTAAAAAAACGTTAAATCTTTGATTTTTTTGCGAAAAAACAAGTAATTTTTTGAGGTTCCCATCTTTTAAACCATAAACAATTGACAATCAATAGATATACGATACTGCATCGCAAGCAGACAAAATTCATCAATACCACGAAAACTTATCAAAGTCATAGGAAAGATGACTATCCAAATATCGGATGGCATAATGTTTTTTATAAGGTGACCCATATCTTCGGAACTAATCGATGCGATTACGCATGACATCTATTCAAGCTCGCGAATGAAACTAGGTTGGTTAGAACCGAGCCGTTGGGCGACCGCGTTCTGAGATGCGAGCTTTCCGAGCGAGAACGCCAGCGAGCCGGGTACGGCGGTATGGTCGCCGGGCTGCGCGAGTTCAGGAAGGGGGGGGGCTGCACATCCGCATCGCCGTCTAGTCTAACCGGAAAAACCTCAGGCATCTCCGAAATACGGCTCGGATAAAAACGATACGATTCTGCCGGCGCGCTATTTCGAAAATGAGCGTACCGGCTTTTTAATCGGGACATCTCCATACGCCTCTTTTGGCGTAGTCCGCCAAACCTTTCATATAAACCGTATACATCCGTACGCACCAAGACTTCCGATCAAAATCCCAAGGCAAGACTCCTCCGCACAGAAGCGACCTCATCTTTCTTCTCCAGATACACGTCAATATCGGAAAAGTGTCGGAAATTCCACAATGCACATCTTTCGGCGCTCGGGCGAAGCTCATCGACCTTTCGGGCTGAAAAAAGCACGCGGCGAATGACAAATCACAAGCTCATTAAAAAAACTCGTCATCGCCTGTAAATTACAAATAATTTGATATTTTTGCCTAAAATACTTATTTCATTCAGGGGAACATCGACCGATCCGGCCCTAACCGCCCGGAAAAGCGCTGTATCTCCCGCATGTCATCCGATGGAAAAGCGACCCTTTCAGAATCCGACAGAACAAATGCTCGACCGCTTCCGGCAGGGCGATGCCAACGCATTCGCCAGTCTCTATCGCACCCACTGGAATCAGGTTTTCCGTTTCAGCCGCCTCTACCTGAAAAACGACGAGGATGCGGAGGACGTCGTACAGGAGGTGTTCATCCGTTTGTGGCAGATTCACGAACGCATCCACCCCGACGGCAATTTTTCGGGACTGCTTTTCATCATCACGCGCAATCTGATCTTCAACCGCTTTCATAAACAGATCGACCCGTTGAGTTTCAAGGTATCCGTCCTCGCAGCCCTCGAATCGTCCGACGACATCGAATCCGAAGTGAGCGCCCGCGACCTTGCGGAATACATCGACCGACTGATCGACCTGATGCCCGCCCGTCAGCGGCAAGTCTTCAACATGAGCCGCCGCGAGCACAAGAGCTATCGGGAGATCGCAGAAGAACTGAACCTTTCGCAAAAAACCGTCGAAGCGCACATGCACGAAGCGCTGCGTTTCTTGCGCGACAACCTCGCGCTGCTACTCTGGCTCGCGCTTTTCAACGACGGACCGGTCTGCTAAACGACATTCCGACCGGAATCGGAGCGTTTTTTTTCCGAAAATCACAAAAAATTACCGCACGCACTAAGGGTATCTGGTGTCGTGCCGGGTATTTATTACGGATACCGCAAAAAACACGAAATGACAGATATAAAAACGCTCGTCCGCAAACTGCTCGCCGGCAAACTCCCGCAGAAAGAGATGCCGGAACTCTGGCAGCGGCACGACGTCACGCAATACATGCAGCGCGAATGGGATCGTTGCGCAAAACCGGCCGAAGAC